>Ga0075472_10000491_pt1 | contig 16328 bp, 15 predicted proteins | sample DEB19_08_DNA_3_FD_77014 | JGI IMG/M metagenome (GOLD analysis project Ga0075472, IMG submission 77014) | Aqueous microbial communities from the Delaware River and Bay under freshwater to marine salinity gradient to study organic matter... | ecosystem: Environmental > Aquatic > Marine > Coastal ...
GCGACCTCAGCCAGCAGGGCAGTGGCCTCAGCCAGCAGAGCGTCGAGGTTGTGGCAGTACCAGCCCGCGCCGTGGTCGATGGCGATGAGGCTGCGGTTGGGGTTCTCCTCCAGCGTGGTCAGGTACCACGATCCCGGAGTGCCCTTGATGGCCAGCACCCAGTCGTTCTCGTGGATGCTGCCCTTGGCCCACTTGGAGGTGGTGCCCTTGCTGACCGTCACCTCGTACTCGTAGCCACCAGTGGTCTTTGCGGTCGTCTTGAGCTTCATCATGTTGCCTCCGTTCGTCAGGGGGTGTCCCTTCCCCCTCGTCTTGTGTACGCACGAGGGGGAAGGGGCTAACACCTTTTATTAGCTGGGTTCGTCCTCCTCGGCAGGCGGCTCGATGTCCACCACAGGCCACAGCACCACGTCCTCGGGGTCGTCGTTGACGACCACCGATGTCCACGGCACTACAGCAGGCAGTGGGCGGGGGTCTGTCTCAGGCGTCGAGACAGGCTTGGCAGGGGGGACTTCGACCCGCGAGCGATAGTCCACCACGTTGTTCCACAGGCGGTCGTCGAAAGTTTCGTCCAGAGTTCTGATCTCCATGTCGCACCTCCCTTCGTCTCGTGTACGCAGGGGGGTTCACTCGCTCACAGATTTTTCGCTCGTTGACTTCCGCTCAAGGATGACTATCCTCCGCTCCGTTCGGCCCGGCCTGTGCGGCTAGGCAGTCTCGGAGACCTCCCCTCGCCAAACAGACCGAGCGGAAGGTATCAAGCAGGGTGTACCCTGACAGCCTGCCCAACATCCCCGAGTGACTGGAAACAGTCGGGAGTCCACCTCCCCATAACGAACAGGGTTGCTGATCTCGTTTGGCCGATCAGCAGCTAGGAGTTCCGACCTGTGTGCGTACAGGGTACACAGGCGACCTTCCTCTCGCCTGCCGACAAGCAGGATCTCCGAGAGATGGGCACTAGGGTTCGACGATCCTCGGGCTGACTGTTCACCAGCCCGGATCCTCCTAGCGGGGATCTCCCGAACGACCAATCAGCCCCACTCCGACTTGATGTCAGGTTTCGACCTTCCCTTCTCGATCGGTTTGACAAGCTGCTTGCTCAAGGTAGTCGAAGCCTGAACACACCTTGAAACTCCCGTAGGGTCACCTCTGCTTTGGATCTCCTCTAGCCTCTGGTTGGAGAAGTAGAAGAAGGAGAGGAAGGAGGGAGAGAGGTGTAGGTACTGGGAAACCCTCAACCCCAACTACAACACCCCCAACAACAACAACAACAGCAGCAACAACAACAGCAAAAACTCCAACAACTCCCTCAACTACAACAGCAAATCCCGCTAATCCAACCACTACCACTCCGACTACTCCTCCAACTACTACTGCAACAGCTACTAGACCAACTCGAACGAGAACCGATACTGACAGGCTGGAAGGTCGAGAGAGACCTAGAAGGCCAAGAGAACTAAGGGCTAGGGAGATCCGACCTCCAACCGTTTATAGCGGGAGGGGGGAGACGAGGGCCGAAGTGCCCCTGCTGGCGGGAACCTGATCGGGTAGGCAGGCTGTAGGCCGAACCTGATAGGGCTGACTAGCAGGAGAAGCAGATGGCCACTGATCGCAATCCTTACATCTGGAACCTGTCTGCCTCTTGTGCGGGGGTTTACCTCAAGCAGGCACAGGTCTGGTTTCCTCAAGCGAGTACTGCTAGGCAGAGCAAGCTGGTTTACGTCGGGTTGCTGCCGGGCAGAACCGGGTTGGGGCTGGTCTTGTCCAACCTCCCGATTGACTGGTGGACTTGGGAATACGTCTGCTGGCCGCAACTGGTCGAACTGGAGGGCAGGAACGACCTGTCGAGCCTGTATGCGACTAATGGGGTCAAGATGGCCGAGTTCTTGTACCCGCTACTGTATGATCGTCTAGCCACGCTCGGGCGGGTTCCTCCTGCCTGATTGCCGAGGAGGGGGTAGTACCTGATGAGCCAGAAGCCAGAAGTCGGCCAAGTTGTCTGGGTGGCCTGCCGAGCCACACCCAACTGCGAGGGCAAGCAGTCGAGGATCGAGATTATGTTCCCGCAAGCCGAGAACGGCGGTCGGGCTACCCGCTACATCTGCCTGACCTGTGGGCGGGCGTTCCACATCACCTTCTAGCCTGCCAGAAGCGCGAAGCCACCTTCAGCACGGAGGGGTCTTGGCCCTCTAGGACGATGGCAACGAAGTCCGACAGGAAGGGTTCTGCGAGCTTGCCCATCGCGTACATGGCCAAAGTGTCGCAGAGGTGTTCGTCGGGCGAGGTGGCTGAGTACCGTGTCGGAAAGCGTTGCCCTTCCGCTTCAGACTCTTGTATCCACTGCTTGAGCTTCCGTTCGAGGATGAACCCTGTGCCGCCAAAGTAGACCTTGCCGTCCTCGATCTTCTGGATGATGGGCGTGCCCCTGATCCCTGTGATCTTGAAGGGCATTTGGTCGCCCACATGCAGTTCCTTTGGATCGACGGTGATCCGCTGGTTCTTTAGCCGATTGTGGTAGGCCCTCCACAAGTCCCAGTTCCCCTTGGGCATGAACTTGTGGATGTAGCGGTGGCCTAGCTCGTGGATGAGGTTGAACAGCTCGTCTCTGCTGACCTTCTTGAACAGGCGAACGTAGATCACGTCCTCGTTCTCGTAGTACCACGCCAGCGTGTTGCTCTTGGAGATGTTGCCGACGACCATCACGTCGCCGTAGAGGACGCTATTGAGGCCGGGTGCGCCGACACCCTTGATCTTCGTGGCGGCACCCTCAAGGGCATCCTTGACCTTCTGCAAGTCGTCGCCTTCCGCGCCGAGGTTGTTGTGGACGAGGAAGGGGCCTGCTCTGAACAGGCTCTCAGACTGCCCCTCGACCTTGTCGGGCCAGCGGAGGGCACGGATCAGCGTCAGGATCGGGATGGTGTTCTTGAACATCCATTCGGCGGGATCGTTGGGTGTCCGCGCCGTGCCCATAAACAGCTTGACCGCCTTGTCGAAATCCCGCTTGGACTCCTTGGGCACTTCCTTCGACCCCAGCAGGGCTTGGGCGTACAGGACGCCTGCGTTTCGGAACGCCTTCCACGGCAGCATCTTGCGAATGTAAGGGTTATTCCCAGACGTTCCTGCCAGCATCCTGTCGATGTCGCGCTTGTGCCCATCGAAGCGGATCATCAGGTTGGTCAGTTCCTGCTGGTTGACGGTGCGGGCGATACGCATAGGGATTCTCCAGATGACTGCAAACAGGCGAGGGATAGGGAGCCTAGCGAGGTCATAGGGTAGGGTCGGGCATGACTGCCCTTCTCCTTCACGGCCCGACTGCTCTCGACACGCTGCTAGACGAACCCCGCTTGCGAGGTTGGCAGACGCCTTTCCCGCCGTTCGGCTTCGACAAGGGGCTGAAGGTGGACGACGCCAGAGACTTTGTGGCTGCGGTGTTCTCGCCGCCTCCGACGACCCGCTTGTGCGCCTACATGGCCTCCTTGCAGGGCACGACAGACCGCGTGCAAGACGTGCTGCTCAAGGTGCTGGAGGAACACGACCCCCAGCGGGTTCACATCCTGCTTGCCGTGGACGACATCGGCACGGTGCTGCCGACCATCCGTTCCCGCTGCCACGAGCGGTGGTGCGGCGGCGAGATCCCTACACCACCCCTGCTGGGTGTGGCGCAGGGGATGCTGTCCGACTTGCGTGCGGGGCGTCTGGCAGAGGCCATCGACCCCTTGCGTAAGAAGGCGCACGAGGCCCCTGCCCTGCTTGACGCGCTGACCTTCGCTGCCAAGGACGACCCGGCTCTGTGGGTCAAGCTGAGACCCCTGCACGGCTACAACAACCTCTCGCTGGCTGACATCTTGGGGGCGCTGCTATGAGCAAGAATGTGCTACCCCCGCTGATGGTCGTCTGTGGCTCCAACCACTTCCAGTGCCGCAGGGCTGTGCAGGCGACTCTCAAGTTGGCCCGCGAAGCTGGCTACGCGGTCGAGCAGGCAGACCTTGCCTCGCTGGCTGACAACCTGTCAGGGCTGATGACTATGTTCGGGGAGAACCCCAAGCTGCTCTACTGGCTCAAGGCATCAGGCAAAATCGACGCCGACCTCGTGACCACCCAGCAAGCAGCAGGCAGTGAGGCCCCCCGCCTCCTGCTGTGGCATGAGGGCGAACCTGATGCACGCACGACGTTCGCCAAGACCCTCGACAAACTGCCCAAGGGCACGGTCAAGAAGTACGACGCCCCTTCCGACTTCAAGGCCGAGGCCGAGGCGGCAGTGTTCCTGTCAGCCGAGATGAAAGCCCACGGCTACCCGGTGTCCGTCGAGTTGGCCCAAGCCATCGTCGAGCGTGCGGGCTTCGACTACGGCGTGCTGGCGTTCGAGGCACTCAAGCTCAAGCTACTAGCGGAGGCCGAGGGTACGACTGAGGTCACCCCGGCTCTGGTGCGCCAGTCGCTCTCTGCTCTGGGCGACACTACCTCGCTCCAGTTCATCGACGCCCTGCGAACCCGCAACCCCAAGCGCATCTCTCAGGTGCTTTCCCGCATCCGTAAGAGCAACCCCAGCGGCTCTGGAGCCGTCAAAGAACTGGTAGGCCGTACCCTGTCCACCCTCACACTCGCCCTGCAAGCCGCCGACTTGCACGAGCGGGGCAAAGACCCAAAGGAAGCCGCTGTCATAGTGGGGCAGAACCCTTGGTACTACGAGAACAAGGTTTTGCCGTTTGCGCCTGCTTGGGGCCGACAAAGACTCCGCGATCTCGTTGTACATTTCTGCAAGTCAGACCGCGCTGTGGTGCAGGGGACTATCGACCCTTGGATTGCGTTTGAGGTCGGGATCTTGCGGATCGTATCGTTATGATTTTGATTACTTGGGGCGGCTCAATAGCCTGCTGATAGGCCCACCAGCGGTGCGGGCGATGTCAGCCCGAGCTTCCCTTTCACCCAAAAAATCTGCTAGGTGCTACATGGCTATTTTCGGTCAGCTTTCGACTGAGCGCAAGGTTCGTGCCTTCTCTCTTGCTTCGGCCTTCCTTGACGGGTTCAAGGGCAAGCAGCCCAACTGGGGGCCGTTGGGCTACGTCACCTACAAGCGCACCTACGCACGCGACAAGGCCGACGGTTCGACGGAGGAGTTCTGGGAGACGTTGGCTCGCGTGGTCGAAGGCACGTTCAACCTCCAGAAGATCCACTGCCGCAATCTGAACTTGCCGTGGAACGAGCCGAAGGCGCAGGCGTCGGCGCAGGAGATGTTCCAGCGCATGTGGGAGTTCAAGTTCCTGCCGCCGGGTCGTGGCCTGTGGATGATGGGCACGGACTTGGTGTACGAGAAGGGCGGGGCGTGCCTCAACAACTGCTTCAGCGGAGACACGGAGTTCCTTTCTGACGGCAAGGTACTGAAGCTGCGTGACGCTGTGGGCGAGTCCGTCACGGTTGTCTGCGTGGATGGCCAGAGCCGTACCGCCACCGTGCAGTCCTTTGGCGTGCAACCGCTCCGCAAGGTGGTGTTCAAGGGCAAGGGCCGCAGTACGCACCGTCTGGCCTATGAGGCTACTGCGGACCACCGCTGGCTGCTGGCAGATGGCACGGAAACCACCTCGCTGAAGGTGGGCGATGTGGTCAAGGCCAGCCCTGTCTTTACCAAGCCAGCGGAAGCTGACTACAAGCTGGGGTTCGCCCACGGCCTGATCTTCGCTGACGGTACTCGCAACACCTACTACCCGCAGCGGCACTTCATCCGCCTGTGCGGCGACAAGGTCAAGTATCTTCCTGATCTGGAGTCAGTCGAGGGCTACGTCAGCACCACGAACGTGGGGGGCGACCCCGCCGTGACTATCGTCCGCAAGGGCGAGAACTGGAAGGCGGTTCCTGCTGAGGACAAGTCGTTGTCCTACCAGCATGGCTTCTTTGCTGGGTGGCAGTCTTTGGACGGCTGGGCCTCCCCCTCCGACACGCTGAAGTTGGACACGCAATCCGCAGAGGCCGCTGAGTGGCTGATCCAGCGTGCCGCCCTGTTCGGGGTTCTCGTCAGCGGACATGCGGTGGACACCCGCGCCACCAACTACGGTTCTCGTACCGCTCCTCTGCACCGCCTGACGCTGACAAGTTCCCCTGTTGACTTTGTGGTGGAGTCCATTGTGGATGAGGGCAAGGTCGAGGAGGTGTTCTGCGTTTCAGAGCCAGTCACCCGCAGCTTCACGCTGGCTGGCGGCTTGCCCACGGGCAACTGCGCTTTCACCAGCACCACCAACCTCGACACGGACTTCGCGGAGCCGTTCTGCTTCCTGATGGACATGTCGATGCTCGGTGTGGGCGTCGGCGGTGACACCAAGGGCAAGGGCAAGGTCAAGCTGGTCATGCCCAAGCTGACCGACGAGGTGTACGTCATCGAGGACAGCCGTGAGGGCTGGGTGGACTTGATCCGCACGGTGCTGAACAGCTTCGTTGGCAAGGGCAGCTACCCTGCCAAGATTGACTACAGCAAGGTGCGTGGCCGTGGCCAGCCGATCAAGGGCTTTGGCGGCATCGCGAGTGGTGCGGCTCCGCTGAACCAGTTGGTGGGGCACCTGACGGACTTGTTGCTGCCGCAGGGCGTGAAGGCTCACCGCACAGTGCAGGAGACCCTGCCTGACGATGCGACCCGCATGGGCGTGACGGAAACGACCTTCGAGGGTGAGGGCCAGCCGTACAAGATCACCTCGACGCACATCGTGGACATCTTCAACTTCATTGGGAAGTGCGTTGTGGCTGGCGGTGTCCGTCGCACGGCAGAGATTATGTTCGGTGACGCGGACGACGGCGAATTCGTCACCTTGAAGCAGGACAAGGAAGCCCTGTACGACCGCCGCTGGGCCAGCAACAACAGCGTGCTGGGCACGCTGGGCATGGACTACACGGAGATTGCTGACAGCATCGCGGTCAACGGCGAACCGGGCATTATCTGGCTGGACAACATGCGCCAGTTCAGCCGCATGGGCTACCCCGCTGACAACAAGGATCGTCGTGCCCTTGGCAGCAACCCGTGCAGCGAGCAGACGCTGGAGGATCACGAACTGTGCTGCTTGGTCGAGACGTACCCGGCGCACCATGACAACTTCGAGGACTACCAGCGCACGCTGAAGATGGCCTACCTGTACGCCAAGACGGTCACGCTGGTTCCGACGCACAACCCCAAGACCAACGCCGTCATGGGCCGCAACCGCCGCATCGGCGCGAGCCAGTCGGGCATCATTCAGGCGATCAACAAGCTGGGCCGTCGCACCTACCTGAACTGGTGCGACAATGGCTACGACTACATCAAGCAGTTGGACAAGCTCTACGCTGACTGGCTGTGCGTCCCGCGCAGCTTGAAGATGACCAGCGTCAAGCCGTCAGGCACCGTCAGCCTGCTGTGTGGGGCGACACCGGGCATCCACTACCCGCACAGCGAGTACTACATCCGCAACATCCGCATCCAGAACACCAGCCCGCTGCTCAAGCTGCTGACGGATGCGGGCCACCCTGTCGAGCCTGACGCTTACAGCATGGACACCAGCGTCGTGAGCTTCCCCATCCACGAGAAGCACTTCGTCAAGTCCAAGGACGACGTGACCATCTGGGAGCAGTTCGCCAACGCGGCTGACCTCCAGCACCACTGGGCTGACAATCAGGTCAGCATCACGGTGACGTTCCGCAAGGATGAGGCCAAGGACATCAAGACCTGTCTGGAGGTCTACGAGTCCAAGCTCAAGTCGATCAGCCTTTTGCCGTTGGCTGACAGTGACCACAGCTATGTGCAGGCACCGTACATCAAGATCACCAAGGAGCAGTACGAGGAGATGGCGAGCAAGATCACGCCGTTCCTCGCGGTCGATACGCACCATGAGGCGACTGACCAGTTCTGCGACGGGGAAGCCTGCCTGATTACCCGCTGACGGTAAGCCCATCGGGCACTCCCTGTTTAGGGTAGGATTGAACAGGGGGTGCCCGATGATGGTTTTGCTAGAGGGTGTGTTCAAGCAGAGTGACGGCAAGACGGTTGTGGATCAGCCGCACCGCCAGAATGTTGCGGTGGTCGAGGACGCTCTCGTTCTGCTTGTGGGGCATCATGTCCAGCTTGCTATGCACCATGTGCCCTCGTTGCCGTTCGACCCGACCTTGCGGGGCTTGGGTGCTTGCCATGTCGAGGGCCAATGTCCTTTGGGCCACGATGACGGCAAGTTCGACCTCTACAATGTGACGGCCAGTGGTGTGCTGCGCCAAGACCCTTGGCGTGTCGAACAGTTCGATGGGACTGAGGAGCCTGTGCGGTTGGACTGCATGGTCGGGCACATGGGGCGTCTGGCTTGTGCCTCGGTTACCGAACTGGAGAAGCTGCGAGAGGCTGCTGCAAGCCTGTCTGCCCAAGTGCAGGCGTTTCGTATCGGGGTGGGTGCCCCCGATGGTGACCTATGAGTCAAGTGCTGTATGGGCGTGTCCGTTCGATCTCGTATGAGAACACGCCGTCCTCGTTCTACATCGTCAAGATGGTTCTCGACGGCACCAATCAGATGGTCAGCGTCAAGGGTGTCGTTCCCGGCTTGTCCGTGACCATCGGCTCGTGGTTCGGCTTCGAGGGCACGCTGACTCACCACCCCCAGTACGGCGACCAGTACCAGATCACTCGCGCTCCTGTGCTGGACACTTGGGACGACGACAAGGCGTTCCGTGCGCTGGTGGCCCACGGTGTGTCTAGCATCTTCCTCTCCAAGGTGCAGGAGGTCACAGGGGCCAACTTCATGCCGACCCTGTCGGACTTGGACGCTCTCTTGCAGATCCAAGGATTGCCCCAAGTCCACGCCCAGCACATCCACGAGCAGTGGCGGTTCTGCCAAGCCTACTACCAGACCTTCGACCTGTTGAACCAGTTGAACGTGCCGCCTGCGCTCTACACGCAAGTGTGGTCGATGTTCGGAGAACGCACCAAGGAGGTGCTGACGACCGACCCTTGGGAACTGGTTGCTATCGAGGGCATTTCCTTCCCCCTGCTTGACCAGATTGCCACCTCGCTGCGCCTGTCTCTCGACAGCCCGAGCCGGGTCAAGGCCGTTGTGTTGCACGCGCTCAAGTCCAGCCGTGACTTCGGCCACCTGTATACGGATTTGCCGACCCTGACCAACCGCATCCTGTCCATCGTCGATACGCTGGACGTGTCGCAGATTGGCACCGCGCTGGCCGAGTTGCACAAGGAGAAGAAGCTCGTCGTTGACCGCAAGACCCGCGTAGGCACCACGGCCATCTACGAGAAAACCAACTACACCGCAGAGGCAGGAGCGGCCACCCTGCTCAGGGAACGCCTCAAGAACGCGGCTTGGGATAAAGGGCAGGAGCTAGACTACTACCGCGAACACTTGGGCATGGCGCTGACCAAGTCGGGTGGCAAAGGCACCCTTGCCGAGCAAGTCGTCAGGCAGTGGTCGAAGGCAAACAATCTCGACCTGACCAAGCAGCAGGAGGCGGGCATCCTCAATGCCCTCCAGCATCCTGTCAGCATCATCACTGGCTTGCCCGGCACAGGTAAGACCACCTCGCTACGCCTGCTCGTCCGCATCCTGCAAGCGGCCCAGATGCCCTTTGTGCTGGTTGCCCCGACAGGCATCGCAGCCAAGCGGTTGCACAACGTCACAGGCACGCTGGCCTCGACCATCCATCGTGCCTTTGGCTCTCGTGGCAAGCAGAAAGACGACGAGCGCAAGGCTGGCTACGAGGGCGTCCTCGACGACGCTGTGGCCCCCAAGAAGCAGAAGTTGTCGGACGAGTGGCAGTATGGCCTCGACAAGCCGCACCCCGCTAAGTACGTCATCGTGGACGAGTCCTCGATGGTCGATCAGGCTCTGTTCTATCGCGTGCTGACTTGCACCTCGACGGATTGCCGCGTTGTGCTGGTCGGAGACGCCGCACAGTTGCCCTCGGTCGGCCCCGGCAACGTGCTGCGCGACCTGATTGCATCAGGTCTTGTTCCCGTCACGGCCCTCAAGGACATCTTTCGGCAGGGGCACATCAGCGACATCGTGGTGGCCGCGCACCAGATCCACGATGGCCAAGTACCTGACACGCAGGCTGACGACTTCAAGCTGGTGTCGCACGACTTCGAGCAGGACGTGTTGCAGGAAATTCTCGATACCGCCCGAGAGCTTGAGGCCAAGGGTGTGAACTATCAGATCACCAGCCCTCGGCACAGCGGGCTAGTTGGGGTCACGAACCTCAACACCCAGTTGCGCGAGTTGCTCAACCCCAAGCGGGATGGCAAGGCTGAAATCTCGATGGGGCAAAGCACCATCCGACAGGGTGACCGCGTGATGGTCATCAAGAACGACTACAACCACGGCGTGTTCAACGGCGACCTTGGGCGCATCGTTCGCATCGACCACACCGCCAAAGAGATCACCGTGGACATCGACGGCCCCACGACGCAGACCGTCCGCTTTGACTTCAAGACAGGCATGGCTCTGTTGCGGCTTGCCTACTGCACGACCGTCCACAAGTGCCAAGGACAGGAGTGGGATCAGATTGTGATGCCGATCATCCCGGCGTTCCGTCACCAGCTACAGCGCAATCTGTTCTACACGGCGGTGACCCGCGCTCGTAAGCGGGTCAAGCTGATCGGTTCACACGGTGCCATCGCGCAGGCGGTGATGAACGATAAGGAAGCGGATCGCAATACGATGTTCGTCGATAGACTCCTCGCTGCCACGGTTTAGGGTAGGGGTTTGCAAGGGCACATGCGGCTGCAACGGCCAACCGCCCTACAGACACACAGAGGAGACAACATGCAGGCCACGACCATCGAGTTCGTCAACCAAGTCAAAAGCAAGCTGCGCGTGACCAAAGTAGTCGCCACCCGTAGCGTCAAGGGTCAGCGGGGCGACAGCTTTGCGGGCTTCTCGTCGGCGTGGAACTCCGTGCAGGAGGATGGCACGCAGGGCATGGAGGAGGTCGGTGAGGACGCCGTGCCCCCACAGGCCATGACGCTCAAGGAAGCCAAGGTCGCGCACTTCCTGCTGGCGATGCAGGCAGACATCGCTGCCTATCAGGCGGCATGGGCTGGCGGCTCGATCCCGAAGTCGTCTATGGACGATGCTATTCGCAACCTTCGGGCAAACTACCTCACCCTCATCTCCGAGACCCTCGAAAGCAAGCAGCAGGGAGGCAAGTGATGGAAATCCTTACCGACAACGAAATCTCTGCTGTCTACGAGGAGTTGGCTACTCTCCAGATCGAGCTGGACGACGACCCGTTGCTGTATGGCCCCAAGCGGCTCAACGGCAAGATCGCCAAGACCCGCGCCATGCTGACGCGGTGCGAGCAGATTTTCCTCGAACTGTCTCGTCGCTTGCATGGCTGTCAGCGGGAACACCGCAAGCAGACGGCCCTGCTGGAGATGCAGAAGCAGGACTTGCTGGCGAACGACCCGGAGGTGCGTGCTGGTCGGAACATCGCTGACCGTGACGCAATCGCGGCCATCAAGCTGCGTTCGCAGATCGAGAAGGTGCAGGGGCTGGAGACGGCTACGACCGACCTCGAAACGGTGCTGGCGGTGGTGAAGGTCAAGCGTGCCGACATCAAGGACATCCAGAACCGCCTCAAAGATCAGATCAAGGTCTGCCAAGACGAGATTGGCTTGGGTGCCCGATGGGGCAGTTCCAAGCCCCCGAGCGAGTCCACCCCGGCTCTGGCGACAGGCCAGCTTGGCGCGACCCCGCCCAAGTTCGGGTCGGACGATGACGTTTACATCAAGATCGACGCCGAGTTGGCGGCGATTGAAGCAGCGGCAGAGAAGCAGCCCGCCCCAGCAGCGGTCATCGCACCGCCCGAGGTTCTGTTTCCCGCTGGCCAAGTTCTCGCCTCGACGGCTACCCAATCGGATGCCGATGAGGCTCTCGACGGTCTGGATCTCGACGATCCCGACGACCTTCTCTCTGGCCTGATCTTGGAGTGATCCAAGTTTAGGGTAGGGGGTTCAGGGCACAGCAGCGGGCAGTCCGCAATACGCCCTTTCACTTTGTTTCAAGGAGAAATTGTCATGTCGAACAGCAACTTCATGGAATGGGGCGGTGAAGCCCCGGAAAATTCGACCCCGGTTCTCGGCGGCGACAACACCCCGCGCTTCAAGGGCAAGAAGGGTGAGACCTACCGCATCTCGTTCGCGTGGTGGCCGATTGGTGAGGACGGTCAGTTGAACCTCACCGTCAAGAAGCCGAAGTTCATCGGTGGCAAGCGCACTTACATCCCGACGGTGGGCTACGTTCTCTACAAGGGGCCTGAGTACAACGGCCTCGGAGGCAACGAACCCAAGATCGCCATCGGCACCGTTGTCGTCGTGTGGCCGACCGACAAGGCGGGCAACGTCGATCAGGATCGGCTGAACCGTGGCGACTACAAGGTCTCCTCGTGGGTGTTCGGTGAGCAGCGTTACAAGGTGCTGGAGAACTCGTGGCGCGACTGGCCTGCCAACGAGCATGACGTGACCGCGTTGTGCGAGGACGAGCAGTACCAGAAGATGACCTTCAACCCCTGCAAGCAGAACTTGCTGCGCCAGATCCTCACCTCGTCGAGCGAGAAGCACAAGACGTTGGCGGCAGACATCACTGCCAAGGTCAAGGCGATGGCAGCGAAGATCGGCAATGAGGTGGCTCGCGACCTGACGGTCGAGGAGATCAAGCTCAAGCTGGGCAAGGGCGGTGCCTCGCCTGTCACGGCTCCCAGCGGCATGTCGTCTCAGGTCGATGAGATGCTGGGCAACATTCTGGATGACTAGCTGAGGCTAGGGCTGGGGGAGGGTGCGATGCGTGTGCTAGGACTCGACCCCAGCCTGACCAACTTCGGCTACGCGCTGCATGACACGGAGGGGGTGGCGGGCGACCGCTGCCTCCTCCGTGGACGCTTTCAGACCCCTGCCAAAATGGCCTATGTGGATCGGTACGTCTCGCAGCGCGAAAGCCTGCGGGAGTTGATCCAGCAGACCCAGCCCGACGCTGTAGGGATCGAGTACCCCGTATTCGACAACCTCTACTCCGAGGGCATGTACGGCCTGTTCCTGTACTCGTCAGAAGCCCTGCGCCTAGAGCGCAAGGACGTTGTGTTCTTCAGCCCCGGCCAAGTCAAAGCTCATGCCCGCTTGCGGATCGACAGACCCCCCAAGTGGAAAATGGACAAGCCCGACATGGTCGAAGCCGCCAAGACAGATACTGGCGGCAAGGGCAAGTGGAACCACAACGAGGCTGACGCTTACTGGGTGGCTGTCGTGGCAGGGCGGTTCTGGAAGCTGCACCGCAAGCTCATCACCGAGTCGGATCTGACACCCCTTGAAGCACAGCAGTTCTTGAGGGAACACACCTTCACCCGAGGCAGGCAGGCTGGCCGCACAGTGCAGTCAGGCATCGCCTACCGCGAGGACGAACGCTTTTTCCTTTGGTCGGAGATTACCCATGCCACCCCGTAGCAAGAAAGACGACAACACCGCGCCCTCGACACAGGGCATCTCGAACCCTTCCAGCCCGCTCCTCCGTGCGACGGAGGCCGTCGCCAAGGTTCTCGGGAACGACTGGATGGTGCCCCTCAACGCGGAATCAGCAACGCAGTCCAACCCGCACATCGCGTCGGGCAGCATCACGCTGGACTACTTGTTGGGCGGTAAGCCCAACACGTTCGGTGTCCGCATGTGCCCCGGCATCCCAAAGGGCCGCATCACTCAAGTCTACGGACACGAGTCCTGCGGCAAGACCACGCTGGCACTGACGCTTGCAGCCAGCGTGTGCAAGCAAGGCGGCAACGTGCTGTATGTGGACTACGAGAACGCCATCAGCCCCGGCTACGCCGCTGCCCTTGGTGTGCCCATCGGTGACCGTAGCCGCTTCCTGCTGGCCCAGCCCAACACGCTGGAGGAGGGCTTCCAGATCATCTACGCGATGGCCTCGGCGGGGGTGACTCTGATCATCATCGACTCTATCGGTGCCGCCGTGCCCAAGGATGTGGCAGAGACCCCGCTGGAGGAGATGGGCAAGGCCCCTCGCGTCGGCTTGCTGGCGCAGAAGTGGTCAAACTTCCTGCCGCAGATCCGCGCTCGGCTGGTCAAGACACAATCCACCATGTTTGCCATCGCGCAGATCCGTGACGCAATCAACACCCAAGGGTACGGCGACAGCACGACGGTGCAGGGTGGCCGGGCTTGGAAGTTCTACCCTGACCTCCGCATGAAGCTGGCTCGTATCCAGCAGGAAACCATTCGGCAGTACAACGCCGTCACGCACCAAGTCGAGGAGCAGAAGGGTAGCGGCAAGGTCAAGGTGACCATCGAGAAGTGCAAAGTCTCTGACGCGCAAGGCAAAGAGGGCATCTTCTACATCCGCTACGGCGCGGGCATCGACGACCTCCGTAGCTTCCTCGAAATCGCTATCGCTCACGGTGTCATCAAGAAGGGCGGCGCGGGCTGGTACGTCTGGAACCGCCCTGACGGCAGCGAACTCAAGGTGCAGGGCTTGGACAAGCTGGCCAGCGAGATCCAGAAGGTGGGCGCGGTTCCCGAGTTGGAAGCTGCGGTCAAGAACTTCCTCTACGGCGTCAAGGTCGAGTTGCCTGTCGAAGCCGACAGTGAGGACGAGGAAGGGAATGACCTGATGGAAGGTCTGACCCTCTAGCGGTAGGATAGGAATGGGGGAGGGGCGAGGCTTTGGGGGATCACCTCGCCCCTCCCCCACTGTCTTGAGGACACATGATCCGTATCAATGTCAGGAACTTTCAGTCGATTGCCCAATCGGTGGTCGAGGTCGATGGACTGACCGTCATCACAGGGCCGAACAACAGCGGCAAGACGGCTCTCATGCGTGCTGTCCGTGGTGTGTTCACCAACGCCAAGGGCAGCAGCTTTGTTCGGCACGGCACAGACGCTTGCGAGGTCGGCGTCGAGTTCGCTGACGGCAACGAGGTCGTGTGGGAGAAGGGCAAGAACGTCAATCGCTACACGGTCAACGGCAAGCTGCTCGACAAGGTGGGCCAAGGCGTTCCCGACGAAGTGGAAGCCCTTGGCATCACCTCTATCACGGCGGGCAACCAGACGGTTTGGCCCCAGATTGCCCCGCAGTTCACAGGTCAGGTGTTCTTGCTCGACCAACCCGGCAGTGTGCTGGCCGAGGCTCTGGCTGATGTCGAGCGGGTGGGGAAATTGTCTCGCGCTCTCAAGGCTGTAGAGTCGGACAAGCGGCAGGCAGCGTCAGAAATGAAGGTAAGACTTTCTGACAGGAAGGCCCTCGCTGCCGAGATGGCGGCGTTTGACGGCTTGGACGCTGCGCTGACGGAAACGCTCTCTGTCGAACGAGCGCACGACAGCCTCATCCAGTCGAGGGATCGTCTCACCGAACTATCCGACCTCCGAGACCGCCATGCGGGGCTGGACTCACAGGTCAAGACCCTCTCTGGCATCACGCAAGTCGGCTTGCCGACACAGGGCGAAGCTCAGAAGCTGGAGCAACACAGCCAAGAACTGGGTGCCTTGCTGCGGTTGCGAAACCGCCTGAGTGCTGCACAAGTCGAGCGTGACAGGTACGCAGGGGCAGACAAGCTGGCTTGCCCGGATCTCCCCGGATTGAACCTCCAGAGCCAACTGGCAGGGCTACTCCCGCTCAAGGCACAGTGGGACACCGCCAAAGCATCCCATGATGTTCTGGCGGGTTTCGTAGTTCCCGACCTCGACCTTGGCAAGACCGAGAAGGTGGCCAAGGCGTTGGACATTCTCGCTGGACTCAAGGGCCAGAAGGCAGGGCACTTGTCCGACCTCGATGGGTTGCAGCGGGAACTGCTCCAGACCCAGCAGGAACTGCAACTGGTCGAAGGCACTGTCCGCGAGATCCTCGACCAGCTACCCGCTTGCCCCACCTGTGGCAACAGCCACGCGGGGTGCCAGTGAACTGCATTATCCAAGGCGACTGCCTCCAGACCCTCAAGACGCTGCCCGACCAGTCGGTGCATTGTTGCGTCACGTCGCCGCCATACTTCGGGCTACGCGACTATGGACAGGATGGCCAGATTGGCTTGGAGCAGACGCCTGACGAGTTCGTGCAGAAGCTGGTCGAGGTGTTTCGAGAGGTGCGGCGGGTGCTGCGTGACGACGGCACGCTGTGGCTGAACTTGGGTGACTCGTACTCACGAGTAGGCGGGCAAGCCAACTCCCAAACGATGAACGGTCGCACCGACACACATCGGGAAGCCATCCAGCCCTCTAAGGGTGTCCTTGGCCTGAAACCCAAAGACCTGATTGGTATCCCATGGATGGTGGCCTTCGCCCTTCGAGCAGACGGCTGGTATCTCCGCAGCGACATCATCTGGCACAAGCC
>Ga0075472_10000492_pt1 | contig 16320 bp, 10 predicted proteins | sample DEB19_08_DNA_3_FD_77014 | JGI IMG/M metagenome (GOLD analysis project Ga0075472, IMG submission 77014) | Aqueous microbial communities from the Delaware River and Bay under freshwater to marine salinity gradient to study organic matter... | ecosystem: Environmental > Aquatic > Marine > Coastal ...
CTTCACTAAAACCTGAATCAAATGAATCACCCAAGTCTTCGCTTATAACTTTAAATGATAAAGTGTATATCCCGGTTGATCTCAAGTCTGGATAGCCACTTTGCCACTCATACATATTCGCCCTATTTAATTTAGGCGCAGAAGAATATGTTGTAAAGTTTACATAATTTGCATCTGAATAATTGGCGTCACCACGAAAAATAATATCATCGTATTCTATAATTAGGGCGCCATTCGGATCTTCCAGTTTAATATCTGTAACTGTATATTTAGGCGGAATCTTTGATTCATAATTAAAAAGTGGGGCTGATGCCCGCATTCTAAAGTTGCTGTGCTGCGGCTTTACTATGGGCTTGGTTATGCTGCACTTATATTGAAATGTATCGTTTGTATGAGTAGAGGATGGTTGTATGTAGCTATTTTTATCATCAGATATTAATTGGCTTTGACCAAAATTTTTAGTGTAATCGCCAGTAAAAACACCTTCATCAATATATGAATACAAATTTGTGGTTTGATTAGCTGGACCCAGAAAACCTTTTACGCCAGTTAGGGCAATATCGCCAGATGGATAAAGCTTTTGTAAACATTCGAATCCACTGAAAGTGCCGTGGAATTTATCTGTGTATTTTGATTTTACTTCAGATATACCTATAATTGGTTGCTTTAATGCGTAATTAGCTTTCAGTCCAGGCGACACTGAAGCTTGTGCTATTAAGTTGGATTTAAGAATAAACGAACCAGATATCTTAGATGATATGCTAGCTTCTGCCGAGATAGTGGAGTTACCAGCTTTTAATCTAACTATCTTGGGATTTGTGCTACTTTGAATTATGTTGAATATAACATTTTGCACACATGACGAATTAATAGTTTGTGAGCATAATTGGTCAACATTTATAAGGCCAACATTTTCACTATTATAAAGATATTTTATAGTAAGGGCGTTGTTGGTTATGGATGAAACTTCATAATAAAAATTGGATACAAAAACACTATTTACATAGTGTGGAATGTAGCATGTATTTCCAACTTGTAAATCTTCTAGACCGGATAAATCAGAAATAGATATATTATAGTAGGGGCCAAATCCACTTACTGAAGATATTGTCTTTGGGGCTGACTGTATAGTTTTGGGTGGAGATACTATCTTTCCAATGGCTGATATACTAGCTCTAAGAGTTGCTGGATTGCAAGAAATTTTGGATTTTACGAAAGCGCCATCCGATTGAATTGAGCCACTTGTTGCTTTAACGCATAAACATTCTAGTGAATGTAAAAACCCCATTATTTAACCCCTTCTGAGAAACGGGCTTTTCCGTCGTTTCCTATTTCTAGTTTATTAGTTATTTCTTCTTTAACCTTTTGCAATACAGATTTTCTAACATCTTCAGTTAAAGTTTCTAAAAAGCCAGCGCCATTAAAATTAACATTTACATTGGTGTTATCTAATTTTACACTAAGTTGAATATTTTGTAATTGTTTTACACTTTCCGAGAATTGATTGAAAATTGGAGCAAGATCACCGCCAAACTTACCAAGTGCATCTACTATTCCTCCATCAGCATAATAACCGACTCTACCGCCAGAAGCCGTCATTGCGGGTTTAGATGAGCCACTTACTACCCCGCCATTATTCATAGCTTTCAACACTTGCAAATTATTTCCAGTTTGAACACTTTTTCGGTTAACAACAAATTCTCCAGGTGTTAACATTGCAGGCACAGTATCAGTTCCTCTGGGTACAAATGTTCCTCGGCTTGCATAGATCATTCCACCTCTAAATAAACCAACAGCTTGACCGGCATTTCTTGTGGCGGTACTTTCTAACTGTTTATTAAAAATAACTTCATTTGCAGTAATTGTAGCTGTAGATATAGTAATTTCTGACATTTCAAATTGAGCGCCTTGTTCAGCTATATTACCCAACGCAATTGCAGCTTTTTTACCTTCTTCTTTTATAGCCATTTCTTCGGGGGTTGTCCCAGCAAAAACCTGAGCCATTCTTTGGTTACCACCAAATCGAGACATAGCTGCACTAGCAGCCGTTTCCATTTGTTGATCGGATAAACCTTGACCTTCTAGACTTTTAAGGCCAGTCCCAACTGCTTGCCCACTAAACATTCCGAGCAATTGACCATTGCCTGTTTTTGCTATAGCCGCCGCTGCGGCGGCAGATTGTTCTTCAATAAATCCCTGAACATCACCGCCTAAGAGTTTATCTATAGCACTTTTCTCTAAGGCGTTTTTCTTTTGCGCTAAAGTTAATTCTTCTCTTAGATAGTTTATTCTATCTTTGGTGAGAGAAACTAATGCTTCATTGGCTCTTTTAGCTTCTTCTCTTTGGTCTTTTCCTATGCCCGCCGTACCGCCGAATGGGTTAGCGCCTGTAGCTTGGCCGGTTGTTCTTCCCGCTATATTGCCGAGTGCCGCATTTTGCTGCGCACCAAAAACTTGTTTTATTTGAGATGCAACAGACATAATATCTTCAGCGCTTCCGGTGCTTAGTCTAGCACCTAGACCACCTAATGCGCCCACATTATTAAATTGTCTAACTCTAGAAGAAAATTCTTGCCGTGGTGTAAATTTAGCCCCACCAAATTCTTGAAATACTTTAGAGGCTTCAATTTGTGTATCTATTGCTTTATTTGCGGCTTCGGCAGCTTTAGCCTCTAATTGTTCTCTTTCTCTATATAGAGATGACATCTTCTCGTTATGTTGCGATTGTAATTTAGCTGAATCAAAAAATCCTTTAGATAGAGCCTGTCCACCTTGGGCAACATCTTGTATTATTTGAGAAATATCTGTAGTTGCTACATTTTCATTTGTTATTTGACTTAATCTAGCGTCAATTACTTTTCTTAATTGGCTAGATACTTCGTCGCCAGCATCTGCTGGAATTGCCGAGTATAAAGCTGATCGCAATTGTTCCTGTGCTTTTGCGGCGTCATTTCTAGAAATTTTAACATTGCTAACTTTAGTCCCTACATCCCTACTAAAGCCAGATGTAGCTTGGGCAATTTTTGCTTGATTTTGTATTGATTTTGCCAATGGGCTATTTTTTCCAACAGAATCTAATAATCCTTTTTCTATATTACTAATAGCACCTGAAGCGTCAACGCCAATGGTATTTCTAGCATTATCCAGTTCTGTTATATAGCCAGCAAGAGAATCTGCCCCAGTTGTAAGACCTTGATTAAATGCGTCAACCGCTGCATTTGCGGCGGAAAAAGCAGAAGTCATTTTTAATGAATCGAAGTTTGCTTCCGCTAATTGCTTTTGAGCTTCTCGTAAATTAACAGTAGTCTCTGCTAACTTTACAAGTTCATTTTCTAGATTTTGATCGCCACCAGCTAACTTTCTGGCAGCTTCTGTAGCTTCACTCATTGAAATATTTTGATTAGCGATTGTTTGAACGCTTTGTCTAGCTAAATTATTAACTTCACCTTCTAATTTAGCGCGTTCTTTACTGCCTTCAGCTAATTTCCCAACTTCTTGTTGAGCGCCAGAAATGCTACCGGCTAATTCATTTGTTAATCTAGCCGTATCAACTACGCCGTTCTTTGAGAATTTTCCACTTTTCTTTTCGGATTCTTTAAGGGCGGTTTCAACATTAGTTCCAGCAACACTTACAGCCTCTTGCGCGCTAGCAACTTTAGCACGATTTGCAATACCTTTAACAAAAGTATCCTTACCAGTAAAACGATCAGAAATTTGTTGGGCGATGCCACCAATACTAAAAGCTTCCGCCATGCCAGAAGCTAAAGCTCCTGTTCTAGCGGCTGCTGCCGCTCCTCTTACATCACCTTTATCCCTAGCTAATTCTTTTCTTCTATCAGCCATATCAGAAATCACGCCAGATACTGCGTCTGCAATAGCTTTTGATATTGCTAATATAGTAAATCCGCCTGCTGCGCCCCTAGCTAATCCTCTTCCAGCAGCACCTAATCCTCTTCCAACAGCACCTCTAATGCCACCGTCTTTGGGCTGTATAGCCATTGCTCTTTTTTCAACCGCGCTATTTAATTGCTGTGTTATTTTTGTTAATTTTGAAGTGCTTGTATATAATTTCTCTTTAGCGGCTTGTTCTTCTAGTATAGCTTTGGTGTATTGCTTTTTAGCATTTTGAATTATAGCATCTCTTCTATCAGCCGATATATCTTTATTTTTAGATGCTACTTCTATTACTTTTTTAGACGCTGCAAATACGTTTTTTCTATTTATTTGAGCTTTTGCAAAATCTTCATAATTTGTTGCAATTTTAGGTTTTTTAAGACTATCTTCGCTAACACCTTGTCTTTTTGCCATTTCCTTAAAAGCTAGACTAGTAATTCTTCCATTTTCTAATTCTTTGCGAGCTAAATCATTTCTCTTTTTTGTTAATGCTTCAACGTTATCTTTTTTAGCTTTAGGCGATGTTGAAGTTGTAGCTTTAACTGATTCGGATTCAATTTTAGTTTTATTTTGTATTTCTTCAGTTGAATCTTTAATTGATCTGCCGAAATTCTTAAAATAGGTATCAGCTTGTTTCCATCCATAAAAGATAATGCCTATTTGAGTAATTGCGCCAGCAAATCGCTCAAGAGTTATAGTCGTAGCAGCCATAGTATCTGAGGCTGTTTTAGATTTATCACCCAGTTGAGAAATAGCCGATTGAATTAAAGGTAATACTAAAGCAATTTTACTAAATCCACCTAAATTGTCACCGCCACCCGTAGCACCGCCAACCGGTCCGCCTTTAGCGAAACCGGTAACGCCATGCTTATTCATTCGGTTTAGATTGCCGTAACCAATATTTTGTGCAGCTTTTCGATTAACGACAAATTCACCGGGAGTTAAAAGCGCCGGGACTGTATCAGATGGTGCCGCGCCGCCTTTAGCAAAAGCTAATTTAAGAGGACTTTCACCCTTTGCTGCTCTTTCGCCTATATCTTTAGCGACTTTATTATATAATGCACCATCGCCCTTTATCGCGGTTTCCGCTTTTCGCTTAGCGTCAGCCGCTTTTAATTTATCTATAAAATCATCATCGTTTGCAAATAATCTTTTTAAACGCTCTTTGGATGCTTTTGTAAACGGTGATGGAAAATCAAAGTTTGTTCCACCCCCTCCAACTTTAGCATTTGTCAATGTTCCCACTACGCCTTCCAATAGATACCCTTCTAGAGACTCTCTAGCGCCCTGAAAAAATTCAGTTCTATTATATAATTGTTGTTCATCAATAGTAATTGGTGGTATATTTAATTGTTTAACAGCATCACTTTCGGCGATAGATTTTACACCAAAGTTTAATGCTTTAATGGCTGACCGTCTGAATAATCCAGAAAATTTCCGTTTAACATCTGAATTTGGACCACCAATCCTTGCAACTTTGAATGGTCCCTTCATAGATATTGGAAAGTTATCATTCTTTGCAAGATCTTTAGCTTCTCTTACTCTATTTTGAACATTTTCAATAGATGAAGCGGATGTATTTTTTGCATATGCATCAGTAGCATATTGTAATTTATCTCGCATTACTTTAGGCTTACGACGATCACTTAAATCTAGATAGTCTGGTGGATTTGCACTGTTTGCTTGAGTTTTTAAAAATTTTTGAAAATCACCTTTTTTGGGCGTAACCGAAGATTTTCCAGCGTTCAAAGAACCTATATTGAAATACTTTTCTAAAGTTTTTTGAGAATAAGAATTGTTCGGTACTTCTTTCCCCTGTATATCTTTTTCAGTTGTTTTTGCTAATAATTTTTTGACAGGTTCACGAATACTATCTGCTGCGGGCTTGGATAATTTTCTTCCTTGTTTTACGATGGGCGTTTCTTCACCCTTAAGTATAAATGCGCCATATTCTCTTGGCTCTTTTGGTTGAACGACTACAGGTCCACCTTTGACAAATTTATTTTCATTCATTGCTGCAAGAGTCTCAGCGCCAATTTTATTTACGCTGCTTTTACGAATAACAAATTCGCCAGGAGTCAACATGGCTGGAACGGTATCTCTATTTCCAGTGCCGGGGACTACGCCCCCAGTTGCAAATCCATAAATACGCCCACCCGCATTTTTCTTAGCACCGGCAAACCCAGCCCCAAGCGCGCCAAAAAACCCACCTATATTCTGAGAGAATTTAATAGCGGCGAATGTAGTAATTAATGGAATGAGCGGCTTTAAAGCATCTGCTACTTTCAATAATGCAGAAGCCATACTCAAAGTTGTTTTTACTAATATTTGAAAACTTTCGGTATTACTAATACCACGAATTAATGCTAGAAATTCTTCCCTGACTTTTGTTATTTGTACAGCCAACGATTGTTGGGCGGTAGCAGCGTCTTCATCCAAAGATGTACCACCCTCAATGGCGGCTTGTCTAGCTTTTTCCGCAATTTCAAATTGACGTAAAAGTGGAATGACTTTACCAATTTGTCTAAAACCACCAAGTTCTTCAGATATTTGAATAAAACGAATATCCCCTTCTTGTAATCCAGAAAGGGCGCTACTTAATCTTTTTATAGCTTCATAGGGGCCTACGAACTTTCCATCTAAATCTGTAAGCTCAATACCTAAATCTTTTAGATAAGCTATGGTAGCTGGACGTTGAATTCTTGTAAAAATGGTTCTAAGGCCGGTAGCAATGCTCTCGGCGCTTTCACGGGTTGTAGCCCGTACAGATGTGAACAAAGCAAGTAATTCTTCTAATGAACCGCCAGAAGCTTTAAACACACCACCAGCCCTACGGATCACACTAATCAAGTCTTCAGATTCAACAGCGAATCTAGCTGCAACTTCATTAATTGCACCAAGCTGACGTTCTAAAGCGCCAACACCCTCACCAAATTGAGCTATAACAGCCACGGCACCTTCAGCGGTATCTTTTATATCACCAAACGTTGGAGCCAAGGCTGTTTTCGCCAAAGCCTTTACAGCTACTTCAGTATCCTTGGCGCTTAAACCGGCCTGGGCTAAAATAGTAGCTACGCCCAATAATTCTTTAGAAGAAACACCAAGATTAGTAGATAAATCAGATATTTGTTTTGATAATTTGCCAAATGAACTAACGCTTTCACCAGTCACTTGGCTTAATCTAACAATTTCATTCTGAAAAGAAATCGCGTCATCAACGGCGGCTGATATTTTAGAAGTAAATAAGCCAATAGCACGGCTAGCTATAGAGAAAGATGCGAACCTTTTTAGGGAAACGCCAAAAGCATTTCCAGCCCTTTCTACGGAACTAGTTAATTCGTTAGTTGCTGCGGTTACTTGTCTTACTTCTTTAGCGGCCTGAGCCGCATTTTGCACTTGAATTTTTAAGCTAGTAGTTCCAAGTTGCTTTTGTATTTCACTAACAACCTGCCCAATATTTTTGGGAGATTGTAACCGCAGTTCTGTTGTTAATACAAATTTAGCCATTTTATCTTTCTCTGGTTAAATGTTGTACACTAACCTTTAACTTTCCGTCTTGACTTTATTTTTTCTTCTATCTTTTCGCTAAGTTCATCAGGCTCATAATAATTTGCCTGAAGTACATAAGTGCCGTCTTCATTAATTAAGTTGCCATTACGGTCAATAAGTTGGTTTTCTTCGTTTATATAGTTTCCGTTCTCGTTTATTCTCCTGCCCTCTATATCAACTAAATCCCCATTTTTATTGATCAAACTTAAATCATCATTGACTAAATTGAATTTCTTTAACCATTTATTTTCTGGTAAATTTTCTTCAAATCTACTGTCAAGTTGATACATCATTTGTGCCAGAGCATTCGCCGCAGCAAATGCAATTTCATCTGAACTTTTAGAATTATAATCTTCTACGTCTTTATACACCTTTTCCCCATTTTCGTAGTATGTACAGTCAGCTACGAAATAATCAAATTTAGCATTATCAGCAAGGGCTTCAGCAGTATTTTCCTCAAAGGAGATTTTATCTGCAATTAAATCCCTTAATTTTAATCGCAGTAATCGCATTTCAATTGCAATTCTTTGTCCCTCAGATATTTTAAGACGTTTTCCGTCGTGACCAAGCCCCAAGTATAATTCTTGCTCAAGATTTTTTAATTCATTTATAATTTCGCGCTCACTGCTTTCTTTTTCTTCAGTCCAAATATTTCGCTCTTTAAGAAAATTAGATAATTCTTTTTTAGTTAAAACACCATCTAATACGCACTGATTCCATATTTTTGCCCTATATCTATCGGCGGATTGTATTGAATTATTAGTTGGGCGGATTACATAAATGTTTACCTGTGTCTTTTCACTGTTTTCATTGATTAGATCCACGGTCAGATTTTTTCTATTTTTGTTCATATCTTTTCCTTCCTTAAACATTCTTAACGGGAATAGTTATTGAGTATTTTAACCATTTGACTTCATATTGATTTAATTCAGCATCTATATTTCTAGCCTGTGTATTTCCTTTATCCAAAATTTCAGATCTTATCTTTTGATAAGCATCATACATTATTTTTTGTTCTTGGGTCAGAGTTCCATTTTTTGATTGCCATAGAAAGCCAAAATGTTCTTCTATAGAACTCAGCGCCCCAATCATAGTTGTTTCGACTTTCTTTTTTAGAATTTTAGAAAGCCTATCCTTTGAATCATATTTATATTTTTCTTCGCGTGTCTGCTTATATTCCGATTGTTTTTTAATTAAATCGTTAATATTATCCATTGTTACCTCCTCATAATGTTCCTGTAAGATTCATTTGATTTTTGTGTTAATTTTAATTTCTCATCGAAGAAATCAGTTTGTTCAGCAACTCCACCGTTTTGCTTTATAGTATTTAATCTTTGTTGTTTTACAATTCTAGATCCGATATCGTTCATGCTTTCTATACGTTCAATATCTTTTTCGCTGTTTGCCACAAAGAATAATTCAGTTGAATTTTTAATCTTAGGATTTTGAATTGACGATTCCATTTCCGCTTCAGCCCTTTCTTTTTCTCTTTTCTTTTTCTGTATTATAAACCAACCGTCTAACATATCATCATCATTTATTATATCTTCTGCGGGGCAATCGAGAGATTCTTGTACATTATCATACATAGATGACCATATCAATATATTACGTTGATCAACCGATAAGGCCCGCCCCTTATTGTTAAAAAGATCAATTGCTTTAGAATCATTTAAGAGCCACAATGATCGCCACGGTTCATTTCTCGCTAAGTTTCTAATTTGGGAGTCATTTAATATGATAGAATAGTATTTATTTAAAATATAATCTGCACTAAGAGAATTGAAATCATATAACTCGCCATTTAGAAATGTACATTTCTTCAAAAAAGCTACTGATTTTTCTAATATCGCAATGCCTTCACATGTGTTTATTTGATAAATATTTTTCTTTTCATACTGTTGAGAAAGTTGCCTTTCGCCAGCCCGTAAATACATTCTGATGGTTTCTTTTAATTTTTCATTATTACGGGCATTAAATATTTCTACCTTTAATCTTTCAATATCTTTTTTTAGCCCCTCTATTTTTTGTTCATCTTTTTCCGTCCATAACTCCTTTGACTTCATCCATTCAAACATTTCATCTTCTGTTTTAAAGTCGTCATCAAGGGCTTTTTCATATGCATCAATATAAACTTGATTGATCTCATATTCATCTTCTGGGGTGGGCATATATATTTTTAAATTAAATCCATCCTCTTTTAATGTATAAAATCCGCATCTTATTCTAGATACGAAATACTCCCGCTCATGCTGCTTCATAGAAACCTCATGGCGGGAGTAAAGTTATATATCATATTATTGTCCTTCCGTCATTGCGATACACTTGCCTATCCTTTTAGCTATCGCAAATCGCAATGAAATTCCACTAGTAAAATGCTACTAGATTAGTAAGCCTTATAACCTCGTTTTGTAACATTCAAAGTACCGCTATGTTGAACGTCCAGGTTGTTGAATGTACTGTAGCTGTATGTGCAGCTTACATTACCACCACCTGCGTCACCACCACCGTAAGAAACACTAGAAAGTCTATTTTTAGCACCCAAGTCCCAGGCGTATCCAGCGCGAGTTTCGATATAGATAATTTCTTCACCAGTGTTGTTACCAGATGCAGCGCTTTGATAAAGAGATGGGTCACCAGCTTCCAGGGCGCTAACAAAATCACCCGATGTAGAAATAGCTTCTATTTCACAGGTAACTTCAATCGGGAAAGTAGCTGGGCGGTAATATGGGGTTTTTCTACCCAATTCTAAAATTGGCTCTCTACCAAAATCTGTACTAATAGTAATACTTTGTAGGTGAACGAGTGGCAATCCACTGTTTGATCCAGTGGGAGATACAGCATTGCCAACACCACTTCCATTAACACCCCTAATGGATTGAGGAAGAATACAATTTTTTAGTATAACATCTTCTCGGCGTTGAATACCACCACTGCCACCATTAGCACCATAGTTTAGAGCTAGAGGGGAATCGCTACCATTTAAAGTAGATACAACGCCTGTACTCATTGCTTGGTTTGCTGTTAACCATTGTTTATTGTTGCCAACCAAAGTAACAGATTCTGTTGAATTACCATCAGTATTTAACGTATAGCTAACGCTTGAAACATACATACCGGAGCAGTATACTTCAACTTCTGGCACTATACCAGCAACGCTGTTTCTAGCTTCATCAAAAATACCAAGTCTAACATCGCATCGCTCTTTAGATCTAGCAGCCAAACCGCTAGCGGATTGGCCGGTTACACCCGTTGTAGCCATGTGATAAATTAGGGCATAGCCATCGAGAACTTTTTCCAAAGTCATTTCAACGTCTGGAACGCCTTCGATGTTTTCATAAATATCAATCTGACCAAGCTCGAAAGCTTGTTCCAGGTTGAAGTTTGTAGTCATTCCAACGCTTTGTAAACCGTGAACAACATTGTTTGAATTATAATTACCCACTGCTGTGCCATGATTTGCTATAGCTACCGCTTGACACGCATAAAATATTCTATTATTTAATGACATTTAATATCTCCTTTAGGAAAAATTTCTATTAATTTATACACAAAAAAGTTAAATATTTGGTTTTATACCTTCCGTTGTTATCCTGACGGTCCCGCCATATAGATTATTATTTATCATAATCATATCCTGGGCCCTTGCTTGAGTGAGGCGTAAATACCCGCCATTGTATTTATCTATCAAGTCTGGATATCTAAGGGCGCCTGAAACGGGACACCCCCTATAATCTATGGGAAATTCTCCGCTTGAATTTATTTTATTACTATCAAATAATTGTATTACCTTATCATTTTGCAGTGAAACTATATCTACTAATTTATTTCTAGTATACTCATCTTCCGCTAAGCAATGAAAAATAATATCAGTATAAACCCATTGCCCGCCGCCAAGTTGATAGCCTTTAAAAGATCTTGTTGGTACTAATTCAATGGCAATTGCGGGCAGTTGAAGACGGGCCTCTGGCGGAATATTCCAAGAAGTTTTGTCTTTTGTTAAAAATTGGGAAGGCGGATTTGACGCATTAGCCTGTATATTTCTTAACCAAACAAAGTTGTATGCGTATGTTACATTAATATATTTGTAACTATGTTCAACTTGAACCTTGGCGCCAGTTGGTATTGGGGAATTAAAAATAACCCTGCCATTATAATAATCTACATAGTGGGAATATACACCAGTTGTACTTGATGGGTAAAATACGTCGTTTACATAAACGCCAGAAATTCCAGGTTTTGCGTTGTCAACCCCCACCTTTGGTGCTGGGCTGTAGGTAATTCCGCTTTGCCACACCCAGTTGGATCTAAAACCTTCCCATGCAGTTCCGGATGGATAAACGTCTGCTGGGGCCATTCTAAGCCTGCTATAATCAGTTCCATCTGGCGATAATTCACCACGGGTAACGTTAAAATAGTTGCCCTTTTCAAGCAGCGCCCAATCAAAAAACTCAATGATCCCATCCTGAATATCGTTGTTCAGGGTAGAATCAAATACGCTGTCAAAACCTTTTAGGGAAGAATAAGTCACTGTAATAACTCCGATAAAATCGCGTTTATCTCTTTTTCTCTACCTTCAAAGGCGCGAACAACAAAATTATTTTCTAATGTTCCAGAATATTCTGGGGGAACTCTAAAAGCGCCGCCCTCTTTCATAAAACCGCCACCCGATCTACCGCGACCAGTTTCTGCCTTATATGTATAACCACTTATGATTATTGTATCACCCTTGGTGAGCAGCCAGTCGAGCCAGTGGAGGTCTTCTCCCTTTTCTGTAATAACAAAGCCTTCGGGCAATGATAGTAAATTAACAAAGTCTGCCCGTTGAAATACAAGCTCTATGTTCGTTTTTAAATATTTATTTGCACGACCCACTCTGAGGTCTATAGATGAAACAACTGCGTCCAAAATCGCTGCTACGGCCCTAGAAGGCATATCTGAGGTCAATCCAAACAAAGACCCCAAACTGTTTGGTATGCCCGTCTTTTTCAAACTATCAATTTCTGGCTGGCTCTCTAGCCAACTTCTAGATGCTGCCCGCACTCTATTCAAAACCCTATTTCTATTCTTGCCCATTCTCAGATTTATTTCAGAGGCAATGGCGGAATTGATGTCGCCCTGTATTTTCTTTAAGCCATCCACTATTTTCAAACTCATAGTGCGCGCTCCCAGAAGCAGCCAAAATATCTTGTCTGTCTCAGCCCCATTGGGAATGGCTCACCAAACTTCTTGAATCTCATTTCTTGTAAATCTTTTATATCTTTATGTACGATTAATTCTTTTGCACGATTAATTTTTGGTAAATCAGTAGCAAAGAAAATTGTTTGTATGGAGTTGTCAGGTAACACTAAGTTGCCAGCAGGTTTGATCCAACTTTTATTGTCCCAGTAAACTTTAATCTTAATATTTTCCGTTTTTTCTACTTCGCGGTAAACCTTATTTTCCCTAGAGAATTGGTCGGGCCGCTTCCTGTGAACGTTGATGGATTTATTTAACGGAATGTTATCATATGTATTCGATATCTCCTCCACCTTGTCTATATATACAAGTTGGCATGTGACACCAAATATTGTAAATGTGGAGTCTATGACATCGTAGTATTTTTCGAAAACGCTTTCTGGAACGCTAATGGGCATTATAATCTCCGGTTAGTAACCGCTAGGAGGACCGCCGTAAAATGTTTCAAATCTATCTTTAAGTCTATTGAATAATACGCCTGATGGCGTATATGTATTAATAGGTGGATCTAATTTCTTATACACGCCAGCATTGGTCTTGAATGTAATAGCTGAGCCATTATTTATTACTTGGCCTGAATTGGCTAAATCTAAAACGTCGATGGGCATATTTTTTCTCCAGAATTAAATGTTAATTTGTTGAATAGCTATATATTCATCTTTAGACAATACTTTACCACCCGAATTACGATAATCTATCCATTGGCTAGCATTTAGGTGGGTTCCAGTAGCATTATAACAATTTGAACGATACCATTTATTTTCAATCTTTACTGGTTTATGAGACTGTTCGTAAACACCCCACGTTTCCCATGTATGAATATGTTCAACTTTATCTTCGTCTATGTATATTCTATCCGGAAATGATACTGGAACATTATTGCCTAAATTATTTAATTCAAAGAAAACTGGTAAACCCTCTACGTCACCGCCAAATGCTACGATTAACGAAATGTAATCTAATGATATATATTTAAAATTAATAATCGGGCCACAAACTGCTAATCCAGGTTCAGCATCGCGAGTAAACGAAGCTCCACCAAGGCTTAAATCATTAAGTAGCATTATATAGGGGTTTTGTGTACTAGTAGTAACTAATGGCTTACTAATTTGAGAATGCACTAAATTTATTAGTTGCACCGCTTCATTATTTAAAGTAGACAGTGTAAGTATAGATGGAATCCACAAATAACATTGACCATTATTTTTCATTATTTATCCTTTATTTAGTATATGCTTGAGCTTTTGTTTTGAAGTCGCCAGTAAAAGCTTCATAACTTGCAAAATATCTATCATCACCAGAGCTAGAAGTGCGACGGAATTTAGTATCTACGGGGGAAATTGATTGCACTGCATTTGTTGGAGCTAATTTTACACTTGAAGTATAACCAATTTTTGTAAGACTTGGTGCGTTCCAAACATTAGGAACAATTCGCGAATTTGGATTACCATGTTTGCCTGCGGTCAGAGTCTTGGCTAACCCATCGGCAGCTAGGCTTCCAGTCAGACGGCCTGCGACAAATGTGTTTGCCGGAGTTAACCGCCCACCATAATTAACGCAATGATCCTGAGCATACGGGCAGCGATTAGCCCAGATAGTAGAGACAGTGCCGCCTACTATGGCACCCGAAACTGTTCCGTTAGTTCCGTCAGACGCAACCCAATACAGGTTACGGTTCGTATTGTCTGTGCCTGGACCTTCCTGAAGCGGGAAGCGTTTGGTCACGCCGCCGGTAGTAATCCTATAGTCTGCAATCCGTCCATAATAAGAAAAGCCGCCACCTACTCGCCTGAACAGCGTGCTAACTTTGTATGTGCCTGAAAGACTTGTTCCAGTTCCTTTTGTAACATCATTAACCTTTACCGTAATTGTTGAACCAACTCGAACAAGCGAAAGCTTGAACCATTCATTTAAATATGATCGGCCAAGATTGAAGCTAAATGCAATCAAACCATCAATGTACACCGCCCCCTGGCTGGCGTTATTTAAATAAACCTCTATTCCGCCTCCACTATTTCCACCAGAGAACACGAACTCACCACCTGGAGTCTGAGTGAACATTGTCCAACACGAAACCTCAAAATCTTCAGTAAATGAAGTTGTGCCTAAGTCCGCATACACCGCTGACCCATCTCCTGTAATACACGGCACTTCAACCGTGGCTGGCAATTTGAGCGGACCAGAATAATGCAGTGAGTTACCAAGAACATCAACCGTATTGTCAGACTCTTTTCTTGGTAAAATGAGATCAGAATAGGTCGTGCCTGATGTTGTATAAAAAGTTCCTGGAGATTTTCCATTGACCGATAAGCAAATTGCTGCCGGGCTATTATATGACTGGATGCAGGCCCTAAGCGTTCCAGTGCTGGCGTTGGTAAACGTATATATAAGTGTTCCGTTTTTAAGTACCGTGATTGTTGTTCCATTCCTGACGAACCTAAGAATATCACCTGAAACTGCGGTTCCTGATTGTTGTCCAACGCCGCTTTGGTAGAAGCTTAATGTAGCGCCACCGGATGACTGGACGCCGAAATCAAGATCATTAAAAACAGCCGTGCCAGAGAATGATGTGTCTGTAGTTACACCAAGTAGCGTTAGCTGTCCCTGAAAAAGAAAGTCAACATAACCGTCACCAGAGAATGACTCCTGTGAAAGCCAAGCGCTGTTCCAGACATTGTTATTTGTAAATAAGGCGACTGTTGCCTTGCTATGCCCAAGATCATTCGCCGCACTATACGTCACGCCTGTGTCTGCCGCATGGAACGTACTTTGCGTGATGTTGTTCAGCGTCAGATGCTTGCCATTGCCCGACCAGTCATAGGCTGTCGTGCCTGACTCCTCCTCGCACCACCATGCAGCCAGTAAGCCAGTGCGGTCTACAACCCTCGGAGTTGATGCCTGGTTGTAGATGGCTGCAATTTCGGCGGCAGACTTGGCGACGTTGTAGATACGAATATCTCGGAGCGACCCGTTCCAGTACCACTGCGGCGGTGATGGCGAATACGAACCTATCCTAATGTCGGTTCCCATTGTGCTGGACGTAGAAGATGGCACGCTATAGCCATCAGAGAAGGAGACAGTCTTTTGGGCACCATTGATATATATCTTCAACCTATTTTCATTTCCGGTTTGCGTGCCGTCGAAGACGACAGACAAGCAAGCCCATGTGCCAGAGGTGTAGTCAGACACTGACAGAGTGGCAGAACCATTGACGCTGTTATTTACCTCTACTATTACCGCCGATCCTGATAATCCAATTAAAATGTCCCTAATAAAATCGAGTCCGCTACCTGCCGAGAAGACAGCTCCCTGCGCAGCGCTAGTCTTGAACCAACAACTGAATGTAAAAGCCGACAAACTCTGAAGCGCAGTTGATAGTGGAACCTGAGCGAAATCATCTGTCCCATCAAACAGAAAGCATCGGCCAGCTCTCGGCGTTGCTAGAGTACCGGATTCTTCTGCGGTCAAAATGGGATAAGAATTTAATGTAGATGATGAATAATAGGGGTTTTTATCTAGAAAACTTTGTAAAAGCTTAGGATATTTATATAACTGTATATAACCAGTTGGAACACCACCATAAAAATTTACATATCTACTATCCATTTTATTAAATAGTTTAGTTTGATCTACATATGA
>Ga0075472_10000496_pt1 | contig 16292 bp, 24 predicted proteins | sample DEB19_08_DNA_3_FD_77014 | JGI IMG/M metagenome (GOLD analysis project Ga0075472, IMG submission 77014) | Aqueous microbial communities from the Delaware River and Bay under freshwater to marine salinity gradient to study organic matter... | ecosystem: Environmental > Aquatic > Marine > Coastal ...
GACGTGGATATTGATCCAATATGACCTTTTTCAAGAAAGACTCTTCGCCGCGGTGAGGTGGAAGGACGCATGGGAACACTTACCGAGAGGATTCTACACAAGCTCCCAGAACTATTTTGGAGAAGAGTGTGAGGCAACTTGGAGGCCCATCCCTAAAATTGCATAATAGACATTATGACAAATAATCCTTAAATAACAGTATATTACAGCCACTCTTAAATGTCAAAACATTACATTAATGTTGTTGAGGCGTAGATGAAAGACCTGATAGAATTCTGCCCCGTTTGCGGGAGGGATATTGTGTTCCCTGAGAGGCTTTTCAACCTGAAAGAAGATAACCATGTCGAACGCTGTATTCTACCCGCTCTCTACCGACGGCCAGAACAAACGGAGAACTAAGTGCAATAATACAAGTGCGACCCAATAACTGGAAATTGCACAAAGGCGGGGCCTTACTTTTCGCCTTTACCCCCATCTAAACCCAACTTTAATTGGAGAAAACTATGGAAGAAATAATTGCTTTTGAAGACCACGAAGAACGCAATGAATTTTTATTAACCAACAAAGATAAATTCCTATCGTTATCAACCAACGAGCACACAATCCTTTCGTGGAATACAACCGAGAACGATTCAGAGGAGATGTTCCGGCTTTATAGAAAAGACGGTGTGATCCATTTCGACACAAACATGCCACTGTCCGACGCCGCTGAGAAGTTTGTGGAAGCGATAAAGGAAGCCATAAGACTCTTGGAAAGACAATAGGAGCTTTTATGCAAGAAGAAAAAGCAGAGCACGTGGTTTATGTAACTGGTACTAAGACAATCCATGCCGGGACAATGCGCATTGTGCGTTTTACTGGTCCGATGACTCTTAGCCAAAGCGCCACATCCATAATATTACCAACCGGCTCGAATACTACGACTGCAGCCGAGAATGCGGCTCAAACCGAGACACGGCTCGGTTTTAGAGATTTCCTGATCGGTATTTGGGAATCTCTGTTGATTTGGTTAACAAGCCTTGCGCCGATACTAGTCAACCATATGAGTAAAGAGGAGAAACAAGTCTTTATGCAGCGCCTAGAGAAATTTCATAAATTATAACTTTTCATGTCCAATGAAAATGCCGTCGTCATGATGAATTTCAAACAAAAAATATTCCTTTCCCTTGCTAACACTAAATTTTTTTACAACCGCGTGCGTTATCAGCTTGTCGTCAAAATCGTATTTTTTCTGGAGGATATCTTGCAGCGGCTTCACTGGGTTGTCCCAGTCGGATGCTATCGATGAAAAACCGAACTCAAAATAGATTTTATAGGGCGGATTAGGCATTTTTAGGGGCGGAAGAAGAAACAATAACTCTTCTTCGTAGCGCTCATACTTCTCCGTTTTAAAACGCCTCCCACGCCAGCACTGATTTACAGATAGCGGCTTGATGTCTAGCGAAGCAGTGGCAAATTTCATTTGTTTTGCATGAGATTTGTTTTTAGTGCGGATCCGGAAGAGCTGCCGAAGTAGTAACCTGTAACCTGCTTCATCTCCGAGATTATGTACCCTATCAGAGCGCCAGCAAGAGCTGATTCCACGCGAGAAAAACCGGCAAGCGTAAATGCTACCATCGCCAATCCTGAGATCACAATAATAAATGCAAGAATTTTTGTGGTTTTATCGCCGGTCTTCGCCTCCCTGTCGCGTGCGGAAGCTCGGTCAGTCGCAGAAATCTGTTCGCGCGATACCTGTAACTCTTCGAGTCGGAGGCTGAAATTCATATCTGTTTCTTTTAGCTTCTGAATGTCCGCTGGTGATGCCGCAATCACGGCGCGCTCGATTTCCTTGTCTCCCGCACCTTCGCTTAAATTTAGCGCTTCTTTGACTGCAGCCGAAGCTAATGCGCCAAAAGGAGGAGCCACAGCCGACGCTAATACAGGAGCAATGTTGCCGATTATTTTTTGCCAACTCACTATTCTCCCCCTCCCTTTCTCACCCATTTTCCAATTCGAAACATGAAATAAATCGCAACTGCGACTCCAAATAAAATTTCGATTACAGGTAGGTTGTCGTAAAAAAATTCGAGTACCATCATTTTAAGCCCTCATTATGTTTGCGAGTTCGTTTGCGCGGTTCCCCACTTGCGTGGCCCACCGAGAATTCAACATTTCTGCCGCCGCAGTCTCAAATTCACCGGCAGAAATTGCCGCAATCATGCGGCGGAAATTAGAAAAACCTCTCTCACCAAGATTGAAGCACATGTTAATAAGCGCTGCCTGCTTGATTTTTGGTAGGGAGGCAAAATTTTCCACATATTTTGCAGGTATTACCTTTGCCCGATCGATATCGTTCTTCAGCATTGCGCGCGCTTCTTCTTCCGAGATCCCTACATCATCCAGATTGCGGCCTATGCCGATCGTTAATTTTCCAACCGTGTCTCGATATGGCTTAAGGCGCAAACCCTCATGCCGCTCCAGCTGTTCTTCGAGGATTTGGTAAAGTTCTGAACACATTATTTTACTCCCCATATTCCTGTGTTTATGATGCGTTTGAATGTGTCGCTAAGCATTACGCCGACCCCCGCAAGAACCACCATCGTTGCGGTTCCAACGCCTTTCCAAATATTCATTGCGGCATTGAGTTGGTCGACTTGCTTTGTCAGTTTTTCAATTGCGTTTGTAAGATGATCTATGGTCGTCTCAAGGCGCGCAATTCTGGTGTTTGTAGCTGGTTCGCTCATTTCCTAGCCCTCCGGTGGGGAAAATTCGCCGCTGCTATAAATCCAGCCCTGTTCAACTTCCTCCGCACAGGCAACCCACACTAAAGACGGGTGAAACCGATTTGCTGGATTAATTGAGGTGGTTTCCATCACCACGCCATCTTCGATTCTTGCCCATTTTGTCATTAGCTGTACTCCCAAACGATAACCAGGCCAGCACCACCGGCACCAGATGCGGCGCTAGCTCCCGGTAAGCCTCCTCCTCCTGGGGCGCTTCCAGCGGAACCTGTGCCAGTAGTGGCATTTCGTGTTTGTCCGATACCAGTTCCCCTTGCCGGAGCCCCCCCTATAGCCGCAAAACTTTGAGACCCAGAGTTCCATAGTGAGAAACCGCCACCTCCGTTAATGTTAATATCCCCTCCTGTGGCGGAACCTCCGACAGTAGAGGACATGTTAAATGTCCCGGTTATATTAACTCCGGAGCCAGAACCCGTTCCACCATTTCCACCCGTCGCTGAACATATAGCGCCGAATGATGAAGTGGCGCCATTGTTACCAGCGGCGCTAGATACAGAAGTCCCGCCTGCTCCCACTGTGACTGTTACGCCACTAAACGCAGAGGTTATTCTTTTCAGACAATAACCCCCACCAGCGCCGGATCCGGCTCCACCAGAGACCCCAGATCCTCCACTTCCTCCGCCGCCCCAAACTTCCGCGATGACAGATGTCGTTCCATCGGTCGGTGTGTAGGTAGCTGTCCCAGGCGTGCTAAAATATTGGACACCTATTAGTCTCCCAGGTGAATATAATGGCTCGCCGCTTTCACGCTGGAATAGTGCGCAGTACCAATTGCCAGAGCCAAGTGAGATGAAAATAGCCACATCCCCAGCTGCAGTTATGATGTTTGCGCCAGTTGGCAATATTAGGGATGTTCCGTTGTGGGTAAGAGTGAGACTGCCAGTAAATCTTACGATTCGCATTGTCCCGGCTTGCGCTGTCCCAAGTCCGGTAATTGTAGTGGTTCCGGTCACATCTACCACAGTGCCAGTCGCCGCTCCGATGTCTGTCGTGGTTGCGCTTAGTATGTCTGTCCCTTTTGCAAAATTTAGCGCTCCTGTAAGAGATCCCCCCGAAAGTGGGAGTAGTCCAAGATTGGTGCTCGCCAGCGTGCCAACCGTAATCCAAGCATTGTTTGCTGCATTGCGGATTTTCAGCAATCCTGTGGTTGTATCTGCCCACAACTGGTAAGCATATTTTGTCGATGGTTCTGTTGCGCCGGATGATTGTGTTACAAGCGCCTGGAAAGCGCTGTTAAGATCTGAGCGCGTCGCTGGGAACGTTTGGTTAGCGATCGACATATCATTTTGTGACATCATCGACCTCTTTTTTAAGAGCTTTTATCGTGGGAATTGCATTCTTGTCCCCCACATCTGCTGCTGCCTTTGCTCGCTGGAGGATTGATCTCAATCCAAAATCTTCCCCGTTCTGTAACAGTTTGCGGGTGAAAGCATTAAATAGATAGGCTTCGAAATCCCGATAATAGTCGCCAATAACCTCTGCATTTTCTTTAAATTCTTTCGCATCAATTAGAGCTTTTATCGCATGTACTTGCTCGATGTTAACCGCCTCGCTCAGTTCTTTTGCTGCCACCTCATATTCGGAAAAATCTAGGCCCTGATTGCGTAGCGCGTACCAACGACGGTGGATTTCATCCATCGTCTCTGCTGTTGTTTTTTTTAGCTCAAGCTCTTGTGCTTTCGTTTCTTTCGTTTCTTTATCTTTGCCCACTATTAGTGCCCCTTTGCGTCCCAGTTAACGGTTTTCACCACATATGATCCGGCTGTATTTTTGACTCCAATATCAAAGCTGGTAGAGCTGACATTTGTGATAAAAATACGATCTCCAAGATCTGCATCGAGGATTGTAGCGCCTACAAATGGGGTTGTAATTACGAAGGGCTTATTGAAGCTAACAGTTGTTAGAGATCCGGATGCAGTAGAAAGCGTGCCACGATCAACAACATCTGGACAATCAACCTGGAAAGCGAGGGCAGAGATTTGCGTTTGATAGGAAGAATCCTCCGATAAAACATCAAGCTTAAATTTAAATGCGCGCGCAGTGTAGTCTCCTACGAAAAATTGCCGGAATGCGCTCCAAGTCGGAGTTCCAGACGGGTCATCGTCGGTTGTGGAGATAAACATCTTGAATGCCATGCCGGATACGTCCTCTCCGTCAAAATATCCGGATGCGTCATCGAAATCTCCCGACCTTGAATCAAAAAGATCAACTGAGTTAAATGTGGTGGCGGCAATCGAGAAAGAAACGCGCGATGTTGTTACTCTTCCGACATCCACATATGTTGAGGATTCGTAAATTCCGTGCGTTTCGAAAACGGATCCGTCCGGATCCAAGCTAAGGACTCCGCCGGACACGCTCATATTAGTTTTTGCGCCGGTAAATCCTGGATCTTCTGTGAGAGTAGCGACAATGTTCATCTTCACAATGTCGGCCACGGTAGAGATTATTTCCGCAGCCGTTGCCGATTCGTTGCCGCTGGAATCAACAAATTTTGCGAAATAGGTTCCGGTCAGGAGTGGGACCACCGCGCTTGTTGCGATCCCACTAAGCTCTGGAGCGATATCTATAGCCGTTGACCACGTCGCGGATCCTGTAATATCTGGAGAGTATCGGATTCTTACATTTCCCCCGACTAAAACATCCAGATCAACGCTAGAATCAGCGGAATCCCAAGTGAGATGCGCGTTGTTGTTGATTGCATTGAGCGAGAAATTTGTAACATTCTGCGGTAGAGCAGTAAGGCCGAAAATCTGTATGATTGCCGTGCTATACGCGCTTGTTATTCCAAGCGTGTTGACCGCCTTTACGCGAAAATTGTACGATCCTGGCTGGATATCAAAAATGGTGTAACGCGTATCTGGTGTGCGCGGGATTACGATGTAATCTGTATCCGCCGCCAATTTATATTCCAGTTGATATTCGCGTGCGAAAGCATCGGTGCTAGCAACCCAAGACACCAGTGCTTTTGTCTTGATTCCTGCGCTTCCAATTGTGGAGTAAAGTGTCTCCGTAATCATTGGAGAGCCGGGCGGCTGAACCGTAAACGGATCTGGCAAATTCGTGTCAGGCGCTGCGTCTATTATGGTGGCCTCTCCCTCGTTCCAGTCGTAAGATGCAGAGCTTTCTTCCTGCGCTGAAATTGCTATGCCTTTTCCCGGATCAAAGCGCCAACTCATTACTCTGAATACCTTATCTTCCCATCCGAAAGCCGAATTTGTATGAGTGAAGGTATCCCACACAGAAAACTCTAATGGCGAGGAAGGATCCAATGCGAAGTCAACTGTTATGCCTTGCCGTGATTTTTCTAATAATATTTTGGCTATCCTTTGCGCGCGTTCGGCGCTTTTTTCAAAGGGCAATTGGAGATCTCGCAAGATCCTTTCGCCCCCATCCTGAGCCTCATATGTTGCATTTGTCACGATTGGAAAGCTTGTGGGTTGGTAATTCTTTTGCGGATCCGCAAATGTCCCCTGGACTGCATTGAAAAGCTCCTTACGACTTGCGCGAGGATTGACCGTAATCTCTCCGATTATCATATCATCGGTAATCTCTAGCGCTGGTGAATCGTATATCGCAACATTTATGCAAAACATCCCTTGCACGTAGGTGATAGGTGCAGCAACGCTAGAGGTAAGCTGCTGAAGATTATCCAATGGGGATCGATCGGTAGATAAGAATCCATGGCACTCGTATCGGTTTTGTGTCCCTCCCGCCTGCAAATCCACATCTTCATCACAAACGTTCGCATTTGCGATGGCGAGAGTATCGTTAATCCGCGCCGATGGAACGTTAAATCCATAATCCGATGTTAGGTAATCGCGAATGCAAAGCACAGGATTAGCAGACCAAGCGGTAGTGTCGCTGCGCGGATCATAAACCTTTTTTCCTTTTATCAGCGCCGTAATATTCGGGATTCCAGCGGTGTAAATATCCGCGTTGAACTCGAGGATGATGTACAGATAAGCAATGCCGGATCCGACACACGAAGAATCCCAGCCAGTAATCTGAGACACGGCCAATGTGTCGGCAACCTGCGAAGCCCCGCCCAAATGCTTCAAAACTCTCGCATAAGAAACGCCGTCCTTGAAATATGGCGCGCTTGTTACCCATCCAGATCCATCCAGAGTAACTTCTTGATCAGCAAAATAAACGGTTGTGAACTCCTCGATCTCATGTCCAGCGAAACAAATGATCTGATGGAAAAATGGGTTGCTCCCTTCCCTAGTCCCTCCGCTATATGTCGTGCCTGAGTTTGTGGTTGTTTTGAGTGAGCTATTGCCGCTGCATCGGATTTGTCCATAGATTATCTTATGCGCCTCAATTGGTGAGTTGGTCTGGACCAAAATTCCTGCGGCATCAAAAGCAAAGCTGGCCGCCGAAGGCGGTTTAACCGGAAATAGCCGGCCCCCAACAAATGAAATGGCCCCGGCCACTGCAAGGCCCGCGAGCGCGCCGACAAACCCCCCAATTGTGATGGAGGTGAAAGCGGCGGCTGCCGCTGCGACAATGGGGATCGCTGCGGGCATTTATTTAATACTCCAGGCAGCAAGACATTGCTGCGTCGGGATTTTAATCATTCCGCCAGCCCCGAGGAAATGGCTATAGACACCCAAGCATATCCCCATTGCTTTATTTGGAGATAGGATCAAATCACCACGTTTTGCGAATGTTATGTGCACGCGCTTATAGTACGAATCAACCAAAGATTCGATTGTATCCGCTCCTAGTTTTCGCATGATGCGCCTTGCTGAGAGCTGCGAATTATATTTTCCTCTGTAATCTTTCGCGTGATCTACGCCGTGGATTTTATAAATGTAGTCGCACACCCACAGAATACAGTCGCACTTTCCCCACTCAAAGAGCGTTTCCTCTTCGCAGTGGAGGCGTGCAATATCGTAAAAATTATCAGTTGGTTGTTGTATTAACTTAATCTTGTTACGCATTCTTCCCCCATATCAATTGTTTGTCTGCGGATTGTTCAGCGAATTTGAAAAAATTATCGTTTGGGTAACGGCTTTTTTGATCGGCATCATTGTAACGGCGGATTCTAGGCTTATCCCAGTCGGCGAACTCATTCTCTATTGTGAGAGTTATGGTTGCAGAATCTGAGCTCACGCGTAGGGGTGCTATGTCAACCTTCCCTCGAAATAACAAAGCTGGTGTTCCCAGAAGTAGGCGCGTTGTAAGGCCCAGGAACCCAGCGTAAATCGTCGCCAGTCGGCCCTGGTAATGCTCCCCAAGTACCAAAGACACTAAAGCGGGCTCAATCCCAGACAACGTGACGCGCACTGAGGAGCGCGACAATTCTGCGCTTTCTTCAATGCCTTCAATGGTTCCCAGTTGCCCGACTCCGGTATATGTGCTGCCATCAAAAATAATGTCACCAAGCTGTGAGTGCAGGCAAATATTTCCAGAATCGAGTTCGAGCTTCAGGAAAAAGATGGGAGAATTCGTAGCCGCCTGGGACTGTGCAAGGGTATCTGTGTCCAGATTGTGCGTCATATCAACGCCTCCACCGCAGAGAAGGTTTTCTCGTTGAAAATCGAATTTCTGTCAGACTCCCACATGCTTTGCGAATCATCCTCTAAGATCATCGCACAATAACAATCGAGGCCCAATAAGATTGCCGCATTGTCCGCAGGGGCAGAGCGTAGCGCAGGCTTAAAGTTGATCGTTGCTTGTCCGGATCCGTTAGTTGTGATGTTCGCCGTCACCATTTTAAATTCGCCGTTCACGGTAAAATAATCACCGGCATAGAGCCAATTCGTGACGCTTGCCGCTGCCCCGTCAATTACAAGGCTTGATCCGGTTTGTGATGCTCCATTGACAAGTGGCGTGCCGGTAGCCAATCCGCGCGGAATCCTTGCATCTGGATCGTAGGCATAGAACGTGTTTACCCCACCCTCCAACTGCAGCAGGAACGATTGCCATTCCGCCATTTGCGCGCGCTTCATTCGCGGCAGAGTATAGGAAGCCCTCCACCTAGCGCCGGAAAGCAACTGGCGCTTGATAACGCGGGTAAATGCGCTTTCAAAACGTTGGGTGTGCGTCTCCAGCCCAAAGCGCGAAGCCCTAAATCCAGAATTGGTTGGCATGTAAATTGCTGTCATAACTTTCTCCCAACGCTTCGCGATTCTGCGCCGCCGCGTTCAATTGCCGCGAAAACTCCTGCGCGCGCGCGTTGCTCAATAATCGGTGCCGCGTCTCTGATTGCAGCGCCTACGGTTTCGGCAAGGCCTGGAGACATATTGAACACTTGGGAAACGTAGACGTTTGTGCCGCCTCCCCCACCGCCGTTTGGAATGATCGTGCCAAGACTGTGCGGCATAAAGATTTCTGGGCCATTTTCTCCGACAATTGATGGTCTGTTCACAGGTGGCACACCACCATCAGCAAATCCTGGGAGAATGGCAGCAGAAGCCGATCCACCAAACACATCGCCTCCACCACCACTAAAGATACTACCAAAAATATTTCCAATCCCGCCACCACCAAAGATCCCTCCAACCGCAGCATCTACAAGAGGACGGGTCACTGTAAGCTCTAAGATCTTAGCAGCGATATCATTAAGCATTGAAAATGCATAATCACGCAGGCCAGTAAAACCTGCCTTTGAAGAAAGCATTGCCTTCGCCATATCTCTTGCCATGCTTTCGGAAGAATCCCTGGCATAGCGCTCCAACTGCCGGAATGTTGATCCACCTCCCTTCTCAAGTTTTTCAAGCGCCACAATGTTGGCCTCGATTTCCATTTTCATTTCGAGTCCGGCATCACCAAGCTTTTCAAATGCCTCTGCATTCTCTTTCAGTTTTTCTCGGAACTGTTCGAGCTTTTGCTGTTCCGGCGACGAATAAAAGGTGTCCACTTTCACCTTCAATTCGCCGTTCATCTTCTCAAGTTCTTTGCGAAGACTTTCCACTTCTCGTTTGGATTTCTTAAGTTTTTCCTCATCGACATACTTCTCGGGAACGTATGATCCATTGGGATTTGTTTCAAGCTCAGCACCCCCCGTTCCTTTTGCTGTTTTTTTCTGGAAATCTTCGAGGCGCTTAGCATTTTCTTCGAGCAGCTTATTGCGCCTCTCTAGAGCTTCGGCCATAACATCATTCATGAGCGCATCATCAACAATGCCAAGAGCATTTTGAAACTTTACGTACCCTAACGCTGCATAATCAATCAATTCCGCAGCTTTTATTACGGCCTCAGTAAGCCAGTTTATGCCGTCGGACACTTTTAGAGCGCCACCAGAGATGGCGTTTATTTGCTCTAATGTGTTACCCATTTCTTTGCCAAGATCCTGGAAAGCAATACCAGCACGATGCAATTCGCCTGGAAGCCCTTGCCCCATAGCTTCTGCCACTCCGCCCACTTGCCCCTGAATGATTTCAAGGATCTTTCCTTGAGCCTCAAATTGCTTCCCAGACTCTACCAGCCCCGTGATCATCTCGCGTTGTGACTGGGTAAAGGTAACTCCTACGCGCCTTAAAGCTGTGAGGCCCTGAATCGGATCTTCGAGCGCCTTCCCGACCAGCACAGCGGAAGAGGACAAATCGTTGTTAAAAGTTGCTGATAGATCAAGCGCGCTTCGCATTGCGCTCTCAAAAACATCGCCCTGGATCGATTTGAAAGTAAGTAAGATTGAGCCTGCATCTCGTATTTTTTCGCCATCAAATAGTGTTATGGTTTCCAGGCGCTCTGCAAAATTACCAAAGTTTTCAGCGCTAACGCCAGCGGCCTCGCCCGTAGCCCTTATAACGGCGGCAAGGCGCATCTGCGATTGCTGTGCGCCGCTAGTGAGCTCGATCATTTTCTTGATTGATTCCACGCCAAGGAATGCAGCAAAGTAGCCCTTTATTGACTCCCCAAGCTGCTTTGCAGAATCTTCTGCGCCTTTCATCTCTCGCTTTAGTTGCGATGTGTCGGCGGTAATTTTGATATTTAACTCTTCAACTGTTGCCATTCTCCGCCCGTCTCTTTTGCTCTAGTTTCGCTTCAACTTTTTCCTTGAAGTCGTTGTATTCATTACGATCTACTCGGCGCTTGATGACCCCCTTAGATTCCAAGTAACCATTATAAGCGTCCTCGAAATCCCACATGGTTGCGTTATAAAAATCCTCTGGACGCCAGCGCAAAACCCCAAGGGCGATTTTCCTGTAATCCCCCCAAGGAATTTCTATTTTTTTTTATCTCCATCCTCCGCGCTATCTTGCTCTGCTTCTGCATATTCAGAGGTTCTGAAGGATATGCCCAAAAAATTAGCCACGAGAATAGTTGCCTCAATACGGTTGCGCATGATGAATTCTTCAATTGCTTCTGACGCGACTTTCCTTCCAATTCCCTCAATGGCAATGCGGATAATATTGAATAGCTCATCTTGCAAAAGCCCACGTGCTTTTTCGCCATAAATCCCCTCCGCAATGATTTTCGGTAAAGACCTCCCGAGTGCATTCTCAATCTGAGAAATCACCCGAAAAGTAGGTTTCAAAGCAAAACTTTCTTCGCCAATTTTTATATGAACAATCGGTTCAAGCATTTGTTTTAACCTTTTGGATTTATGCGGAACGCGGCAACGGTCACGCTCGTCGCGCTGCTGTAAGAAACCGCGACTTGTCCGCTTGGATTGTTGTAAGTTCCAGTTGCGAAAGGCCCGATCATTTTTATTGCGCCATTTGCAACAGCAACAACTTTATCGCTGTAGGTTATGTCCTCCATCCCCGGTTTTTCCGCGCTGGTTGTTTGCGCGGTGAAAGTAACGTTGATGGATCCGCCAGATCCATTGTTAACAACAAAGATCGTCTTCCCGTCGTTTGGGAAAACGTCACCACCACCCGCCGCAGCAGCGAGGGTTTGAGTTACGCCAGAGCTAGAAAGGTTGGTGACCGCTAAAGTTGCCATATAACCCTCTTACACGTTCACGTAAGTAATGGTGCCAGCTGACTCTAAGGTCAGAGAGTACATTTGCGCGCCATTGTAGGAGCCTGACGTTTCAAAGCTTGTAACTTGCCACAATCCATCGAAGGTGTTGCCGTCGCCATCGACTAATCCCATAGCGTTGATGCTATTGGCTTTTGCATAGCCCAAAACCGTATCATATGCCGCATCATCTTCAAAAACGCCGTTAGCGGTGATCGTAATGCTTGTCACTCCCGCTCCTTCAAGCAATTGGCGCACGCCTGAATGAGTTTTTGTCGTGACGTCAACTGCTTCGCTCGTGATACGAATAGATGTATCACGCAGGCCGCCCAGTACGGTTCCTGCCGCCGTTGTTCCTTGCTTTAAAATAAAGCTATAGCCCTTTTTTGCTGCCATTTTGTTGCTCCTTAATTTGCTTGTGTGATTGCTTTAAATCGGATGATCCCGTGGAATGTTATGCGTTCGTCGGTGTCGTCTATCTGGATTGTAGCAAAGGAATCCCACATGATAAATACGATGGAATTTCCTGTTACGGTTAAATCCGCAAAATGCAGAAGCGTGTGCAACCGATCCATGATCGCAGCGCATTGCTCCTGGTCTCCGGTTTGCGAGAAGACATGCAGATCGATTGTTGTTTCCGCTCCTGCTTTTGATTTTGTTGACCATTCGCTTGAAAGCGAATCTCCATATGCGACATATGGAAATACTGGATTGCTCTGAACTGGATTGGCAACGATGCTTGCGCTCGTACCGCTGCCGAGCAGCGCCAGGAGTGTAGAATCCGCCACTAAAACCGCATCGATTGCTTTCTGAATCTGGAATGCGCTGAAAGCCGCCATGACCTTACCCTCATCTTTTTTGGATTGCTTTTTTCACAGCTGAATCAATAAGCTGTACGATCTTCTTAGAATTTTGCTTTAATGCTGGGAAAAGCCACGGGCGAGCTGCTATGCGATGGGTCCCGAACTCCAAGAATTTCCCATATTTTGTGGCAGTTCCCACCAGGACTTGGAGGCCATCTAGAAACGCCTGATGGCTAATGCTAGAAATCAATCTCCCTGTATCTGTAGCCGGGGGCTCTCCTGCTGCGGATGCGCGGTGGAAAACACCTCTGCGCTTATAGACTTTGCCGCTTTTTTTCCCCTGCGCGATCGCCCTCTTCGCCGTTGCCTCAACCATAAATGCACTGGTTGCTATGGCTTTTTTTACCTCGCGCGTGGAGTCTGGAGGCATAGACTGCAGTCGCTTTGTTAGTTTGTCGAGACCAATAACTTGCGCGCTAATCATGTCGCCGCCGTTTCAGCGGTTTCAATCGCATCTATTTGGAGCCATCTATGAGCTTCTTCGATATCGATTATGCTCTGGACATTAAAATATCTGCTCCCAAGTTTGATCCGCATATTATGGTTTAGATCAGATCTGTATCTGATAATCATCCGATGTGTTGTCTGCGCCTCAAACTGCATTGCGCGCAAATACTCCGATTGATTGCGCGGGATAATCCTTGCGAAAACAGTGGCAAATGTTTGCCACACTACCGTCTCCCCACCGCCACTTTTGCGGGTAAAACTTTTCTGTTGGATCGTTACCGAGTGTTTAAGATCCCCAGATTTGATTTCGCAGCATCTTGCCATCTTATCAAAACTCCAGAATCCGATATGGATTGAGCAATGATCTTGCCAGAGATGAGTTTACCCCATCTGAGCAATCCCCGCGATTCTCATATAATTGCGAGATTTCGGCTAGTATGCCCTGTTTTATTTGGGTCGGGACTGAAGCTCCTGTTGTCCCATACCCTGCGACAAATTGGATCTCCATTGCATCCGAATTACGAAGCCCTGCTCCATCGATCGACGGCCAAACAGCTCCGGTTCGCAGCGTGATCCTGCCGTTTGCTGGGCTGTCCCCTGCGTATGCCGATACTTGATAATTGCCTGGAGAGAAAGTTGTTGCGGTGTCAGCATCATCGTAAAATTTTATGTGCGTCACACTTACTAGCGGAGCAAACGGGATGACTAAAGAACCAGCCCTCGAAAGGGATCGAATTGACCCTTGCCTTACGCCTGTCCACCACTCATCAGACAATGCAGCACCAATTGGATCCAAAAACATTTGCCACGTCTGATTTATAAACGCGCGGCGTGTGTATTTTTCAGCTGATGATCGCGCGATTGTGATAAGCGTCCCGATATACGTATCATCGGTGGAGCTATCCACGCGCAGGTGTGTTTTTGCCTCAGATGTTGTGATTGGTTCCGCAGCTGGTGCGGTGACGAGGTTAGTCCTGTAATTGCTTGTTTGCATTGATTTCACCCGTTCAAGTTTTCCCCATTATTGCATGGGGAGCGCGTGGGTGAAAAGCGTACCAATGATTAATCTTCTAAGAGGAATCCTACTCCGACAAGTGCCAGCGGCTTTATGGGTGCGCTGCCAAGATCTGCGCGCGAGATCTTCTTACAGTTAATCGCGAGTTTAGTTGTTTCCATTAAAATCTCTTTTTCTTCATTGAATTTTTCAATGTTTTTTATGCGCTCAAACCTTTCGTGCTCGCTTGCTTTTTCGGAGAGCGGCATTGCGAGATCAAGCTCTCTAGCTCTTTTGTTTTGCGCTTTCTCAAACTCAGAAACAGTCGCTGCTATCTCCCCAGATACTTTTGAAAGCTGGTACGCGACCTGCATAGGTAGCTCTCGATCGCATAAGATCCTCAGTGCGTTAAGTGAATCTGCTGCTTGTTTCAGTGTAATTTTCATTTATGTCCCCTTTTTTTAATGTTTTACGATCTAAGCGCTAATAGATCATCCCGCTTCTTCTGAAGTTCAGTTATTTGATCATTATATAAGTCCCGCTGTGCCTCAAGACTTGATATTTGGGTGGCTAGTTGAGCCTCCGCTTCGGATAAGCGGAAAGTGGTTTTTTCTGTGATCTCCGATCCATCGGGCCTTGTAAAAGTTTTGATCTGCCTAATCTTACCGTTTTGCAAAGTTTCGTATGTTACTTCCTCCGCCATCGATGGGACTCCTGTTACAATCATTGCATTCTCCTGTTGTGATAATTACCTAGCTCTTGGTCTAAAATACAATTTCTGACATGTCAAGATCATGACAACACGACCCCCTTCCATGCACCGTTATATGCCCACAATTTATTGTTCGTGGTATCGTACAACATGGCCACGTGCCCGGCATATGATACCGCCGGAACGCCCGTAGGAGTACCGGCACAAGTGCGGATATAAATAAAGCCGCTGGTGGCATTTGTTGCCAGCGCAGATGTTGGGCCAACAACAAAATTTCCCGAGCTGTCTAGGATCATCTCGCCAACAATCGCGGCGTAATTCGCCGTGTATGTCCTGAAATATAAGGAGCCGCCTGCGCCGTTCTGAAGAATACTATGAATGCCACTGTGGATAAGCTGCGTGCTATAACCGCCGGCATTGCTGTTACCCAATTGGACATACGCGCCACTAACTCCAGTTGCTATATAAGCATTTAATGTTGTAGTATTTGTGGTAGCAATGTCTCCAGTATAATTATTAATTTCCGCTTTGCTTCGCCAAGTTCCTGACGAATAGTAACCAAATTGCGTTGTTCTAGGATTAGCACCATCGTTGGCACCTGATATGCGCAAACCATAGGGGTAAGTATTCGGCATATGGATAGACATATCTAATGACGAAGCATTACCATCAAATTGCATACACGCGCCGCGCAAAACACCAACATTCCCGCTATTAATAATAAAAAATATCCCAGCATCGGCAGCACTGCGAAATTCGTAACCATTCTGGCTGCCAAAATAGGTTCGATCATTTGTTGCAAGATAAAACCTTTCTTTACCATCTTGCGAGGTGTGCCAAGCATCATTACCTATTCTAATCGTACCTACAACATCAAGCTTAGCTAAAGGATTAGTAGTTCCGATGCCAACATTACTCCCGTCCCTCTGAAGTACTAACGGCGTATATGTTATTCCGTTATGTAAAGCTTGAATCCAACCATAACCGCTACCACTAGAACCATTATAACCAATTAGTAATTCCTTGTGATTCGATGGTGATGTTCCGTCATATCGGGCAGATATTTGCGCAATCGTTCCGGTGTAGCGGGCAACCATTGCAAAATTTGGGGTGTCTTCACCAACGCCAACATTCCCGCCCAATGGATTAAGCAGTAAATTACATCCATGATCCGCGCCGCTGTAAAAGTCAGTCGACTGTATCGTAGAACAAGTTCCTACGCCGCCTGTGTAATAATTTCCTAACCTTAAGTAACCGGTAGCGCCAGATTGTACAGCTACTTGTGCTGGTAATGGGTTTGCAGCCCTGCTTGAATATCCTGCGTTTTCGTTTACTACAAGCCGCCAAGATGGAGCTGTTGTACCAATTCCAACGTAGGCGTTAGTTCTGTCTAAAGTCATTATGTCGGTTTCGATGCCGTTGTTTACGCCTTTAATCCACATACGCCCCGTAGAGAACGAATCTAGATTAAAGGAGTAGCCGTAGTCGTTGCTTTGCTTGAGATAGAACATCAAGTCGTTAGAAGATGAGCCGCCTTGTACGGTCAATCTGCGGCTAACTGTTGCCCCTGTGTTAATTCC
>Ga0075472_10000501_pt1 | contig 16198 bp, 19 predicted proteins | sample DEB19_08_DNA_3_FD_77014 | JGI IMG/M metagenome (GOLD analysis project Ga0075472, IMG submission 77014) | Aqueous microbial communities from the Delaware River and Bay under freshwater to marine salinity gradient to study organic matter... | ecosystem: Environmental > Aquatic > Marine > Coastal ...
CTCAACTAGTTTTCGCTAAATTCGGTGACTAACCCCCTAATTTTAATAAAAATGGCCTTTTTAATGCTTGAAAAAAGAGTCTGATGTCAATATTTTCATGAAGTTGGATGTGATTATAAATTCCCAATTTGGGAAAAAGTAGAAAATGGGTGAGATATGGTGTGGATTGAGTGCGGTTTGTTATTTTTGTATCCAAAATTGGGAAAATGGCAAGACCGGAACATGAACCAATGGACTACCTGAGTAAGAGGGGTAGGCTTCTATTTTACAGAATAATCAGACATATAAAGGAAAGCGATTTGGTACGAGACATAGACACTTTGGAGTTGTCCATGCTGGCCAATAGTTTTGATTTGTATGAGAAGATGGCCGAGGAGTGCAATGAGAAGGGGTATGTGAGGCCTGTTTCGGGCAAAAACGGCACATTCGATCAGGCCGTTCCGCAGTACACGATTATGCAGCAGCAGTACGCGAATATCATGAAACACTCCCCCAAGTTTGGTCTTACACCGGGGGATAGGGAGAAGATATTCTCCGGCATGAAAGCGAAGAAGAAAAAGGACGCATTAGCTGACTTAGATTGATAGCGGCAGACAAATACGCTGAAGATGTTCTTTCAGGTAAGATTTTAGCCTGTAAGTGGATAAAACTAGCCTGTCAGAAGTACCAATCAGACCGTAAGAGAACTGACATTGTTTTTGATGAGAAACAGGCGAATAGGGCTGTTAACTTCATTGAAAGGAAATTAAGGCACTGGGAGGGTAGTTGGAGGGGTAAACCCTTGTTGCTTGAGGACTGGCAGAAGTTTGTTGTCATGCAGATATTCGGATGGCAGAAAAACGGGAGACGAAGGATCAGGTCTTGCTACATACAAATCTCCAGGAAGAACGGGAAAACCAGCTTCGCGGCAGCAGTCCTTCTTTACCACCTTTTCGCTGATCGGGAGAATACCCCACAGATACTTGTAGGGGCGAATAATGAGGATCAGGCCAAGATATGCGTAAACAGCAGCGGAAGGATTATAGAACAAAGCCCTGTTTTTAAAGATTTAGTTGACGAAGAAGTAGTCAAGATTTCAGTCTATGGTAGGAACGTGGTGGGGATTTACCATCACGAAAGAGACGGGGCCGTTAAGGCCATGAGTAAGAACCCACAGACACAGGATGGATTTAACCCAAGTCTAGGGGTAGTGGATGAGTACCACGAAGCCAAAGACGATGCCCTTCTAAACGTCATAGAATCAGGTCAGGGAGCACGACCGGAGCCGCTTTTACTCGTAGTTACTACTGCGGGGTTTGACAAGACGGGGCCGTGTTATACGAAATTAAGGAGGTCTAGTATCGAAATGCTAACCGGAAAGACACAGGACGATTCACACTTAGCGTTTATTTACGAACTGGACGAAGAAGACGCTTGGGATGATCCTAAAGTGTGGGTTAAGTCTAACCCCAATCTAGGGGTGTCCGTGTTCCCTGAATACCTACACGCTCGGTTAGTAAAAGCCAAGAACGAAGGAGCCACGAAAGAGGTAGACTTTAAGACCAAGAATTTAAATATGTGGGTGGATGCCCCTACGGTGTGGATTCAGGATGAGATTTGGTCTAAAAACACCTACGGAATCCGAAAAGAAGAACTTATCGGGATGCCATGCTACGGGGGATTGGATTTGAGTACAGGTATTGACTTAAACGCCTTCGCTTTGTATTTTCCTAAATTCAGGGAAGTCGGAGGTAGGATAATTAGCCCAGTTTTGTGGTGGTTTTGGATACCTAAGAGCAGGGTTAAGACGGAGGATTTCGACTATACACAGTGGGTTGAGGATGGGTATATCACGGTTACAGAAGGGGTTTTTGAAAATGTTATAGATCATAAGAAAATTATTTACGACATTTGTGAACTCCCAAAGATGTACAACATACAGGCAATCGCTTTCGACCAAAGGTTAGCGTATCACGGGGTAGTTCAGGAATTAGGTACAGTTTTCGGGACAAGTGAAAACGAAGAATTTATAACCGGGTTGTACCCATTTACACAGAGCATGGCTAACGTCAGTCTATCAACAAAGGCTTTAGAGAAAGAGATTTGCAATTTCCAGTTAGAACACTTCAACAATCCAGTAGCTAGGTGGATGATGGGTAACGTAGTTTTGAAGAAAGACCCGGTAGGACAGATCATGCCCGATAAGAGTAAGAGTATGTTCAAGATAGACGGTGTGGCCGCACTTGTAAACGCTAAGGCTATTGATCTAAGAATGGACGGTATGGGCAGAGTAGAAACACAAAGTTATGCTATATGATTTGCTCCAAAGACGATAGCGGAGATTGCTGTGGCAAGTGTTTTAATCCAGTGGTGATTATGGCCACACACGAAAGGGTTAAGGTTACCACGATGAACGTGAAGCAACTTCTTTCTATGAATCTTAAAGTGGTTTTGGTGTGTTCTAAACCAGATGAAGCAGAAGAATTTAAGAATCTAGGAGTAACGGTAATTATTTATCCAAACAAACCACTAGGAGCGAAGTGGCAGGCCGGAGTGAACGTAGCGGGCAAGATGAATGCAGACCCTTTTATTATCTTGGGGTCTGATGACTTTATCTCAAACGAATATTTAAAGATCGCCTATCAGAAACTAAGCGAAGGGTATCATTTCATAGGGCTTACATCCTGGTACACTTGGGACGATCAGGAATTAATCAGATGTGAGTACATAAACAGAAACACAGACTTCCCTATCGGAAGTGGAAGGTTTTATTCGGCTGAATGTATTAGAGCGATAAGAGGGAAGGTGTTTGATTCAAGCGTAGACAAACATTTAGATGACAGAGGGTTCTTTCAGGTGAATAATAATAATTTAAAAGTCTATCTCCACAGAGACCCGGAGATACTAGCTTATAAAGGAAAGTGGCCTGTTATGAACAGCCCACAGGCTTATAAGAGGTCAATGAATATAAAGACCAAAACGGAGAGAAACAGGAAAGAGATCAATAGATTCTTATGTGTGGAATAGCCATCGCAGTTAATTGCGATATTTTACCAATCTTAGAAGTACAAAAGAAACGTGGCCCTGACTTGACGAAAGTTGTCAAGAAGGGCAACATTCAGTTTGGTCATAATCTCCTTTCAATCATAGGCCATTGTGAACAACCATTGCAGAATGATCGTTACATGATGACCTTTAACGGGTGCTGGTATGACTACCGTGATTTCTATAATACTAATTCTGATACTGATGCTTTATTTCAGCACTTCAACAAAAAAGGATTAAGTGCAATAGATGATGTGAACGGAATGTTTGCCATAGGGCTTTACGATTCATTAGAGCAGAAGATACATTGTTTCGTTGACCGATTTGGCCAGAAGCCCCTTTACTACTACCACAAAGACAAGAAGTTCGCGGTAGCAAGCAGTCCGGCAGGATTATTCCATCTACAAGAGAAGTGGGAGTTAGACAGAGAAGCACTTCAAAGCTATTGGTTGCTAGGGGGGACTATGGGTGATAATCACCTATTCAAAGGCATTAAGAAACTTTGCGCTAGCGATCGGCTTACTTACGATATTAATAAAGACACAATAGAAATAGTCCGTTACTACACCCCTAAACCTAGAAACGAGAATATTGAAGAACTTGTAGTGGACGCTATTGACAAAGTAAAAGTATCGGACGTTCCGGTTCATATCTTTCTCTCAGGAGGGGTAGATTCTTCCATTGTAGCCTCAAGGTTTAAAGGAGGACTAGCGGTTCACCTTGACAGCCCTGAAATACAGTACGCTCAGGAAGTAGCCGATAAATACTCGATCAGTCTAAATGTACTAAGTCCACAGACGTTCCATGTGGAACATTGCCTGACCGATTTCTCCAAGCAATCAGGGGAACCTTGTATGGCGGCTTTAATCCCTTACATTACCGCAAGCGAGGTGAGTAAGTTCGGGAGAGTGGCGATTACCGCTAACGGGGCCGATGAGTTGTTCTTTGGGTATGATAGGACAAGTGATGCGGTTACACCTAAACAATTATCACATTTATTCAGGGCTTCACTAGGCACAAATTCTGACTTTATGCCATTCTTCCCATCTGCGTCTGGAAGAAGCCTTGAGTTAGAACGATATGTTCAATACGACCTAAACAAAACCCTAGACTTTGCTTCCATGTGCCACAGTTTAGAGGTAAGAGCACCTTTCCTAGACCATAGGCTAGTAGAGGCAGCACTTTCAATCCCTGAATCAGAGCACCGTAAAAGAGGCAATAAGACAATCCTGAAGAATATGCTCAGGAAGCTAGGATTTTCAAATCAGTTCATAGACAGACCGAAGGTTGGGTTTAGCCTTCATTACAAACCGGAAGGACTAGACAGGTATATTAAGTATTGCTGGAAATGGGTGCAGGAGAGTGGATTTTTAAAGATCAAAGGCGAATTAACAGGAAGGGATGCTAGGTACTTGGAGATGAGTGCCGTTAGTTTCTATTTCTGGTATCAGACTTGGAAAGACAAGATAATTTTATAGATTTGCTTACTTTTTCATGGATACAGGAGTGGTTACCTGTTTCGGAGGGCGATGGCCCTCCTTTTTTTTGTCCTGACTGAAGCGAAGGACTTATAGCTAGAATATGGCTGGAAGCCTATTTCTTCTATTGTTTTCTCAAATGCTTCCGGTGGCGTAGCCCCTCTTAAATTGTCTCTGAACTTTTCCTCAAAAAACTCAAAAAGAGATTTTCCCATTTTCAACCAAGTTTCCCAATTTGGGAATAAAGATACGTAAAATTACGGCATGGATGGTAAACTCCAAGCCTGGTTTAAAAGAAATATTTGGAATACTGAACAAAGGGGTGTCAATCTTGAAAACCCCAAGCAGATTATTTCCGGTTGGGCATTAGATCAGATTTTAGGCGGAAATGTTTCCCGTTCAGGGCGTTCTATTTCTATTGAGGGAGCCTTAACGCTTAGTGCCGTTTACCGGGCAGTAGCCATCAAAGCGGGGATTATTTCAGCCAGTCCGTTTAAAGTTTACCGTAAAACCGAGCAGGGTAGAGTGGAGGTTTCAGACCACCCGGTCGCTGAATTGCTTTCCAGAAAGCCTAACCCTAAGATGAATAAGACCGCTTACATGGAGGCGGCTATCAAGCAGTACGACCTTCAGGGCAATCACTTCGCGTACATCCGGAGGAACGGAATAGGCAGAGTTTACCAGTACGATTTCTTAAACCACGAGGATGTAGAGGTTGTAGAGGGGCATAATCTTCTTGTTTACAAGATCAAAGGCAAAGAAGGTTTAGTTTCTTCGGATGACATGATCCACGTGCCTAATATGGGCAACGGGATTATAGGAAAGTCGGTTATTGGGTACATGAGGGAGGATGCATCTCTTATGATGGACGTAAGGGAGTACGGAGATTCATTCTTCGGAAGAGGTGGAAAACCGGCAGGACTTTTAATACCTAAACATCCTGGGGTAACCCCGGCACAGAGACAGGAGACGAAAGAAAGTTTCCAAGCAGCTAAGTTGCAAGGCGGTGAGGTGGCGATGCCTTACGGATGGGAGTACAAGGAGATTTCTGTACCCCCGGCAGATGCAGAGTGGGTGACTACTAACGATTTCTCGGTTGCTAACGTGGCCCGTTGGTTCGGAGTACCTACACAGAAGTTGGGTGATTCTAAGGTTAAGTACAATAACGTAGAATCTATGGCTATTGAGTTCTTACAGGACACGATGGCCCCGATTGCGGCTAAGATCGAGAATGAGTACACGATTAAGTCATTCCAGTTAAACGGAGAAAGAGACTTGTATGCGGAAATTAACATGGACGCATACCTGAGAGCCGACAGTGAGACTAGAGCGAAACTGTACGCTACCTACATACAGAACGGAATTAAGAAGCCTAATGAGATTCGGAAACTTAACAACGACCCGGCTGATCCATTTGGTGATGACCTGATGATTCAGGGGGCTACGGTTCCGATCAGACTTCAGAGTGAACTTTACAAAACGAAGTCAAGCGAAACCGCTAGGAACATTAAGAAAAGAGTAGAGAAGCAAGTAAAAGAGGGCATTGATCCTCAATTAATTATAGAAGGATTATTCGGTAATGACGGAAGATAATGGCAACAACAACTTTAACACAAAACCCGCAGAAGATCACCGTGCCAGCTAATACTAGTGAGCACGACATTGACTTCAGCAACATACTTAGTGATAGCGAAGGTACGGCCCTGATTGATTGGGTTAGTGGAACTTCGGTTCAGATAAACTGCAACGGTGTTGCGATTGACTCTGCGACCGCTAACATATCAAGTGCCGTTACCAAACTTTTGTTACCCGTGAGACGAGGTATCAATGTAAGGTACAAAGGCGGGGCCGGTAGTGAGGTGTTTAACATAACAATCTTGAATGACTAAAATGAAAGATTACATCAAAAACATACAAGACGCTGAGAGACGGTTCTTTACTGAGCCGGTTTCTTTTCGCGCAGATGATGAAAACGTAATTGAAGGATATGCGGCTGTTTTTAATAAGGATAGCGTTGATTTCGGTGGATGGCATGAGAGGATTGCACCGGGGGCTTTCGATGATGTGCTTAAAGATGACGCAGTTGCTTTATTTAATCATGACATGAACTACGTGCTTGGGCGTAACGGAGTGAACGTTACATTAAGTCAGGACGAGCGCGGATTAAAATATACAGTCAAATTACCGGACACTTCCTTTGCTAAGGATTTGCGGAATTTGATTAAGGACGGAATTATACATGAGAGTTCTTTTGCTTTCACAGTAAAGGAGCAGGAATGGCAACATAACGAGAAAGTGCCATCTGTTCGGACTATTAAGAAAGTAAAGAGACTATACGATGTATCGCCAGTGACTACTCCGGCATACCCGGATGCTACCGTTGGCGCACGATCTTTCGATGCTACAAAACCGAAAGAAAGGCAACTGACAGCCGATTTAATTAAACTTAAACTTTTAACGAAAAGAGTAAAACTATGAATCAAAAATTGAAAGACCTGTACGATAAGTCAGGCAAAATTCATAGCCAAATGGTTGACGCTTACCGGCTTGTCAGTGAGCGTAAGGATGGTTTGGCTACGGCAGATGAGACCCGTCAGTTCGATGCTTGGGATGATGAACTCGTGCAAATCGAGAATCAGATCAAGATTGAAAAGCGGATGGAGGAATTGAAGCTGAAGGAAGAAGCACAGGCAGGCATTAAGCATGAAAGTGAAGGCAACAAGGAGAAGAAGTACAACGAGGCAGCCTCTAAGTCAGAGCGCAGAGCCGCTTTAGACAAGGCTAACAAAGTTGGTTATTCTTCTTTGAGCGATGCAGAGCGTCAGATTGTTGACACCGAAGTACGTGATTCCAAAGTGTTTGAGAAATTCCTTCGCTATGGCAAGGAGAACCTGAATGCTGAAGAAGTACGTGTATTGAATCAGTACAAGGAAAGCCGTGCTCAGAGCATTGGTACTCCTAGTGCTGGTGGTTACACCGTACCTGAAGGTTTCTCTGGATTCATCATTGAGAAAATGAAATACATTTCTGCTGTGATGAATTGGGCAAACATCCTGAATACCGATACCGGTAACGTGATCCCTTTCCCGATTAACGATGACACATCTAACACTGGTGAGTTGATTGGTGAAAACTCCGACCTGAGTTCATCTTCTGCTGACCTTACGTTCTCGGTTTATAACCTGAACGCTTACAAGATGTCATCTAAGATGGTTAAGGTTTCTTCTGAATTGTTACAGGACAACGGAGTTAATCTTGAAGCATATTTGGGTGAGCAGTTGGCAAACCGTGTAGCACGTATTTCTAACAGTTACTACACCACCGGAACTGGTTCTAGCCAGCCTCAGGGTTACATCACTGGTGCAACTCAAGGTTCAGTTAGTGCAAGTGCTACGGCATTTACCTCCACTGAATTGATTGGCTTCCAGGATACTCTGGATCAGGCATACCAGAATATGCCTAAGACTGGTTGGGCTATGCACCAACTGATCTTGAATGCGATCAAGAAGCTGACGATCGGTACTAACTATAACTCTCAGTTGTGGGTTCCTTCATTCCGTGATGGTGCTCCTTCTACGATTCTTGGCAAACCTTACTTCCTGAACAACGCAATGGCATCGACCCTTGCTACTGGAAATAAGATCATTGCTTACGGAGACTGGGATAAGTTCTGCATCCGCATGGTAAACAGCTTTGCATTAAGCCGTTTGTCTGAGCGTTATGCAGAGTACGATCAAGTGGCGTTCTTTGGATTGGCACGTACTGATTCATTTGTAATGGACAATACTGCCATCAAGTATTTTGAATTGACCTAATGCTTCTGATCTTCTTAGCAGCGTGGAAACGCCCTGAGATTACGGAGATATGTTTTATGGGTATAAGAAGGCTGCGTAAAAACAGCCTTCGCCCCATAGAAGCATTTTGTGTGATTTCGGAAGAAAGTATGATACCGCTATGTAAGAAGTACGGTATCCACTACACGATGTATAAGAATGATCCATTGGGAGAGAAAAAGAATCATGGTCTTAATGAGGCCATGAATCTCAACTGGGACTATCTGATAGAGATTGGTTCCGATGACGTTCTTAAAAATGAATTGATTGATTTGTATGAACCCTACTTTAACAAGGGATGGGATTTCTTCGGAGTGAAGGATGTGCTGATTATAAACTCAGACGGAGGCGAGTGCCGGAGGTTGAAGTCAGACACCACCTACGGGTTGGGGAGGGTTATAAAGCGATCTGTTATTGAGAAATATTGTTACGGTGTTGAAGTTGAGGCTTTGGATGACATTATTTCACCTGGCAGGACAACCGCTAAAGGAGATATAGGGTTCTTTCAGGTCGATGCGGCTGAAGGCTTTCATAGATCGGGGATAGGAGTTATCGTTGGTAAGCCTAGATACAGATTATGGAAAGACGGAATAAACAGAGGACTTGATAACAACTCAACATATTTTCTTATGACACAAGGAATAGGGCACAGGGCTATACCAACAGACAAACCGTTGGCGATAGACATAAAAGGAGAGGATAACATTTGGAAATTCAACAAGGAACTGGGGATGGCTTACGAGCTTGATAAAGCCCTTGAAGGACTGAGTGAGGAAGAAAAGAGTGCTGTTTTTGCTTTGATTAAGCGTAAGAAAAGACAGGAAATAGAATATGGTAATTTACAGTAAAGTATCAGTAGCCCCTTCGATTGAGCCGATTTCATTGTCGGAGGCTAAGAGCCATCTTCGTGTAGATCACGATGATGAGAACTCGTATATAACTGTATTGATACAGGCCGCAAGGGAGACCGTTGAGAAACACACCAACCGGAGTCTAATCACTCAGACTAGGGTCATGAAGATGGACTACTTTCCTTTGGAGAGCCAGATTTACCTATTAAACGGCCCTGTACAGACTGGTGTGACGGTTCAATACTATAACGCTAGTGATGTGTTGACTTCTTTCACTGATTTTTGGGAAGATGTTGATAGCGACATCGCTAGAATAGTTCCTGAAGATTACTGGCCTGAGACTTACGATAAGCCTAATGCGGTGGTGATTACTTATGACGCTGGATATGGGGATGCTTCTACGAACGTCCCCGCCCCATTGAGGCAGGCGATGTTACTGTTAATAGCGCACTTCTACGAGAACAGACAGAATGTGATTGTTAGCGGAAGCCCTACGGGTGCGTTAGCGATTCCTTTCGGTGCTGAGGTGTTGATGAATCCTTATGTTTTAGATCAAAGCGTTCACTTAGGATGGCGTTACTAAACACCAAGAACAGGATACAGAAGCTAGATCGCATCGGTGCGATGGATAGGAGGATAACTATCCTTCAAAGAGACATATCCGATGGTTCTAACAACGAGGACTACTTAGACGGCTGGGAGGAGATTGATAATAACCCTAATGTGTGGGCACGGAAGGAGAGTTTGAGAGGGAAAGAGGTTGTTTTGGCTGATAAGGTGCAGATGATGTACATGACGGTTTGGACGATCAGATACCGGGATGATCTGAAGGCTGAGATGAGAATTGCAGACGAATACGGACAAGTGTATGAGATATTACACTTTGACGAGGGCGAAAGCAGACACAGATATTTGGACGTAGTAACAAACATATTACCAGGTATAACATGGTCGTAAAAGGACAAGTTGCGGTTACAGGAATTAGGGAGTTGAATGACTTCCTGAAGCAGCTTCCTATTCAGATAAACCACAGAGTTATCGGTGCGGCTAACGTAGAGGCGGCTAAACCGCTTGTAGATGCAGCTAAGAGTCTGGCCCCTAAAGGTAAGACTAAGAATCTTGTTAACTCCATTGGAGCAGTGAAGATTCCTATCTCTAAAGCTACCGAGATCGGTACGGTACACGTAAGACCAAGAGTGAAAGCGGGGTATAAAGGATTTCATGGACACTTAGTAGAACTAGGTGTAGTGAATCGTCCTGCGGGTGGATGGTATGCAAGGATGGCCGGAGCGCACCCGACAAATCAACCACCGAAGCCTTTTATGAGGCCAGCTTTTGAGGCTACGAAAGATAAGTTATTTCAGAAGTTTGATGACATCTTCTCAACTAAGTTGAGAGATGTTATGAGACGGACATTGAATAAAAAGAAATTGTGGATTCCATGATGGCAGGGGTTACCTATATCCTTAACAATGATTCGACTTTCAGAACGCTAGTAGGTCAGAACTCGCGTTTGACAAAGTACAAGGTATATCCTGTTATCGCGCCACAGGTAGAAGTTTTCCCTTACTCAGTAGTGCGGATGACTTCGAGAGTGCGGGAATGTAAGGGCGGTGGGTTTACGGCTTCATTTACAGTGAGTAGTTACGCACCTAATTACGAAGATGTTAGCGACATAGATGATGCAGTTGTAGATGCACTCGATGGAGTTAAAGGAACCTACAATAGCGTAGTATTTGGACGTATAAACTTCATGGACAGCAGGGATGACTATGTTGAAACCTATGGTGGTTTGTATGTCAGAGTTTCAACTTTTGATTGCAGCTATGCGTAAGGTAGTTCTTTCAAAGAGTTGGGTAAACAGATTCGGTCGTAAATATCCTATTGGGCAAATCATTCTATGTGATAAAGACTTGGAGTGGGAGCTTAAAATGGGTGGATATGCCGAAGGTTATGAGGGTGAATACCCACCCAAGAAGAAAGTAAAAACTAATTTATTTAAACCTAAAGAAAAATGGCAGTAGTAAATGGAAATGATGTAGGAATCTACGTTGAAGGCCAGCTTATCGGATGCCTTACGAATGCGACATTCACCAATCAGAATCAGGAGATTGACGTAACGTGTAAGGACAGTTCCGGTGCTAGACAAGTTCTTCCGGGGGGTCAGCAGTGGGAGATCAGCTTTGAGGGGCTGTTCAACCCATCTTCTACCTATGGATTTCAGGACTTAGTTGGCGTTAACAAAAACCGCACGAAGGTTTGGGTTAAGATGACGTATGATGGAAGCGATTCGTTAACTATTACTGGTTATGCTTACCTGAATCAGATTGAATGGACTGGGCCTTTGAATGCCGGTTCGACTTTCTCAGGTACGTTTACAGGTGATGGTGAGTGGGGCTATTCAATTACATAAGTTATGAATTTGTTTCTGGCGAGAGGTCTTTACGAGTTTGAAGGCTTTGGGTTCAAATTCGGTATGTATGCTGGTCATATTATCGAAAACGAATTTAAGACAAGTGTATTTGGCCTGATTAAAAGGATGGGGGAGGAGGGCCAACAAACAACGGCCCTTCTTCAATACTTCTACGCAGGGGCACAAGCCTATGAGGATTTTAAAAAGACAGGTAAGAAACTTACCCTTGAAGAAGTATCAGAGTTTATCGAGATAATTGGAGAAGAAAAAGCAGTAGAGATATTTAATGAATCACTGCAACTACCAAAAAACTCGGTAGCCCCGAAGGAGGAGACGGGGCAGAAGTAACGATAGAGGATATGCTGGTGACAGCAGTATCCGAGTTGGATTTATCTCCTCAACAGTTTTGGGACTTGTCATGGTACGAATGGGGGTTGTATCTGATGAGACTAAAGGTTAAGACAGACAAAGAACTAAGGGAACATAACAGGGATTGGGATAGGACTAGACAATTATGGGCTACGCTTGTGAATTTAAACTCGAAGCAGAAAGTTAAGCCACAAGACCTGATTAAGTTAAGTTTCGACAAAGACCCTGTGTTGAAGAAAATGACCCCCGAAGAAGTAGAGGCTAAATTCAACAAACGTGGCAAGAGCAGTACATAGCGTAGTAGTTCAGATAACGGCCAACATGGCTCAAATGCTTAATGAACTTGCCACAACAAACAAGAAATTAGGCGGGTTTGAGGCTGGACTAAAGAGACTTCAGAATCAGTTAATAGGAACCTTTGGTGCTTACCAGGTTATCGGGGCTATTCAGAGTTCCGTAAAGACGCTTGCTGAATTTGATAAAACCATCACTCAGGTAGGAGTTATTACAGGTGCTACCGGTGCTGATTTTGACAGACTTGAAAAGTCAGCATTAAGACTAGGATCATCCACTCAATACACCGCTAAAGAGATAGCCGACCTTCAGTTAGAGTTTGGACGGTTAGGATTTTCCACTAGGGAGATTCTTCAATCTACTAAAGCAACGGTTGACTTAGCCACAGCGACAGGTGAAGGACTGGCTAGGAGTGCTGAGATCGCAGGATCGACACTAAGGGCGTTTGGCCTTGATGCTTCCCAGATGGGGAGGGTTACCGATGTGATGGCTGCTGCCCTTAATAACTCAGCCCTTACGCTTGATTCTTTCGCTGATGGCATCAAATACGTTTCTCCGGTTGCGGCTGCTGTAAATGTTTCTTTAGAGGAAACTGCGGCCATGATGAGTGTACTTGCTGATGCAGGTATTAAAGGTACGCAGGCTGGTACTTCTTTAAGAAGAATATTCACGATGCTTACCGACACGGGTAAGCCATTACAACAGAGATTAGACGAGTTAGCGCAATCAGGACTAACTCTTGCTGGAGCTAATGACGAAGTAGGACTATACGCACAGACAGCTTTATTGGTACTATCTAAGTACAAGCCAAGAATAGACGAACTTACTGAGGCTTATAATAATGCAGTTGGGGCTACTGATGCAATGGCTAGGGCAATGGAGCAAAACCTTGCCACCTCAATCACTAAGGTTGGAACCGCTTGGGATGCTCTCATATTATCTTTCAGAGAAAGCAATGGATTTCTAAGCCAAGAATTAGATTCATTATCAAAGTTCCTAAGAGTATGGGCGTATGATTCAGAGATGGCTTTTAATGCCTTTTTCTCTAATAAAGCTCTTGATGATGCCATAAAACAAATAGAACGCTATGAGAAGCAAGTGGATGATTCGGCTAAAGCGAGGGATGAATGGATTAACGAAAAGGCAATATTCTACTTAGTAAATTATGGTGATGATATAGAGGCAGTAAATAAAGTAATTGACCAGCAAATTTCAGGGGTAAAACTAGCGGCTGAAACAAAGAAGGCTTATTATGATTTAGTACAGCAGAGGGTAAAAGACCAATTAAAGGCAGAAGGAGATGCGCTTGCCTTACAATTAGAGAAGAACAAGGAACTAGAAAAAGAGTTAAAGTTAGCCTACGAACGTTCTGAATTACAAAGAGGAGCTAGGATAGCTACACTTGAAAGACAACAAAATCCATATACACGGCCCGGTCTTGAACAAATGGACAGAGGCACTATGAAGACACTTGATCCATTTTCTGCTATGGCCAAAAGTGCTGCTAATCTAGTTAAACAAATTAAAGTTTTGAATGAAAAGCAATTAGAAAACAACAAACTCATAATAGACTCAAGATTACAATACGCGCAATCAGCAGATGTTATCGGTGATTCATTGGCTAGGGTTATAGCTAGAGAGTTTGAGTTGGGCGATGCAATTAGGATTGTAAGTAGCACAATACTTGATGAGGCACAAAAAAGAATAGTTGCTTATATAGCAGAGGGGAAGGCTAAAGTGTTTGCTCAATTAGGAGTTGGGGCTATTGGACTTATCATAGCCGGTATAACAGCAGGGTTATCAATAACAAAAGGTCTTTTGAGACAAGTTGGTTCAAATAGATCAAGCCGTGTAGATAACGACATGAGGATGGAGGTTTACGGAGAACTAAGAGGCAGTGGGCGTGATTTGATTGCGGTAATAAGAAACGGGAACAGAAGTAACGCTATAACAGGTGGCTAACTTTAAGATTGTAAGCATAACTTTAAATGAAGATTTAGGGGCCGGATTCCCGGTAGGCACTAAGATTACGACCTATTGGAATACAAGTGCTAGTACTTACGTTGTAGAGAAAGACATACCTTCTGTTACTTATGGTTCCAACATAGCTACCGAAGGAGACAGTGGCGATTTTGAGGCAGCAGTGGGGACTTGGGGTTCTATTGGTTCTAACCTAACACGACAAAGTGGAACTGTTTATTCAGGTACTTATTCAGCACAATTTACACAACCTGATACTACCACAAGACTAATAGCCACACAATCAGCTACACTTGAACAGGGTAAGACTTATAGGGTGTCTTGTTATGTATATTTCCCAAGCGGAAATCCAATAGCAACAGACACGAGATGCATTGTAAGATTGGCTTCAACAAACACTTCGCTTATTGCGACTACAAATGAGGTTAATTATAACATATCTGATAATGAGGATGTTTGGATTGAGGTAAGCATTGAGGTAACTGTAATAGGGGCTGATAATGTTTATCAATTTGATCTTAAAAGGTTTGGTGGTGGCTCCACTTCAGGAATAGCTACTGGTGTTTGTTATTTAGATGAATTTTACGTTGAGGAGATTACTAATAATGCGGTAACTAATTCAACTATAACCACTGGCCCGGATTTAGGACTTTTAGTTCTATCTCAATTATCAGGATACGGAACTGTCGACCCAAGACTAGGCCCAATTAGCACTTATTCATTTTGTCAGAGCACTTCTTTAGTGCAATTCAGGACGATATTATTTAATCCACCTTTCCCTTATGCACAACAAGTAATAACTCCTGATTCGCCTTCATGTGTTATTCCGGGTGGTGGTACGGAGACTTTAACTTGTGATCTAGCATTTAGCGGACAACCAACAATAGTAAAACCAATTAATCAATATTCATCGGACGGTGAAATAAGTGTTACGGCCAATGGTTCAGGGGGCGCACCTAGATATTCATTGAATGATGATCTATACGCAGACATGACAAATAGTACAGGTTCATTCACAGGATTATCACAGGGAACCTATACAATCTACGCTAGAGACTTAAATAATTGCAGGGCTACAATTACGGTCAGCCTTCCAGCAGAGGAAGTAGTAATTCCACAACCGACAGACCCGGAACCAACAAAAGGAGTTCTTTATCGTATGGAGCATGAGAACATGACTGGAGTTGGACAGTACACTACCGAGAGGATAGATATTCTTGACCGTAACTTTTCAGGAGACTACACGGAAGTAAAAGGAGGGAATCCACCTTTTGTTAGAACTTTAGCCGGGGTTTCGATAATAGATAAGTTCAAAACAATAAGACCGACATTTTCTACCATAAGATTAGCAAGTGAGCGTGATCTTCAGTTCATAGGGCTTTTTAGTCAGGATGACAAAAAGTATAAGGTAAACTACTACTATCCAGTTGGTACTTTGGTTTGGAGTGGCTTTATTACACCTAGTATTTTCAGCGAACCATATACTGAGGCGGCTCCGTACATAACCGAGATAACGGTTACAGATAACTTACAGCAGCTTTCAGACATTCCATTTCTTGACAAGGATGAAAACCGATATAAAGGTAAGGTTTCAGTTATTAAGTTAATCGCCACTATTCTTACTAATAAGATAGGACTAGGACTTTCAATAAGAGTAGCTTGTAATATTACCGAGGATACACAGACCGAAAACAGGCCACTGGAAGAAACATTCGTTGAGATGAGTTCCTACTACGAAGATAGTGGCGAACCGTGGACTTGCGAACGAGTGTTAACGGCAGTATTAAAACCTTTTGGTGCTAAGTTGGTTCAGGAAGAAGGTTATTGGAATATCATTAGAATAGAAGAACAGACCGCTTCTTATGACTATGTTATTTATAATAAGTTAGGAGTTTACGTCTCGACCGGAACTAAAGACCCGATTTTAGAGATTAGCGATCCCAGTTTAAGATTGAA
>Ga0075472_10000503_pt1 | contig 16178 bp, 20 predicted proteins | sample DEB19_08_DNA_3_FD_77014 | JGI IMG/M metagenome (GOLD analysis project Ga0075472, IMG submission 77014) | Aqueous microbial communities from the Delaware River and Bay under freshwater to marine salinity gradient to study organic matter... | ecosystem: Environmental > Aquatic > Marine > Coastal ...
GGCCGAGATAGTAGGCTAACTCAGGGCCAGTATCCGATTCGCGGATCGTTTCAGCCATCACATCAGTAATCCGAAGCTGCGGGTTGTACGCTACTTGGTCAAAGTCATCGTACTTGCCACGAATTTCGTCTTCCTTATCGTGATAGGCCTCAATAATCTCAGCTTGACGCTTGGCAGCTTCCCGTTGCTGGACTAGCTCTTGAGCGCGGCGTTCAGCCAATGCTTCCGCATAGGCTTCGGTCGAGTCAAACTGGTCCGCTGGCGGCACTTCTGCCGGAACTCTAGGCGGCGGTTGCTTGGCCTGTTGTTCGCGTTCCCACTTACGTTGCTCTCTCGCAAGGCGTTTGCCAATCATTGCGTCCAACTCGGCCTGGGTGAATCTCTTCTCCTCTGGCTGCTGTTCGCTTTGTTCAGCTACTTCCGGCGCATTTTGTGCCCGCTCCTCAGTGGCCGTCACTTCGGGGGCTTGCGCGGAGTCAACTTCCGCTAAGGTCTGGACTTCATCAGTCATGGTTTGAATCCTAAGATTCCCTGGTCAACCGGGCCAGTACGGTTTAATTATTGCACAATTAGCTGAAAAATTGTCAACCAATGGGATTCCAACCTGTGTTATCTGGGTCATCCAATAGCTTCCAGTAGTAAGACCAGTCGCCTGTGTGCATTGCTTCAAGTAATGCTGCTTCAATGTATTTATCCATATTTAAATACCTATTTTATTTTTTTAAATAAAAAACAATAGAAACTGCTACGGCTGGAAATACTAAATCCAAAATGCTATCTAGGTTCCACTTACGCAGATCAAACGCTTCAAAATCACCACGCTGGTAAAAGTCTTGTTGTTGGGCGTGTTCTCTACCAAGAAAAAAGGCAGCACCAAAACAAGCCCCAGCAAGCCAGTTATCCGTCAGCAACCCAAGGGCTAGTTGCATTAGAAGCGCATAACCAGCGTGTTCAAAGTTAGTTCGATTCATGGATAAGTTTCCAATAAATTGACCAATCGCCTGTGTGCATTGCTTCAAGAAGTGCGGCTTCATATTCTTGTGGTGTCATAGGGCGTTGCCATAATTTAATCCTTTGCTCAAAATTTGTTTTGTTTATCCAATGGGATTCCAACTTGTGTTATCTGGGTCATCCATATCTATACTCCTATTTCTAATCTTTACGGAATTGCTTTAATAAACACCAAGTTCAACCCGCCAACCAAAATTTAAATCCGAGGACGCATACGCAGATGAAATGTTTATTTGGAAAGTTGTTGCTCCTACAGATGAAACCCAGAATGACCTTGACGTTCCTCCAACCTCAATGTTGCTTAATGGAGTAACTTGAATTTCACCACCAGTAGGAGTACGTCGCATATTGTGTGTAACAGTTATTGATGTAGTTGTTGCTGCTATTGTTGCTGTGCCTTGATCAGTAGATTTAGAACCTTTTTGATGAGTACAAGAGTATCTGTTTGTACCTTCTCCTGTAGATGCCATGCTCATCCAGTAACTTGTACTGGAATCATCAACAAAAAATGTTGGGTTAACAATGGGGGCTGCTTTGTCTGCATCCCAAACTTTGTCTGTAATCACACTATAAAAATAGTGCATTAGCGTTCCGGGGCCAAGACGGATACCTATAAGAGTTGAGGCATCAGTAATTTCTGAATTTTGGTAAGTCAATACAGGCCGTACAAATGAAAAACGGTCTACCTGCCAAAAGTTTGTTGCGTCTGTATTAAGGTCAATCAATGTTACGCCTTCTTCCCACGCTTGCGCCCAGAACGAATAGAACACTTCGCTGTCAGCCCACTGCTTGACTTCAAGACCTTTGTAGTAAACCTGTCTAAGAACTATGTTGTACCAAGTGTTACCAGACACTGCGTTATCCACTACATACGACCCTCCCGTATGTACAGGGGCTGGGGTACTTCCCCCGTCTTTCCCTTCTACATAAATTCCAATCCTACAGGCATCAACATAGATATTGCGGATGGTGTTGAGAATAAAGTTCTTTTTATCCAGCCCTGATTCAGTACTGTCTGGCATCACCTTGATAATGGTTTGCCCATCGTTGCTTCCAGCACCTGTTGACGTAGCATACCCATCAAACCAAAGATTCTCAAACACACAATACTGGTGAGACCGCAACATCAGGGCAGTATGCGACTGAGATGGTGTGGCATGGGCATAGGTGCAGCGCATATCCTTGATGGCGCAGTCCTGAACAGAAGTTAGAGTAATTGTTTCCCACAGGTTTGCCGCTTTCTGAATCAACTGCGTTCCATAACCACTACCAACAATCTGTACAGCAGTCTTTGGCTTCAGTGATGTACCAACAACATAACTTCCGGCCGGAATGAAAACAGCTCCGCCTATTGCTGATACTGCATCAATAGCGGATTGAATTGCAGCCGCATCATCAGTTACTCCATTCCCAACCGCGCCATAATCTAGAACATTTACTGGAGCGCCTGAAACCATCGAATAAGTTACTTTGGTCAAAGCCATGATAAATCCTTGTTAGAAAAAGCCGCCAGGGTAGTAGGCGTTTTGTTGGTGGGCTACATACCAACCAGACAAGTTGCCTTGGTTTACAGATTGGTTTACCAAGTTCCAGGTTGCACCGCCAGTAGCTGCAATGTCTTTGGCGTATAGGTACTGAGCGTTTACTGTGCCGCTGGCCTGTGACAGCGTGGCTTGTGAGCCTGCTGATGATGACTGTAGATAGGTCTGATTAGCGCCAGCCGCAGTAAACACGCCGACTGTTGACGTAACGCCATTTTTTAGTTTTATCGTGCCGTTTGTAATAGTAAACGCTCTGGTAGAACCTTGTGTCAAAGCATCAGCAAATGACCATGTTCCACCAACGCCATCAAATTTAATCGGATTATCAATGGTTTTTCCGGCAGTTGTGATTTGTTGTGTACCTGAAGTAGCAGAAAAAGTAGTTGTATTAGCACTTGCAGTTAAAGTCATTCCACTAGCAATAGTTAAATTACCGTATAAAACAACGGCAAAATCGGTCAAAGTTCCAGTAAAACCTGTAAAGTTAACTGATTTAACAATTCTAGATGTTGTACCAAAACTTACAATATCTGAACCAGCAGAAATGTTAAAAGAAGGAGCTGTTGCTTCCGCAAAAGAGGTAGGACAATTAAAAGATCGTGTTCCGGTACTGCCAGAATAAATAGCGTTAATAACAGGCGTCCCTGTAAAAGTTAAATTAGTGGCGGTAGCTACAGTAAAAACAACCGCGCCACTTCCAGTAAGCGTAATGTTGCCCGTGCCAAACAAAACAGATCGTGTATTGCTATTGTTAGAACTAAATATACCTGTGCTCAACGTCTTGCTGTTCAAATCAAGCGTACCGTTAGTCAATGTAACCGTACGAGTAGAGCCGGTTGTCAAGTTGTCTTGTAGCTGTACTGTATTAGCAGTACCGTTAATTGTAATTGCTCTATCAAAGTTAATAGAATTAGACGTTATTTTTTGTGTTGCAGCAGCAGATGAAAATGTAACAACTCCACCAGCAGCCATTGTCATGCTTGATGTTACTGTTAAATCACCATATAGAACACAACTGACAGCCAACCATGTTCCAGTAAAACCTGTGAAATTTAAGTTTTTAACAGTATTAGCAGATGTAACTGTGAAATTACCTGTACCTGCCGTTACGTTAAAAGAAATTGAATTTGCTTCTGTAACTGTTTGAGGGCTAACTGTTCTTGCAGTTGAAGTTGCGTTAGTACAGTTTACAACCGGTGTTCCAGAAACAGTCATTGATGTAGAACCGGTAAAAATTGTACCAGTGCTGTTCAATGACAAATTATTAGAACCAAAATTAAATGTTCCGGCAAAGCCTGTAAAGTTGATTGTTTGTACTGTTGGGCTAATATCTAATACAGAAGTTCCAGAACCAGAAGAAGCGTCAAAAAAAGCGGCATCAGATGTTGAGGGCACAGATGCACCGCTTCCACCACCCGAAGCAGTTGACCAATTTGTTGTGCTGCTCCAATTTCCGTTACCACCAGTAACCCAATATCTGTTAGCCATGATTACACCGGATAATTGATGTTAATAAATAAATATGCCGAACCGCTAACAATTTGCGAAATTGTGACGTTATTTGTTATACCAGATGCTTGATTATCTTCTAATAAGATATGGTCACTTCCAGAAATTCCGCGTACCGTAATACTTCCTGCTGAACTGGTTATTTGATTCCATGAAACTGCACCAGCGGTTCTAAATTGTGTACTGCTGTTAATGTCAAACGGAAGACCTCTGATATAACAAAGATTAGCGCCAGTTAAACCAGTTGTATTTATGTTTTCCATAGAAATGTTTACAAAAACCATGTTGCCGATTCTTGTATAAAATCCATAAACATTACTTGCAGTTGCAACATTACCACCTGTTGACGCATCTGCAACTTCTGGTGTAAACGTACCTTTTTCATACCAGTCAAAAACAAGCGGGTCTGAACTTCCGGAGTTAGGCATTTTGAAACCACCAAGATAACTAATTGGTGTGTTTTGTAATGGCGTTACTCTAAGTTCTGCAACATAAGTTGCAAAACCATCATCTGTAAGAATAGTTGAAGTTCCAGAAGTTGAAGCCAAACCAAAAATCGTAGTATTGTTTGATCTTGTTGTTAAGTTAATTCCTACTGTTGTATTGTTTTCTAAATAAGATTGATAAATATGAGTTCCGTTACAAGCAATTGTGTACAAAGTAGGATTGCCAATAACAATGCCTGATTTTGACAAAGATACGTCAGGCTGAACAATTCTATTATCACCGCCAAGATATAAAGAAATACCTTCACCATAATTTATAAATTGACAAAGGTTAATTTGGTTAAAATTTGCTCTTTGATTATTTTGACCAATAGTAGAACCCATCCAAATGCCGCTATTATTCGTTCCTTGACTTGCTTCTTGACATCTACAATTACTGATGTTGTTATAATAAGCACCCGCAACAGCATAAATACCTTTGAGAGCAATAGCAGAACTTCGATATAACGCACTTGAAGCAACGCCATCATCGTAAGTAAATGTTGTATCGCCAACACCTTTAATGTATGCACCGTTAATTTGACAAAATTGAGCGCCTTCAAAGAAGATACCAACGCCGGATTTATCATTCATATCAATTTTTGCGTTATTGATACAAACTTTATTTACTGAATTGTTTGGAATTGTTACAGATGGACTTGTTGATGTTCTAATACAGAATCCATCATCTGTCATTAACAATTCAGCATTTGCATCAAAATCAAGAATGGTATTTGGGTAAACTTTAATACCTGTTACAGCATAAGTACCTGCGTTTACATAAACCGATTGTCCTGTGGTAAAACATGAATCAATAGCTGCTTGAATCGCAGCCGTATCATCCGTCACCCCGTCACCCGCAGCGCCGAAGTCCTTGACGCTGACGGTTTGCTGAAGTTTGGCGGCAACGGTGGTTTGTACTGATCCTGCGAACCCAGGCTCATAGGTGACAGAAGTTGCATCAGTTGAAACAATCGCAACATTAACAAACTTGACAACAGCACCTTCATGCAGACCGGAGACAAAAGTTACCTCAGTTGCGCTACTTTCAATGTAAGCGTTGTTGACAACTTGGTTGACCCCATCAACATATACCGCCAGCGTATTTGTACCTGGGTTGTAGATCATCTCGGTCAGAACGAACAGCGTCTGTCCTGCCGTAGCAGTCTGCACCTCGGTGGCAGCATAGGCAATGGAGCCGCTAGAGTAGCCGTAGATGTTGTCCCAAGTGCCAATCAGGTTGTCAGCAGAATCGTTCAGGACAAACTTATATGGCTCGTTAGTGGTCAGCCAAATCTCTTGCGGAGGACGGCCTGCGGCGTTGAGAATGATGGGGTTGCTGTTGGCGGTCGTGCCAGCAGCAGTGGTGTAGGTGGTTTTAGGAGTGGTTGTGCCAGCCTCGTATGAGTACAACTTGCCCCCCGAAAGCGGGTTGCCGTTGTTGTCAAAGAACTGAGCGCCAGCACCGCCAATAGGTGACAAAGATACAGACATATTAGGCTCCTAAATTTCCCGCAGCTACAAATGTGTCGGCAACTGGTGCTACAACACTAATGATTGCGTATTGCCCTGCGGTACTAAGCAGACTTGAATAAGACAGCAGCGTGGTACTAGCGCCTTGAGCCACTGTCACTTTACCTGTGCCACCTTGAATCACCGCGCAGTTAAACCCAACACCAAGACTTGTGGCTGTTGTGATCGTTACTGCACTTGCATTGGTGCAGTAGATGATCTTGCCGTTATCAGTAGAGGACAAAGTGCGGCTGGTTCCAGATTCAGTCACCAACTGGCCGGTCAGCACTTGGCTGATGGTAGCTTTCTTGGTAGTGCCAGATTGAACAAGCGGCAATGGTTCTGTGCCGTCTAGTGATGTGACGGCGGTTAATGCAGATATGGTTTTGTCAGCCATGTTTTACCCCAGCAAGATTAGGCCGCCATCCTCTTGTACGAGGTTGTCGCCATTTTCACAAAGTAGATTGCCAACGGCCTGCTCAGTACCACGACCGCCAAATAACGAAATAAGGCCCCCTAATCCGATACCGATGGCATTGCGAGCGGCTAGGAAATTCATTGTGAATTTATCGGTTTACAGTAAATAGTACCGCCGGTAGACACCTGAATGGCGCTTACACGCCACACGCCGGACACGGTGGGCTGCACCTTGAACGGGATCGGGGTCATGGCCGGGATCGGGGTGCTGGCAGTTGTTGCCACAGCGCCTTCACCAACTTCGACATAACAAGGCTGGTCAGACCACACCATTACGCCTTCAGGACCAGCGGCCCAGCCGGTCGTATTGCCAGCAGTGCCAGTGTAGGAGGCTGTTTGAGCCGCAAAGTTGGCTTTGGAGAGAGGGTTAAGTAATTCCATATTAAACTCCAAGTTCTGAAAATTTTACACGCTGGGCGTCAAATTGCCCATAGTCATCGCTGCATCCACAGTTCCCATTGCAATATCCTGGATTTGCTCCGGTGTCATACCTGCCTGAGTCGCCTTGATGCGGTTTGTTTCGGCATTGTATTCATCGATAGCAGCCTTGGACTGCGCCTGGAACTCTTTAAGCTGCATGTCACGCATTTCCATGCTCTGCTGGACGCTCTGAAGCATACGGTGCATCTGCTCCATTTCCTGACCCATAGCCTGAATCTGCATTTGAGCCGCTTGCAGCGCAGGGTCTTCATCCTCTTCAGCGTTGAGCAGTTTGGGATCAATAGTACGAGCCAGACGGGCGGCCAGATCGTCGGCGCCCGGCCAATCCATGTTCTTAACGAACAGATCGCCAGCCACTTGCCAAAGCTGCGGGTTGCCTTGCAGCAATTGAGCCATTGATTCAAGGGCTTCCTGACGCTTGGTAGCGTAGCCAGGGCCGGTAATCACTCGCACATCGTATTTGCCGACCGAGGGGTTATAGATGCGATCTATAACCGTGCCTTCTTCGTCCATGATCTTCTTGACTGGTTCCTGCTGCATCGGGTTGATCTTGGCGGTAGACGATTCTCCATCCTCACCAATGATGCGGGCGATGCGCTCAGTATCGTAGATTTTGGGTATTAAATCCACCAATTGACGGCCAACATGCCTGATGGCACGGGCCAAATTGTCAACGTAGTGATATGTGCCAATGTCGCCCTCGCGCTGACGAGCCAAGATCGCTTTGCCTGACCGCTCGTTGCTGGTCATGCCCAGCGAGGCGTTGTACTGCCCCGTGGCGCTCTTAATGTCCTCAGATGCCCCCACCTTGGCCTGTAGAAGGCCGCTGGAGGCCATTGGAGGCTGTGCCCGCTGGGGTAGTGGCAGGGAGCTTCCTGCGCCGTCTGTAACGTCTGGATTGACCTCCAAATACGGCCAGTTGGTCGTGTTGGCGGTCTTCCACTGATGCTCATAACCCTCAAACTGACCGCCGTAGCCGATAAATGGCGCTTTGGGCGCCAGCGCCAGCATCTCGGCCTCTTGACTGGCCCAGTAGTTATACGCGCGCTGGGCGTCTTTGGCGTTTCTTATCAGCCCGCTGACATAAATACGGCCCTCGACCTCGAACTCGTTGCCCACGACACGCACGACAGGGATAAATTTCCCCGCCCAGTCGGACTTTTCAAGGATTTCATAGCCGTTTGTCTTAATCCAGCATACTTTACGCTGCATAGCCATGCGATTACGCAACGGTTTGCCAAACATACCACGCAGCATTTTGTCTTCAGGCGTGCCGTCAAAGGCTGTTTCGTTGCCCGGATACAGGTTTAGCGTCTTTTTTTCGTATTCAACATAAAAATACTCGGCAATCCGCACAGTATTTTCGTTAATCCACTGACTGATTGACTGATCACCCACGCCCAGGCTCATTAGCGTCGTAATCGGCGCGGCTTCTGGGTACATCCGCTCGTATTCTTGCTTAGTCAAGTCTTCAGTGATAAAACACCACTTGGCGTCCGCGCCAGTGGGGTCTTGTATCATCGGGTCCATATAGACGCTGAAGCTGTTGCGAATGCGTCCGATCTTCAAATCTTGGTCAAAGCTATCATCATTGCAGTATTCGGTCAGAATACGCACATAACCTTCACCATAAACCACCTGATTTTCACAGGCGGTGTCGTACGCCACGTCGGCGTCGCTCATATATTCAATATGGCGGATGACGCCGTTATAAATCTCTGCTACCTCTTCGTTAGCCTCTTCATCTGACGGTATTACCTTAATGCCCGGTCGGTTCATCCTCTGCTCATTCGTCACCTGATGGACGTGCTGGGGCAGTTTATTGATTGTCAGTGTGGGACGAGTGGGCAGTCCAGCAGCCGACGTGCGCGTTTGCAGCACTTCCGTAGGCCACTGGAACATATTGTCAGAATCACCGGCGTAAAACTTCAGATCATCGACCTGAGTTTCACGATTCATGGCCGTAGCGCCAATAGCCGTCTGTAGACGCGCCCTGGCTTCGGCTAGGATGTCTTCGTTACTCATCGAACGCTCCGAGTACATGTTTCTCGCGCATTACCAAGAGGTCTTCGCCCTCCCACCGGAAGTCTTGTCCGATGGAATCGCCAAAAAGCACTCTATCGCCTGCTTTTACATCAGTAGCAAGCGGTCCTGCCTTCAAAACCACGCCAGTGCCGGTCTTTTCTTTACGAAGTAGCTCAATTAGAACAGATTTTTCAACATCTGGGCGAACAATTAAGCAATCTTGTAATGCTCTCATTTTTTCTTTTTCTTCTTCTGGGCTTCGCGCTGAACGCTAAGGGCGATGGCCACCGCTTGTTTTTGTGGTTTGCCCGCCTTCATCTCGCGGCGAATGTTCTCAGACACGGCTTTTTTGCTAGCTGACTTGACAAGTGGCATGATTAACTCCCCATCCAACTGGTTGCAACAATTCCAAAACTACCATTACTGCGCGCGTATCGGGCTTCATTGTACTCCCGGTGCGCCACAGGGAACGCGAACGTGATCGCTATGGCGTCCGCCGCGTCTGGCGAGGCTACGCCGCGCGCCTTCATGTCCTTCTTACTTTCCAGACCAATAGCGCCTTTAGAGTCTGGTCGCATCATAGGCGAAATCAGGTCAGTTTTCAAGAACCTGTCGCGTGGCAGGCTGGCGGACTTCAACCATTCCCGCATCTCGCCCCACATCTGGCTGCGCTTGTTCTGATACATAGCCGGTTTGCTCGACTTCCACCCGAAGTTCACACCCTTGACCTGGTACCTCTGCTCCTTTAGCCGGTCCACCACGCCCGCTCCTAACCCGCCCTCGTCGATGAACACCCCCGCTGGCTTAAACTCGTCGATCACCTCGATTACATGCCCGACCACTGTCATAGTGTCGTCGCCCCTGTGCCTGATGATCTTCACAATATCTCTGCCTTGCCTCACCGCTATGACCGTCGAGTCCGACCCGAACCGTGCCGGGTCCACGCCGACTATGATCGGTGCCGACCGGTCCTTATACTGGTCGCGCTCCATAGCGTCCTCAACAATAGACGCCGCGATGAACTGATCGTCGCCCGCGCCAGGAAACTCACCATAAACCTCAACGTGCGCCTGCACCGAGTCCGGCCCATACTCATCTATGATCTGCTGATAGACCTGCTTGTCCGTACCCTCCACCGAGCGCGCGTCCACCACCTTGGTAAGCCAAAAGTCCCGCTTGGAGTGAAACGTCTCGTAGAAGTACCCGCTGTTACGCCGTGGGTTGGAAAACGCCAGCCAGAACCTGTGGGGTGTGTTTTCCGTGAAAAAGCCCGATGACACCGACCAGATCGAGTCGTCTATACCGCTGGACTCGTCAAATATCAACATCACCCCGTCGTGGTTGTGAACACCAGCATAAGCGTCCGGGTTCTCCGCCGACCATAGCCGCCCCTCGATGCCCCAGTAACGGGTGCCTTTGGACAGGTCACGCTCGACCAGCTCCGTCAGCCACTTGGCTGGCATCACCCGCGTTGCGCTGATCTCGAACCAGTGGCTATTGATCAACATCGCCGACCACTTAGTGATCTCCGCCCATGTGATGCTCCGTAGCTGGCTCTCACTGTTAGCACTGACTATAGTCGTCGAGCCTATTCTGGTTGACACCATCCACAGCGTCAGCCACGACACCAGCGCCGACTTACCTATACCGCGTCCGCTTGAGACAGCCAGCCGCAGCGTGTCGAAGTCAACCTTGCCGTTGTTCCTCTTGATGTGCGCCGTCAGGTCTGTCAGCACCTCGCGCTGCCATTTACGCGGCCCCGTGAAGTGTTCCAGCGGCGTGCCCTTCTTACCCCACGGGAATACTAACATTACAAACGCCAGCGGGTTGTCCTTATAACGCGGCTCCCACAGCCGCGTCATCAGTGCCATCTCTTCTTCAGCGGAGTAGATTGTCGTTTGCATTAACGTTTCTTTTTGTTAGGATTTGCTTTGGCGTCCCTTGTTGCCAAGTCCAACAAAATTTGATACTCCGATGCCAAAGTTGAATTTAAGTGCGCTGGCGGGTTGGCAGGGTCGTAATCGTAATACGGGTTGTCATTAGCCATAGCGCCCATAGCCCAAGCAGGCGACTCATCATATGAAGCCCGATAGCCTTCTTTTTTCTCTGTCCATGTAGGGTCTAACTTATACGCCAATTCGTTTGGTGCAAAAGCGGCGCGACCACGTTTATTCCTGTCGTAGCTAAGTTTGGTGTATGCGTCCAAGAACTGTTGTTTAGCCTGTTGGTCCGCAATGTCTTTTTGCGAAGTCTGTTCGACCATTTCTTTTTTTGCCGCGTGCGTTAGTTCATGTGTCAGCGTGGGCACAGCAAAAGTAGACGAAAGATTGGGATTTAAAAAATCTGCGGCCAAGGTAACTCGACCAGTATAAGGAATGTCGCTATTACCGAAGAAGCCTCGCTGTGTAAACAGCCCCATATAACCAGAAGGTAGATATTTAAACGAAACCGGCGGCATTGCGCTGCGCGACATTAAATAATCCGCCAGCGCTGCATACTCTGGTCGTTCAGACGCCAATTGCATTAGGTGTTGAACAGGGTTAGGATGCTCAAGTAGCGTGTTTAATGAGTTGACATTTTTAGGCGCCAAAGCATTTTTGCGGTCAGCCATCTGTGTTCTCCAATCAAGGTGCAACCTAATTATTTACGGTCTGCTTGTGTGGCGCCAGTCGTGGCTTGAGCGTCTCTGATGGTGTGGATGCAATGGGCGTGACGTCGATGACGTTCATCGCCCGCTCTTCAGCTTCCTTCAGCGCACCTAGTATGCTGATCGACTGATTGACCTCGACCTGCACCGCCTGCTTGGCCACCCAGCCGTGGACGTGCTTGAGTATCTCCAGCGCGGCCTTGGTGTCTCCAGCATAAGCAGCTTCGTGCATTATCTTGGACAACGCCTCTTCGCCATCAGCGCGGCCCTTCTCTTCAGCCATCGGCACTAGCGGGTCAAGTTCATGCAGCGCCCGGTACTCTTCAGGCCGCATTCCTGCGGCTAGTGCCAGCGTGTCTCCCTTTAACCCTCGTTTGGCCGCGTCATATATGCGATTAAGCCGTGCCTCAGTGGCCTCGATCTTTCGGATGGTAAGCGGCAGACTTTGGAATGTCATGTTCGCAAGTGTATATAAAAAATAAAAAATAAAATGTTTGCGGCCCCTCCGCTTCCGTTGGCCCAATGCGCCGGACCTGGGGGGGGTGGCTCCGAGAAATATGTTAGCACTCACTAACTTCGAGCTGGGTTAGTAAGTACACACATTTAAGTTAGCGGTCACTCATGTAACCTGGTCAGTTAGTGCTTACTAACTTGTGTGGGTCGTGTGGGTCGTTGTGGTCATGGTTTTTAAAGTCGTGTGGTGTGGGTCGTGTGGGTCATTGTGGTCATGGTTTTTGAAGTCGCGTAGGGGGTTTGGCGCCAGCTACATGCTGCCACGCAGCTAAAAAGTGTGGGTCATGGACGACCCACAAGAAAACCCTTTAAAATCAACAACTTAGCACGAAAAAACGCGTTTGTGGGTCGTCGTGGTCACAATTTAAGTCGCGCTGCGGAGAGTTGCCTACTTTTTAAGCACGGCCTATCCTCTCACTCTGTGTATATTTTTTTTCTTACATCTATAAATCTATGACCACAACAACCCACAAACCCACCAAACCCGCATAGTTACTAGCTCCGCGCGTGGGTCATGCCCCGGCTTTTTCACAACCCACACGCAACCCACCACAACCCACAGACTAGGGAAAACACCTAGAAAATAAACACTTGACAAATGCAAAACAATACCTTACATTGGAATTCCCGAAACGGGGCAAACGAAACCATAGGAGAGAATCAAATGCAATACAGTACAGGCCGCGTATATAACGGAGCCCAGGTGTTAGAGATCACGATAGAGCGCGAAACCCCGGATGAATTCGGCACGCTAGACATTGTCGCGACATTTAACGATGCGTCGCGTGGCATAGCTGGCCGCGTTAGCACTTTGGCATTCGCGCCCGATGATATCGGCCCGGCCGTGCTGATGGCCTATGACGCCGGCCGGTATGAATTGATCTAATGGGAGTAAACAGCATGAAAACACTAGGATACATCGCCTACGACGGCCCCAGCATGATAGACGGCCGGCCGATTGTCGTAATCATCAACAAAATTGACGACGCGAGCGACAATGAGAAAACCGGCGCATTGGTTCAAAGCTTCATTATCCGGGCCGACGTCGCACCGACTGATGCGCTCAAAACGGGCGACGACGTCAGCATCTGCGGCCAATGTCCGCATCGGCCGCTATTGGCCCAGGACAATGGGCAGGCACCATGCTATGTGAATGTTGGCCGCTCGGTGCGCGCAGTGTACGAAGCATACCGACGCGGCCGCTATGAACATGCCACGCCGGACCAATTGCGTGTTATCTTGGCCGGCAAACGTGTCAGACTCGGCACATATGGCGACCCGGCGGCCGCGCCAGTGGCCATGTGGCAAACCATAACGGCCGACGCGGCCGGGCATGTAGGTTATTCGCATCAGTGGCAAGCCACGAATTTTGATCATGCTGCCTGGGCGCCACTGGTAATGGCCAGCGCTGACACGGCCGACGAGGCCGCGCAGGCCAATTTGTACGGTATGCGCGTGTTCAGGGTATCCATCGGCGTTGATAAGCAGGCCGGCGAGACTACATGCCCGGCCAGCGCCGAGGGCGGCCGCCGCACGACATGCGCGAATTGTATGTTATGTGGTGGCACCAGCAAGGCCGCGCGTGACATTGTGATAGCCGACCATGCTGTCGGCCACAAGGCCCGCGTTATCAATATAGGGGTTGCAAAATGAAAATTATCTATTCCAAAATTCTAGGCGGCTGGTTCATTGTGCGCGGTCCGCATATGACGCCTATTGGCGGCCGGTTTGAATCGCGCGCGGCCGCATTAGCCTATTTAAAGCGCTGACGGATGCGGCCACACGGCCGCATTGGCCAGCGTTTTTGCTGGATTTCATAGGGGTTACACAATGAGAGATCTATTCCACGCGGCCATCATCGCTGCGCTGCTTGGCGCGCCATTCGCTATTTATTTCTGGAGGATGGCGCCATGAAACGATATTACGGGGAAACCAAAGCCCAGCGACAAGCCGCATGGCTGGCCAAGTTTGCCGATCTAGTGGCCACGACCGTGCCAGCGCTGGCCGGCCGCATAGACTGGAACACGGCCAAGCACTTTTATTTTAGCGGCCTGACACCGGAAGACGCCGCGCGCCAGTACGTGGAGGCCAGATCATGACAGTCCGCATCATTCGGCGCGAGCCGTTCACGTTAGCGGTCCAATGGAAAAACGGCGACGACTGGACCGACTATTGGACCACTGACGAAATGTCCAACGATTACGCCTACACCGACGCAAAACAAATCGCCCATGAACTTAACCGGAGAATTGAAAATGAAAAAAGAACGCCGCCACTATCCTAAGTTTGTCCCCGGCATGACAACGCGCGATTATGTGCGCCAGTACTTTGTATTGAACGCATGGCGGCAGCAAAAATTCCCCGAGGGCGGTCCATACGGTCCCAACATGGTGGACATTGATGCGCTTTATGTTCTGAGCGACCGCCCGGCGCCTATGGAGGGAACCGAATGCTCATTGCCCTAGCAACTCTTATAGCGGCGATTCTAGCCGTCATTCTTAACTTTTAATCAGTCGCACCAACGGACCCGCCTTGATCGGCGGGTCTTGTACCATGTCGCGTAACTCGGTCCGACTCAGGGTAACCATGTCGGGCGCGCAGAAAATGTGTTTTTTGTTCTGGTGCGTACGCGACTTCAACAGCCCCATATCTATCCAGCCAGCCTCTTTGAAGGCGTGCAATAGCGCGCCCTGAACGATTTTCATGCCAGCGGGCGCCTGGCCCTGTAAACGGTCGCAGAGCGCGTGCCAGGGCGCGCCAGCAACGCCAGACGAGAACTCACCCAGACGGGCGCGCATCAGCTCGACTAGGAACGACTCGGCGCCGGACATGCCAGCCTCGACCATGATAGCCTTGGCCTCTGTCATGGGTGGGGCAGCAGCAGGACCGAACGCGGTCACGTCGCGGGTGTGCAGCCAGGCAGCGGCGGCCTCGAAACCGCCGGACTTGTACCAATTCCATAGGGCATCAGCCTCGGCCTTTTCCATGCGGGGCGCCTCGGACCAGACGACGAACCAGCGGCGATCATCAGAGGGGAGATTGATTGCCGCCCGTTCGTTGGAAAATGCCAGCACAAACACCCGGTTCATGGCCTGATAGGGGTGCAGGCCCTTACGGTTGACCATCAGATATTCAGGCGGGGCGGCGATTATGGGTTTCAGTTGATTCTCGAGGGCGCGGCGGTCCTTGGCCTCGGCTTGGCGCAGCTCTTGGATAACGATGATCTCGGACTCGAGCGAGTAGCCCCATTGGGAGGCGATCTCGTCGTTCTTGATCTGGTACACGTTCGTTTGTGACTGGCCACCGATGGCCCACAGGAAGGGCGCCCAGAGGGTATCTTTGCCTGATCCGGGCTTACCGGCGTGCAAGATGGCGTGATTGATCTTGATATCCGGGTGCTGGACCTTGAAGGCCATGACATTCAGGACATGCTCACGCTCGGCGGCGTCGGGCAGCATACGCTCGACATGCTCAAGCCAGCGCGTGGGGTCGCCACCGGCGACGGTCGGACGGGCGTCGCGCCAGCGGTTACCATAGACCAGACCGTCACGGGCGCAGAGGATGTCTTCGCCAGCAGCGTAAGTGACGCCGACCAGGGAGCGGGCGCCTTTTTTCTGACGTAACTCATCAAACGACACCGACGCCTCGACCTTGGGTTTCTTGCCGTGAATGGAATGGCAGGAGATGTGCCGAAACAGGGCGTTGAAGGTCCGGCGACCGATCTCGCGGCGGTCGGCCAGATCAAAATAGCTGTCGTCGTCTTGAATGTACGCGAACCGCTCGAACCAGCCCTCGCGCTCGACGCGGCCTAGCTCTTTGCGCTCGACTTCTTCGATCACGCGGGCGGCTTCGTTGGGGAACTGCTCAGTAGGGGTCAGTTTGGAGAGGGTTTGGTTCATCACCTGCGCCAGTAATTCATCGCGCAGGCCGGGCTTATGGTTGGGGCCGCCCTGCTCGGCCACCCATTCGAGGAACTCAACGGAGTGGATTTCGGTGCAGTGGCCGTGGTAGCAGCAA
>Ga0075472_10000506_pt1 | contig 16108 bp, 16 predicted proteins | sample DEB19_08_DNA_3_FD_77014 | JGI IMG/M metagenome (GOLD analysis project Ga0075472, IMG submission 77014) | Aqueous microbial communities from the Delaware River and Bay under freshwater to marine salinity gradient to study organic matter... | ecosystem: Environmental > Aquatic > Marine > Coastal ...
AGATTGCCAAGGGCCTTGGCGTAAAAGTGCGGGACGTGGCCGTTGATTTGTGAGGGGATGGATGGAAGGTCGCAGTCGTCTGGCCATGCAGATGCCTCACGAAATGCTATTGTCGGAATTGGCCGGGCGTTGTCCGCACGAACCGCGCGATTTCCGGCGGCCGGGTCATCTGCATGGTGTGCACCACCAGCCCGCCCAGGATGAGCAGGTTCAGGGTCATGGAAACGGCATGCCACCGCTTGAAGGACTTGGCCGCAGCGTCACGCGCGACCTGGGTGTAGTTGGGGGCGTATTTTTGCTTGTGCAACAGCTTCATCTTGGGCTGGAACACGAAGGCCCCCAGCAGCGTTGCGATGAAGATGGCCACGACGACACCGATCACGAGCAGCCGGTTGCGCCGTCCCTGATACAGCCAGTCCACCGTGAGGTGCAGCAATGCCACCACGCCGCAAAAAAGGTGGAAATTGAAGTAACTGGCCAAGCCGACCTGGGCGATGGCACCCGAGTAATAGGGGAACGACTCCGGCCCCAGCAGAGTTTGCATCTCCGCCGAAAAAGGCATCTTCCCGGCCACAAAGCTGAAATACACCGACCCGCCCAGCCAGATGGCCGCGTTCATGATCCCGATGAAGCGTAGAATGGCCGTCATCCCGCCAACCGTAGCAAATGCGGCCCTCGTGCCAAGCCTCCATTATCCACAGGCAACGGGCCATTGACATTCGCGGCCGTTCGGTCCAAGGAAAGCGCAGCGATGCCGATCTACGAATACGAACTGTGCGAGGGCGGCTGCAAGGTCTGCGGGGGCAAGTTCACCCTGACGCGTCCCCTCAGTGCGCCGCCGCTGACGAAGTGCCCCGCGTGCAAGAAACCCGTGCGCAAGCTCATCTCCACCTTCAGCTCCCCCCTCAAACTCAAGCCCCTCTCCGTCACGGACGCCAAGAAGGCAGGGTTCACGGTGCTCAAGAAATCGGGCAAAGGCGAATACGAGCGGCAATGAGCCCGCTCACTGGATACTCAGCTCGCGGGTGATCCCGAACTTCTCGATCCGCTTCCGTAACGTCGCCCGGGTGATCCCCAGAAGCTTGGCAGCCTGCACCTGATTGTTGCCGGTCTCGCGCAACGCCTCCGTGACCAACACCCGCTCCACGGACGGAATCACCTTCAGCTTCGGATCCTTGCGGACCAGCTTGAAGATTTGACGCGCCATGCCCACGAGTTCTCCCGCATCCCCGGCGGGTGTGGGCCGAGGGGCCGAAGGGGAGGCGGCCATGACGGTTGGCACGACACCCGCCCCGATGATTTCAGCGGGCAGGTCGGAAAGCAAAATGGCATCCCCCTTGGCGACGACCAGGGCGCGGCGGACCACGTTCTCCAGTTCGCGCACGTTGCCCGGCCAGTGATGTTTCTCCAGCGCCCGCAGCACGCCCGCGGAGAGGGAGCGCGGCTGGGTTTGCTGTTCGCGCGCCAGCTTGCGGAGGAAGTAATCCACCAGCAGCCGCACGTCGTCCCGGCGCTCACGCAACGGCGGCATGGGGATGCGCACCACGTTCAGGCGATAGAACAAATCTTCCCGGAACTGGCGCGCGGCCACGGCCTGCTCCAACGGCTTGTTGGTCGCCGCAATGACGCGCACGTCCACCTTGATGGGCACGTTGCCGCCCACGCGCTCGAACGTGCCGCTCTGCAGCACGCGCAGGATCTTGGTCTGGGTGGTCGGGCTCATGTCGCCGATTTCATCCAGGAAAATGGTGCCGCCGTTGCATTGCTCGAACTTGCCGATGCGCTGGCCGGTCGCGCCGGTGAACGCGCCTCGTTCATGGCCAAACAGTTCGCTTTCCAGCAACTGTTCTGGGATCGCCGCACAGTTGATGGCGAGGAAAGGTTGTTCCGAACGGCCGCTGTGGCTGTAAATCGCCCGCGCCACCAACTCCTTGCCCGTGCCGCTTTCGCCCGTGATCAGCGCCGTGGCATCGCTGGCGGCCAGTTGGCCGATCAGCTTGAAGACGTTCTGCATGGCCTCGGTCCGCCCGACGATGCCAAGCTCGTAGTCCTCCGACTCCAGCAGCGGCGCGACGGTCACCACCTGACGCATGTCACGCGCAGCCTTGAGCGCGTTGTTGACCAGCTCCTTGATTTTCGGGACGTCGAAGGGCTTGAGGAGATAATCGTAAGCGCCCAGCTTCATCGCCTCGATGGCGGTCTGCGTGGTGCCGTAGGCGGTCATCAGGATGACGAGAAGCTTCTTGTCGGCTTCACGGATGCGGCGGAGCGTCTCCAAGCCGGTCATCCCGCCCATGCGCACGTCCATCAGGACGACGTCCGGCTTGAACTTGGGAATGATCTGCAATCCCTCCTCGCCGCTGGAAGCGGTCCGGATCTCCAGCTCGGGGGAATCAAAAATCCGGCGGAACGAATACTGCACGTCCACCTCGTCATCAATCAGGAGTAGCTTGCTCTTGCTCATCAGCACGACCATGAATCCATGCCGGAGAGAAGACTGCAAGCCGTTTGCTCCAATTTCAGGGGGTCTCCATGGACTTAGCCGCGCGCTGCCGCAGCCAACCTAGAGCTTCCTCGCGTGTTTTCAGCTCTTCCCCCAACTGCAAGTCGCGCGCTTCGGATAGCATGGCCCCGAACTCCGGACCGGGCTTTAGACCAAGCGCCAGCAGATCGTCGCCCGTCACGAATGGCGGAATGATCTGCGGCTGCCGGTTCAGCGTCGCCAGCTCCGCAAGCATGAATTCATGAACGTCCAACCGCCGGTGCGAGCCCAGGCAATCCAGCCGGTGCAACGCCAGTTCCAGCCGGAAAGTGGGGCGTAAAAGCATTCGTCGAAGCGTCGCCTTGCGCATCTTAGGCGCGTCTTTGAACTGCATGTGATGTCGCACCGCCGTGGCCACGTCCTCGATTTGTTGTTTGGGGAAACGCAGCCGCGTCATGATGTCCACGGCCATCTCGGCCCCGATGCGTTCGTGCCGGTAAAAATGGATGCTGCCCGTGGCCGGATCGCGCTCGGCGGTCACCGGCTTGGCCACGTCATGCAGCAACACCGCCCAGGGTAATAGCGGATGAGCATCAGCGGGCAACTGCGCCAGCATGAGGCAAAGATGATTGAACACGTTGCCTTCGGGATGATAATCCGGCGACTGCTCACAGGCGAGACACGCGGCGATCTCCGGCAAGATCTCGGCGAGCAGGCCGGTTTCATGCAGAAGCTCCAGCCCGCGCGAGGCGATGGTGGCAGGGCGCGCCACTCCGTGCGCGCCGTAGCCCGCCTCTTCTCGCGGCGGGCAAAGGACGGCCTGCCCCGGCTTGAACAGCTTCACCAGTTCATCCCGCACCCGTTCGGCGCTGATGGTCCTGATCTTGGGCGCCAGCGTGCGCACCGCGGCCAGCGTCTCCGATTCGATCTCGAAGCCGAGTTGCGCGGCGAAGCGCACCGCTCGCAACAGCCGCAAATGGTCCTCGGCAAATCGTGCTTCCGGTTTGCCAATCGTGCGGATGACCCGCGCCCTCAGGTCGGCCTCGCCGCCCACCCAGTCGCGCAGTGTCTGGCGCACGGGATCGTAGAAGAGTCCGTTGATGGTGAAATCACGCCGCGTGGCGTCGGCCTGCGGATCCCCAAACGAGACTTGGTTGGGATGCCGCCCGTCCTGGTAATCCGACTCCGCGCGAAACGTGGCGACCTGGAACTGTTCCCCCTGCTCCACCACCACCATCACGCCGAACTTGCGCCCGACGGCGATCGTCTTGGGAAACAGCCGCTCGATCTCGTCGGGCACGGCGTCGGTGGCGATGTCGTAATCACCCGGCTCGCGACCGAGCAGGAAATCGCGCACGCACCCGCCCACCCAGAAGGCCGCGAAGCCGGCGCGCTGCAGCCGCTCGACGATTTGGACGGCGATTCCACGGGCTTCGGCTGCGGCAAGACCATTCATTCGCCCCAGCACCGCCTCACGTGCTCGACGCCCGCCTTGAGCTCTTCCACGCCCAGCTTCGGGCTGAACTCGAACACCTTGATATGGTCGGGCTTCACGAAGGGTTTCAGCGCGGCGAAATCAATGCAGCCCGTGCCCGGCGCGCAGTGGTCGCGTCCGGGCGGCTGCACGTCGTGGAGGTGAAACCCGCCCAGGCGCTCCTGTAACGAGTCGAGCTGCATGACGTGGCTGATGAAGCCGAGGTTTTCCTTGATCTGCGCATGCCCGGTGTCGTGCCAGTAGGCCACCGCCGGGCTGGTGAACCGGCGGAAGAACAACGGAAAATCGCCGTCGATCGGGATCTCCTCCAGCGCCTCGCGATTCTCGATGCCCAAACGCACGCCGCGCTTTTCCGCCTCCGGCACGAGTTGTTCGAGGAACGCGTAGGCGCGCTCGACGAACTTCTCCTTCTTCGCCTCGCGCTTGATGTCCACCTCGGCGCAGAGCGTTTGATACTTGGGTGCACTGTTCTGCCCCTCCGCCACCATCTCGAGCAGCTTGTCGTTGTAGTCCTTCATCTCGATGCAGCCCAGGTGCAGCACCACCAGCGGCGCTTTCACCCGCTCGGCAAACTCCAGCGTCTTCAGCGTGTAACGCATCGCCAGCTCGCGTTCGCGGTCACGGTCGGAGGAAAACTTGTAGAGGTTGGGCGCCGAACCGTTCACGCCCATCGGCAGCGGACAGAAGTTGTGCAGGGTGGAGATCTTGATGTCCCCCGCGTCCACGGCTTCCAGGATGCCGGGCACCAAACTGATGCGCGTACCATGGCTCAGTTCGGCGTATTCGAATCCGAGTTCGCGCACTTCGCGCAGCAGGGCGCGGCCATCCGTGTGCCGATGCGAATTCCAGCAAGTCGAAAGTGAAAACATCCTGCGCCATGGAATACACGAACGGGAGGCCGGTTGGAAGTTGAAGGTTGCGGGTTCCAGATTTGGGCTCGAGGCCACCTGCAACCGGGCGCCAAAGAAAAAACCGGCCACCGTTGGAACGGTGACCGGCTGGAAAGTCAGCGAATGTGACTAGTCGGCGTAACGACGCGCGAGCATCGCGGAGAAGCGGGAAACCTTCTCCTTGCGGCGGCGGGCTTCACTGGGCTTTTCGTAGGTGCGCTTGGCACGGACGGTCCGCAGGGTGCCTTCGCGATCCAGCCGTTTCTTCAGCCGGCGCAATGCCTTGTCGATCGGTTCGCCCTTTTTGAGTTTAATCTCAGTCAATGATTGTCACTTCCCTTCGATGACCTCGGACGCATGGTTGAATGCGCCTTCTCCGGTCAGGGGCGGCCAGTGTATGAATGAACCTGCCCCTGTCAACGGCCCATCCAGCAATGTTGCAGAAAAGCGGCATTTGAACAGCAAACCGGGCCAAATTGACGCCAAACACCCCGTTTTAGCGGAATTCGAGGCTTGCTTTGAGGGGTGTTTTACCTAGTGTTCACGGCTCCCCGCTGGGGAAAGCAACCGATAATCCGATATTTGCAGAATTTATGGCAGTAAACGCTTCCGAACTCCGCCGCGGCATGGCCGTGGATTTCAACGGTGACATCTCCGTGGTGCTCGACGTGCAGCACCGCACGCCCGGCAACTTGCGCGCCTTCGTGCAGGCCTCGTTGCGCAGCGTCAAGACCGGCAAGTCCTCCGACATCCGCTTCAGCTCCCAGCAAAAGATCGAGGTGGTCCCCATGATGACCACCAAGATGGAATACAGCTACAAGGACGGGCAGGATTACGTCTTCACCGACCCGGAGAACTACGAGACGGTCACGTTGACTCCCGAACTCGTCGGCGACGCGAAGAACTGGCTCGTCGAGAACGCGCCGGTCACCGTGACGTTCATCGAGGAGAAGGCGGTTTCCATCGAGGTGCCCGCCAGCGTCGTTTTGACCGTCACGGATTCGCCCGAAGGCATCCGCGGCGACTCGGCCAACAATGTGCAGAAGCCGGCCACCCTGGAAACCGGCATCACGGTCCAGGTGCCGCTGTTCATCAAGACGGGCGAGAAGATCAAGATCGATACCCGCACCGGCAAATACATGGAACGCGCCTGAGCGTTGCCTCCAGAAACCTTGCAGCCCGCCGATCGGCGGGCTTTTTTGTTTTCCGGAAATCCAGCCGCCGCCATCAGCTCCGGTCAATGGGGAACAATCCCGGGCAGCACCCGTGCGTCTGGCGGAACGCGAGGCTGAAATGGCTGAAGCTGGAATAACCCACCTCCAGCGCCGCCTCGGTCACATTGTATTTGCCCGAGCGCAACAGTTCGGCGGCGCGGTTCATGCGCAGGCGTTGGAGATGTTGCGGGATGGTGAAGCCCATTTCCTGCGAAAAGGTGCGGCTCAAATAGTAAGCGCTGCACCCCACCTCTTTCGCCAGTTGCTCCAGGGCGGGCGGGTTCGCCAGGTCGCGTTGCAGGATCGCCATGACGCGCTCCGTGCGTTCCTTGCCGATGCGATGTTGCCGGGTGCAGAAGAACTCCTGCTCGGCGGGCTGGAAGAAGAACTGCGCCATGAGTTCGGCGGCCTTGCCCTGGTACCACAGCGGCTGGGCCGCCGCGAACACCGGCGGGTTGCGCAGGCTGGCGATCAATTGTTGCTGCGCGGCATTCATCGGCGCACTGTCCGCCACCCCGGTGACTTGGCGGCGGCTTTGGACGATGCCGCGAATGAGCGGATGCAGCGAGGTCACGTGTCCCGCGAGGTGGCGGGTGAGAAATTCGGGTGCCAGCTCGACGGTGATGAACTGGTGGCGCTCGCGCGCCTGGCGGGTCGCCGTCAACGGCTCGCGGCCACGGCAATAAAATCCCGCGGTCATGGCGCTGAACTTGGTTTCATTCTCGCCGGATCGAACAGAACCGTGGCCTGCCAGGTTGAGACAAATCTCCACGCTGCCGGCATGGAAGCTGCGCGCCCAGTCCACGGCTTCGTCCGCCTTGAAATCGTGCCATTCGAAGCTGACGCCCACATCACGAAAGCTGCCGTAGAGCTGCCGCCAACCTGCGCCGATCGCCTGCCACGCCGCCGTTTCCTCGCGCGGAAGCGAGGCGTTGCGGGCCAGTGATTCCGTTTGAAGCGACGTTTTCAACCTGGCCAGACTCGGGAATGTGTTTGGACAATTCAAGTGATTTACCACTGACAGGGGTGCGCAATTCATGTTATCCCATGGGCATGAGGCACGCTGGCAACAAGTTGACCTCCCTCAATCGAGTCCGAAATGATTTGTCGTAAAGCAACTCTTCTTTGGCAGCGGGCCGTGTTGGCCACGCTGATGATCGCCGCGTTCAACGCGCTGGGCGCCGAACACGCCACGGACCACGCCGCCGCCTTTCCGCCGTCGCTCGAGTCCTACCAGGACGCCGAGGTCACCGGCCTGTGGGACGTGCTGACGGGCCGCATTCAGAAAGTGCCGTTCAATCTCTGGGCCACCATCCTGTTCTTGGGCGCGGTGATTCACACCTTTCTGACGCATCAATTCCTGCATTGGGCGCATCTTTTGAAGGATCGCCACAAGGAACGCCTCGGTCGCGCGGGCAAAGATCCGGAGTCCGAAGCCTGCATGCCCGCGCAGCTCCTGCATTTCATGGGTGAGGTGGAAGCCGTGTTCGGCATCTGGGTGCTGCCGCTGTGCGTGCTGATGATCTTCAACGTGGGCTGGGATTCGACGCTGAACTACCTCAACCACAAAGTTCACTACAACGAACCTCTGTTTGTTGTGGTGATCATGGCCATTGCCTCTACCCGCCCGATTCTGAATCTCGCGGAAGAGTTCCTCAAAAAAATCGCCCAGCTGGGCGGCGGCAGCCCGGCGGCCTGGTGGCTGTCCATCCTTTCCGTGGGGCCGGTGTTGGGTTCGCTGATCACCGAGCCGGCAGCCATGACCATTTCCGCCCTGTTGCTCGCCCGCCAGTTCTACTCGCTGAATCCACCCGCCAAGCTGGCCTATGCCTCGCTCGGCCTTTTGTTCGTCAACGTATCCGTCGGCGGTGTGCTGACGCATTTCGCCGCCCCACCCGTCCTGATGGTGGCAGGCAAATGGGGTTGGGACACCCCCTACATGTTTACGCACTTCGGCATCGAAGCGCTGACGGGCATCGCGATTTCCAACACCATTTATTTCCTCTGCTTCCGCAACCAGTTCAAGAAGCTGGCCGACGTCGCCAAGAGCCGTCCACCCGCCATGCGGGACGAACGCCCGGTCCCGTTCTGGGTGACACTCGGCCATATTCTGTTCATGGGCTGGACGGTGCTGAACGCTCACTACCCGGTGCTGATGGTCGGCGGGTTTCTGTTCTTCCTCGCGTTCTACGAGGTGACGCAGGATTACCAGTCCAACCTCGTGCTGCGCTCGCCCATCCTCGTCGGCTTCTTCCTGGCGGGTCTCGTGATTCATGGCGGCCTGCAGCAGTGGTGGATTGAACCCGTTCTAAGTCGCCTGAGCGAAGTGCCGTTGATGCTGGGTGCCATCGGCCTCACGGCGTTCAATGACAACGCCGCCATCACCTATCTCGCCACGCTGGTGCCCGGCCTGACGGAGGGAATGAAATACGCCGTGGTGGCCGGGGCCGTCACGGGCGGCGGCTTGACGGTCATCGCCAATGCCCCCAACCCTGCCGGGCAGTCCATCCTTTCTAAATACTTTCCAGATGGCATCTCTCCGCTGGGCCTCCTGCTGGGCGCTTTGCCCGCCACAATCGTGATGACGCTCTGCTTCCTGCTGATGCGCGGCGCGGCGGGCTGAGCGGGTGGGACGCGCAGTCCTCTGCGCGCCGCGAACGTCGTAAAGGACGACACTGACCCACGACGTCGCGCACAAAGTGACACGCTTTACCTGGGGGGTTCCTGGGAAGAGGGAACGCCGCGTTCCCGCCACCCACCGCTGCCTGTCAACGGTTGCGCGCAGGAAAAATTGCGCTGGCCAATTTCGTGGGATGACGGACCTTGTCGGTGGTCCGGCAAAGGGACCCTGGCATGAACGCGCAAGAGCTGCTCTCCCACCTTTGGCACATTGCCGTGCTCGCACTGACGCTGGTTTTGGCCGTCTGGGCTTCGGGCCATGCGCTCCTCTACCGGCGGGATACCCGCGCAGCCTCGTTGTGGGTGGCTTTCATCTGGTTCACGCCGTTGATCGGCGCCGTGCTGTATTTCATCCTCGGCATCAACCGCATCAAACGCCGCGCCAGCCAGCTCAGGGGCGGCGTGGAAACTTACTGCGCCAGCCACGTCGTCACCCCCTGCCCGCCGGAGGAACTCCACAAACATCTGCCGCCTCAGAGCGATCACCTGGATGCCCTTGCCCACGCCACCGACGCCCCCCCGGCCCGGCCGCTGTTGCCGGGGAACTGCGTCGAGCTGCTGATCAACGGGGACGCCGCATTTCCCGCGATGCTCAGTGCTATCCAGCAGGCCCAGCACTCCATCACCCTGTGCACTTATATCTTTGACCGCGATGAAGCCGGACGGGAGTTTGCCCACGCACTCGGCGAGGCCGTCCGACGCGGGGTGGAAGTGCGCGTGCTGATTGATGCGGCAGGCACGCGTTATTCGTGGCCGCCCATCACGGGCTTGTTGAAACAGAAGGGTGTGCGGGTGGCCAAATTTCTCCCCACCTTCGCACCGTGGCGGTTGCTGTCCATGAACCTGCGCAACCACCGCAAGATTCTCGTGGTCGACGGACGCATCGGATTCACCGGCGGCATGAACATCCGCATCGGCAACTGCCTGAAGAAGAACCCGTCCCATCCGGTGCGCGATTTGCATTTCCGCCTCGCCGGCCCGGTGGTGGCGCAATTGCAGGAGGTGTTCGCCGACGACTGGCGGTTCACCACGGGCGAAGCGTTGCGCGGCGACCGGTGGTTTCCCAAATTGGAAGCGTGCGGTTCCCTGCTGGCGCGCAGCATCGCCGACGGACCCGATGAGGACTTCGAGAAATTGCGATGGACCATTCTGCCCGCGCTGGCGGCCGCCAAGCATTCCCTGCGCATCGCCACGCCTTACTTTCTGCCCGACGCAACGCTCATCGCCGCTTTGAACCTCGCGGCGATGCGCGGCGTGAAAGTGGACATCCTCCTGCCGTCCCAGAGCAACCTGCCGTTCGTGCAATGGGCTTCGAGGGCGCACTGGTGGCAATTGCTGGAACGCGGCTGCCGCATCTGGTTGAGCCCGCCGCCGTTCGACCACTCGAAGCTGCTGCTCGTGGACGACGCGTGGGCCTTGGTCGGTTCGGCCAACTGGGATCCGCGCAGCCTGCGGCTGAATTTTGAATTCAACGTCGAGTGTTACGAGCCGACGCTGGCGCGCGCACTGGCGGACTGGTTTGACGGCGCGTTGCAACAGAGCCGCCCGGCCACGCTGGCCGAGGTGGACAGCCGCTCCCTGCCAGTGAAGATTCGCGACGGCATCGCCCGCTTGTTCACTCCGTTTCTTTAGAGCCGCCCGCATTCCGCCTTGCCCCAAGACCCCGATTGCCGACATCCTCAGTCAAACCTGAATCAATAAGACTATGGGATCACTTGACGGCAAACTCGGCATTGTTTTCGGCGTCGCCAACAAACGCTCCATCGCTTGGGCCATCGCCCAGTCGTGGGCCAAGGAAGGGGCCAAACTCGCGTTCACCTACCAAGGCGAACGCCTCAAGGACAACGTCGAGGAACTCGCCGGCACGTTCGGCGCCGACACGCTGATCATGCCTTGCGACGTGACCAAGGACGAGGACATCGCCCGCGTGTTCGCCGAGGTGGGCCAGAAGTTCGGCAAACTGCATCTTCTGCTTCACTCCGTGGCGTTCGCGCCCAAGGCCGCATTGGAAGGCGACTTCATCAACACCGACCGCGAGGCGTTCAAGATCGCTCATGACGTCAGCGCGTATTCCTTGGTTGCCCTCTCCCGTGCCGCCGCTCCGCTCATGACCGGGGGCGGCAGCATCGTGGCGATGAGCTATTACGGCGCGGAAAAAGTCGTGCCGCACTACAATGTCATGGGCGTGGCGAAAGCCTCACTCGAAGCCAGCACCCGCTATCTCGCCTACGATCTCGGTCCCAAGAAGATCCGCGTGAACTGCATCAGCGCCGGTCCCGTCAACACGCTGGCGGCGCGCGGCATTTCCGGCTTCATGGAAATGATCAAGCATTACGAAGCCCACGCGCCGCTCAAGCGCACCTGCCTGCCCGAGGAACTCGGCGCCACCGGCACCTTCCTCGCCAGCGATGGCGGTGCCGCCATCACCGGCCAGGTCATCTACGTGGACGGCGGCTACCAGATCATGGGCATGTGAGCGGCGCCCCCTCTCATCGGGTGGCGCAGGCGTCCCGCCTGCTCTTTTGGTTGTCCCGCCCAAAAGCGGGCTGGACATCATTTGCGCCGGCAGGGGCGGGCTAAATCGGCCGTTTTCTTTGGCGCCCTTGCGACGGCTGAGTTATCTGCTCTGCATATTCACGCCGCCGTCGCTCCGAAGCTGGACCGGCCGAATGATACGGTATCAACAGCATCACCACGCCGACCTTGTGTGATCCGACTGAATTGGGACCCCTGGTCTGTCCCAACCGCATCTTCATGCCGCCCTCACCCGCTGCCGCGCTGGCGAGGGCCATGTCCCCCACCGAACTGAACGCCGAATACTACCGTCAGCGCGCCTGGGTGGGATTATCATCAACGAAGTGACCGCGGGCGGCTTCACGAAGGACACCACCAAGCCCTCGCTGAGGGCTGGGCCGATGCCATCGCGTTCGGCGTGCCGTTTCTGGCCAACCCGGACCTGCGGGAACGCTTCCGCCGCAACGCCCCGCTCACCAGCTGGACGAATCCACCTTCTACGCCTCCGGCCCCAAGGGGTACACGGAATACCCCCGCTGGGCGCTTGAACGGAGACATCTTCCGCATTTCCCCGCCGCGACTTTCCTGCTTTCCTGAGTTCCACATTCGAACTCATGATCGCCCGCGTCACCCTCGAAATCGCCCTCCGCAAGGAGTTTGATTACGCCATTCCGCCCGAACTCGCGGGCAAGGTGGGCGTGGGCTCGCGCGTCCAGGTCCCGTTCGGTCCGCGCAAGGTGCTGGGCGTGGTCACGGCGGTTGCCGAGGAATCCGCCCACGCCAACCTCAAGCCCATCTTCAAAGTCATCGGCGCGCAGACGCTCGTGACGCCCAAGGTGCTCGCGCTCGCCCGCTGGATCGCTGATTACTACTGCTGTCCTCCCGAGATTGCGCTCAAGAGCGTTTTGCCGGAAGCCGTGCGCAAGGAGGAGGCGGGCTGGCGGGAACGATTGTTCGTTCGCGCACTCCCATGGACCGGCGAGTTCCCCAAGTTGCCCAAACGCCAGCGGGACTTATGGAACATCATCGAAGAGCGACGCGAGTTGCCGTTGCAAGAGCTGCTCGCACTCGCGGACACCACGGCCGCCACGGTGCGCCGCCTTGAAGACCGCGGCCTCATCAGCATCACCAATCAGATTTCCGAGCGCGACCCTTACGCCCACGAACAGATCGTCCCCAGCAGATCCCTGCCGCTCAACCCCGCGCAAGCGAAGGCGCTGGAAGCAATCATCCCCGCCATGGGTGGCACATTGGCAGGTGGCGCCGCCACCGTCTCGCCTGAATCACGGATGACCGACCCGCTCCAACAACCACCAACCAAAGGCCATCAACCAACCTGCACCTTCCTCCTCCACGGCGTCACGGGCTCCGGCAAGACGGAAGTTTACCTCCAAGCGATTGACCATGCACTGACCCAAGGCAAAGGCGCAATCGTGCTCGTGCCCGAGATCTCCCTCACCCCGCAGACGGTTGAGCGCTTCAAGGCCCGCTTCAGCCATGGCCCCAATCAAACGCTCGTAGCGGTTCTGCATTCTCACCTCTCTGCCGGTGAACGCCATGATGAGTGGCACAAGATCCGCCAGGGCCGCGCCCGCATCGTCATCGGGGCCCGTTCAGCCATCTTCGCTCCGGTCGAGCCGCTGGGCCTCATCATCGTGGATGAGGAACACGAGCACACTTACAAGCAGGAGGAGGCGCCGCGTTATCATGCCAGAGATGTTGCGGTGGTGCGTGGCCAGCGCGAAGGAGCCGTGGTGGTGCTGGGTTCCGCCACCCCGTCGCTGGAGAGCTTCCACAACTGTAAACGCGGCAAATACCAGTTGCTCGAACTTCCCGAACGCGCCGACGACGCCAAGATGCCGCTCGTGCGCGTGGTGGACATGCGCCAGACCGCCCGCAAGGAAAAGGGCATCCCCGTTTTCTCACCGCAACTCAAGGAAGCCATCACCCAACGCCTCGAGCGCGGCGAGCAGACCATCTTGTTCCTGAACCGCCGCGGTTATTCCTCCTCGCTGGAGTGTCCCAAGTGCGGGTTCGTAGCCGAGTGTCCCAACTGCAGCATCTCGCTGACCTACCATCGCCGCGACCAAAAGCTCGCCTGCCATATCTGCGGCCACACCGCCAAAGTTCCCAACGCCTGCCCCAAGTGCAACAACCCGGCGATCCGTTACGCCGGACTCGGCACGGAGAAAGTGGAGGACATCCTCGGCAAACTGTTCCCCAAAGCCCGCCTGCGGCGCATGGATTCCGACATCATGAAACGCAAGGAGGATTACCGCCGTGTGCTCGGCGAATTCCGCACCGGCAAAGTGGACATCCTCGTCGGCACGCAGATGATTGCGAAGGGACTGCACTTTCCCAACGTCACCCTCGTGGGAATCATCTTTGCCGACATGGCCCTGCACCAGCCGGACTTCCGGGCGGGCGAACGCACCTTCCAACTGCTCACCCAGGTCGCTGGCCGGGCCGGACGCGGCGACGTCGAGGGCGAAGTGTTCGTGCAAAGCTTCACGCCCTTTCATCCTGCGATTCAATACGCCCGTCGTCACGACTTCGCGGGATTTTATGAGCAAGAGATTGAATTTCGGAAAGAGTTGAACTATCCGCCCTTTGCCCGCATTGCGATGCTCACCATCAAAGGCCGCAACGAACAGAAAGTTCAGTTCGCGGCCGAGCATCTCAAGCGCGAACTCGAAAAGCTCACCGCCAATCTGAAAGGCGTCATCCTGCTGGGCCCTGCCCCTGCGCCCTTGCTCCGGGCCGAGACGTTCTACCGCTATCAGTTGATGCTTCGCGTGCCGCAGATGCCCGAGCTCAGTCGCCGCCTCGCCAAACTCCTGACCGACCTGGTCCTCCCCGACGAAGTCACCGCATCCGTGGACATTGACCCCGTCAGCCTGAGCTAGCCGCCAGTTGGGTCCGGCGGGCCGGTGAGATGGCAAAAACGAATCTTGCACCGGCGGAAGCTGTGATTACTCTTCGGGACGCTCCCAACGGGGCGGGGTCGCCAAGTGGTAAGGCAGAGCTCTGCAAAAGCTCCATTCGTCGGTTCGATTCCGACCCTCGCCTCCAGCCTAAAGTACTTAAGCACAGTGGGTTTTGAAAATCGATGGCCGGAACCTTCACCGGAATCAACACCTGTCTGACCGCCCCCGCAGAAAATTATCTCCGCTCCGAAACCGGCCGTATGGCTCGCTCACGCGAAAGCGCCGCAGCCCGGCACACTCAAAATCATGAGTACTGCAATGAAATCAACCTTCGGTCTGGTCCGCCGCCCTTGGGGCGTGTTCCGCCTCAAAAACAAAATCACGGGCGAACAAACGAGTCTTAAGACTTCCAACAAGCAGGAAGCACAACGACTACTCAACGACCGCAACGAAGCGGAAAGCCGGACGCAGTTCAATGCGGCGCTCGCGCGGGTGTATCTCAACGGCGCGGGTCCGAACTAACGAAGCGCACCTGGCAGGTGGTGATGGAGCACATTGTCGCCCGAAGGAGGGAGTAAACGAAGCGGCGGCGGCGTGGTTGCAGCATTACTTCGATTGGTTCCGGCACAACGTGGTGGCGCTGCACTGGACGGAGGAGGCGCTGGTGCATCACGAGCTGGGTTACGCGGGCACGGCGTATCTGCTCATCGAGCACGCCCTTCATGGTCTCTCGCTGGTGGACTTGAAAACCATGCGGTTTTCGCAGAGGGCAGAGCGGAGAAAGCGGCGCTCGCAGCGCGAGTCGACCTGCCACCCCCAAGCCTTACAAGTCGTGGTGCTACCAACTGGCGGCGTATCGGCAGGCATTGGGCCAGCCGGTGCGGTGCATCAATCTCATCGTGAACTCGGTGGAGCCGTTGGCACCGATCGAGCACGTGTGGACTGACGTTGAACTGGAACACGGCTGGCAGGCGTTTCAAGCGGCTCGCCAGTTGTGGGTCATCGATAAGGGTTAAAATCCTTCCGAAAAGCTGAAAGGGAGAAAGGGAGCAACGAGAGCCGAGCGCGGAGCGGATGACGGAGGAGATGATCCTGCGATTCATCGCGGCACGTTACGGCGCGAAGAACCTGTTCTACCTGCCGCCGAAGGTGGCGGAGGCCGTGATCGAGCGGCCGTGGGATTTCATCCGGGCGGCCAAGCAACATCAACAAACACGGGAGGGAGGATGAAACGCATTCAGGCGATGAAAACGCGGAGCGAACGCTCACTGCGGCGGGGCGTTGGTGGCATGGGTGACGCTGAGGGCATCCACAATGTCGGCCACGACGAAGGTGAAGTCCGGCGGCGGCAAACGCCAGACCTCGAGGGTATACCATTGGTAAAACGACTGCATCGCAGGAGACCGGCCAGCGCACCAAAGGAGGGGCGCATAGATGACGCCGGCGACCTTTTCGCCGGGGCCTTCCCGCAGGAAGGCGCAGCGTTCCGCGAGCAGCAGCATTGGCGGCGGGCTCAGGAGGTAAAGCATCAGGAGAGGCAGGACCAACCAGGCGAGACTGCCGAGGCCGCGCCCGTGTCTCGGGGCGGTCGTGCGCGGAGAAGCAGGCGCGTGCATGGCGGGAGCCTTTCTGCTGCAAGCCTAACACCGCGGCGGGCGGTTTTCATATTGATAAGCGGGATGAACCGGTGGCAAAAGCGATGGAGAGAGCGGAAACCGAAAACTGAAGGTGCGGGCCGGTGGCAGCCCCTGGGGCGCCCGGATACCAATGGAAGAACTCGAACAAGAATCTCCCATTTATCCCGGACCGTACTGACCCAGGAAGATGTTCCACACGTAGCCCAGATACCAATAGATGAACTCCCGCACGGGTGCGAAGTGTTTCATGGCCCACACCAGCGGGACGTA
>Ga0075472_10000511_pt1 | contig 16033 bp, 17 predicted proteins | sample DEB19_08_DNA_3_FD_77014 | JGI IMG/M metagenome (GOLD analysis project Ga0075472, IMG submission 77014) | Aqueous microbial communities from the Delaware River and Bay under freshwater to marine salinity gradient to study organic matter... | ecosystem: Environmental > Aquatic > Marine > Coastal ...
CAAGGCGGAGGCTACCACCGTAGGACAAACCGGGATCGTCGTACACTGGAGGCAGGCTACTAGCGGCCCGCGCGACGATCGCATGGTGCATGGGTGGCGTGTCGGAGAAAAGGCCCGGCTATTGCACAATGGCATTTTGCCGGGCGCTTGGGGTGACAATAAGATCAGCGACACGGCCGATCTTGTCGTCACACTCCGGGATCTAGGCGTGGACCTAGCGGATCCTAAGTGGGATCCCATGCTACGCGGGATCGTCGGCCCTGGCGTGATCGTGATCGTCGGTCGAGACGAAGATCCAGTGTGGATCGGCGCTAGGGCGCCGCACCTTTGGCGAGGTAGGTCCTACTCGAATAGATACGCATGGACAGCTACGATCCACGGAGAGGATCCCCTGCCGATCGTACCGACGCGCTCAAGACGTGGCCGCCGCGGCGCTCCCGGACGACCGACCGCCGCCGCCCGACGTGGCCGCCGCGCCGCCCAACCCGGCCAGACTGCCGAGACCGGCCCCGCCGCCGAGGACGCTGCCGGCCATCCCCAGCACGCCGCCCACGGTGCGGGCCACCCGGAGCGTGCCGTACGCGCCGCCCAGCAGCCCGGCGATCATCACCATCCGCTGCCCGCTGCCGTCCAACCCCTCCATGAACCGCCGCACGGAACTGACGCCCTTCGTCATCAGTTCGAGGACCGGCTTGAACGCCGCCGCCACTTCGCGGGTGAGCAACTTCCACTCGTAATCGAAAGCGTTCTGTTCCACGGTCCCCGAAAACCCGGATCGGGCCATCCCTCCGACCGTGGCCCCGAACGCCGCCAGGCCGGTGCCGGCCACCTTTGCGAACCGGGACTGCCCCGCCTGCTCGAGTCGCCCGTACATCTGACCGGCCACGCCGAACCGCTGGCGCAGGTCGTGGATCCGCGCCTGCTGGTCCGCCTGCGCCCGCTCCCGGTTGGCCGCCCGCTCCTCCTGGATCACCCGCAACCGCTGCTGCGCCTCGGCCAGCGGGTTCCTCGTCGTCAGGTACTCTTCCCGCTGGGCGCGGGCGATGTCCCGTTGAATCCGCTGCTGTTGACGGAGGATGTCCAGCCGCTTCTTGAGAAGCGCTTGGTACTGCTCTTCAGCCTGTTCCTCTGGCGTCACGGGTCCGCTCCACGAGGAGTTTCTTGAGCCACGGCGGGCACAACGGTTTCAGCCCCTTCTTGCCCCGCCGGTCGTTCTCCGCGATCAGCGCTTCCAACTGGTCCGGCGGCACCGGCGGCGGCGTCCGGTAGTACGTCGCCACCACCTGCTGCGGGGTCTGGTCGAGGATCGCCGCCAGGGTCAGCCCGACCGCCGCCCCGTCCCGCGCCCACGCCGTCAGGTCCCCCGTCCGCTCAATCAGGTGCGCCAGCACCATCGGATCGTCTTTTGTGATCCTCGGCGAACGCCTCCAACATGGCCGTGCACACCTGCCACGCCGTCAGGTCGTTCAGTTGCGACCGGATGACCGGCTCGGCCAACTCCGGATGCGTCTGCCGGGTCCGGAGGTACAGTTCCGCCGCCAGCCCGTCCGGAGTGGTGCGGAACTCGTCAATCGCGTCGAACCCCGGCAACGTTTTTGAGGCCGTCAGCCGGGTGAGTTCGGAAACGGCCTGCTGATACGCCGCGTGCATCCCCGCTTTGGCGAGGAATTCCAGGCTGGACTTGGCGTTGGCGAAGTACCCGCCCGGCCCGTAACTGGCGTGCAACCGTCGGCCGATCTCCTGGGTCAACTTCTGCTCGCCGATCACGCTCAACTTTTGGACCCGCAACACCGTGCCGTCGGGCAGGGTTACGGGCACCTCGGTCGTCATCAAGTCCGCGTTCGTCACGGGCCACCTGTGAGGGTTGAGAAGCCGCCGGCCGTCCCGGTGCCGCCGCCGCCGGCGATGCCGAATCCGGTGCCGCCGCCGGCCGAAGTCGTCGCCGGCGGGGTCGTGTTCGGGACGTAGTACAGCACCTCCCCGCCGCCCCCCGTCACCGTCAGCCGCACCACGTCCCCGGCCGAATTGCACACCGGCGTCATCGCCTGGATCATCGAGTTCGTGACCCGGTGGTACAGGGTCGCCGTCCCCACCTTGAACCAGACGGCCACCGGCTGACCGGCGTACAGCCCGCCGTAGGTGCCGTCCGTCGCCGTCGAGTACGCCGAGTTGGTGAACACCCGGCCGGGCAACTCGGTATCGTCCACGGGCAGCGTAATCGACCACGACAGGCGGTATCCCATCGTCGCCAGTCGCACGCCCGACGCCGCGACGTGCGGCACCTCGGAGACAATCGCCTCGTCGGTCAGCGTCCACTGGACGACGTTCCACGTCCGCTGCGCGTACAGGTCGAAATTCGTGTCGAACACGGACACGACGACTTGCCCGCCGGCCCCCGAAATGAACGCCATACGTCACCCCCCTTTGGGAAAGAGGGGTTCACGCCGGGGCGGTGCCGGTGTACAGCGTCAGCGCCCCGCCGCCGCCGCTCACCGTCACCCGCACCACGTCCCCAGCCGCGTTGTTCGTCGGGCTGATCTGCTGCACCGTCGTCGGCGTGATCTTGTGGTAGGTCGAGGACGTGCCCAGCTTGAACCAGATGGTGCCGGTGGCGGGGACCGCCATCGCCGCCGTCACCTCGGGCGAGTTGGCCGCGTCCAGTGGCAGCGAAAACGACCACGTGTTATCGGCCACCGTCCCCTGGAACGCCGTGTACGCGGCGGCCGAGGTCGTCACGTCGGCGATCCGGTTCCCCTCTTGCACGCTCCACTCGGTCACGTCCAGCGTGACGACGGACCCGCCCGTCGCCTTGAAACTGACGGACCCGGTTGCCCCGCTCAGGATGGCCATTGTCGATTCCCCCGATGGTTGCCCCGCATCATCGCGGGAAATGGGCCGCCCGGTTTATGCTGCCGCTCAACGGGTGCCGATCAAGTACACCTCGAACGAGGCCGACACCCGTACCACGTCCTTGCCGTCCACCCGCTCCGTCGTCGGCCGGCTCGTCGTGCCCGGCAGGGCGGCGCAGGTCAGGACGGTCGCGTTACTCACCGTCAGCCCGGCCGCCGGCGTCGTCGCCGTCCCGTTGAACGCCGCGTCCAGGGCGGCCCGCAGGGTGGCCGCCGCCGGCGGGTCGGCACTCACATAGCAGTCGATATCCACCCGGAACCGGGCGAGGTAGGCGCTGCCCGACGTGAGTTCCCGGTCACTCTCGGTCACGTTGAACCGGGCATAAGGAAAGGCCGCCCGCTCCGGGGCGCGGCCCCGCCAGGCGGCGGTACTGGCGATGATGGAGTTCAACGAGGACGTGGCCGCCCACCGGGTGCGGATGCCGGCCGCCACGTCACTGTCGGTGGGCGTGGCCATCAGTCCAACTCCTCACAAGTGACCACGGTGTAGGTGTCGAACTGTTCCACGTCGTCCTGCTGCTTCACCTCGTAATAGGTGCCGCTCACCACGAGGTTGTCGCCGGCCTTCACGTCGGCCGCCGTGGACAGGTACGCCTTCCACCGCCGGCGGCGGACGAACTTCCCGTCCACGTCCGGCGATTCGGTCCACCCGTCCGGCTGGAACCGGCCGGTGATCGCCGACAGGGCGGACACGACGGCCAGGGACGCCGACCGGAACCCGTCACTGCCGGCCGTCGAGGTGCCCCGGTAGACGGCAATCGTGTCGCACAGGTCCGTCGGCACAATCAGCCGGAAACACTGCACGTCCCAGAACTTCAGGAAGTCGAACCGCTGGGCCTGCCGCACCGTCCACGTCTTCGAGTCGAACCCCAACGTGTCGCGGGGCTTCAGGTCGAACGACACGGCGGTGCTGGCGAATGTGACCTTGCAGTCCTGCGACTGGAACACACCGTTGCTCGGCCGGTGTTCGCGGATCGGGCCGGGGTACGTCGCGTACACGGTCACGGACTCGGCCGCGTTGGTCGAGTTGGGGCGAACCGATGTGACGGTGAGGGTGCCCGTGGCCGCCCACGGGATCGCCGGCTGGGTGTCGAATTGGAGCACGGATCACCTCACGGGCGGGCGCGGGTGAACACACAGGCGGGGTCGTTGATCGTCCCGATGGGGCAACCCAACTGCGCCGCCTGCTGGGTAATCAGGTCGAGTTGCGCCTTCAGTTCCGACGCCGTGGAAATGGACCGCCCGCCTTCCGACACGGACACGGACGGCAGGCCAGCCAGTTGACCGAGAATCTCGGCATACCGGGCGTGCAACAGCGTACACATGCTCTCGACGTTGACGGCCACGGGTGTGACTCCGGGGGAGTGTGCCTCCCCCGGCGGGCGAACCGGGGGCGGGCGCGGGCCGTTATCAGGCCGTACACTTGCTCATCTTGCGCGGCTGCTTGGTGAAGTAGGTGCCCCACTCGGACACCTTCACCCGCATCACCACGTCGGCGTTGAACGCCGATTCGCTGTCCTCGCCCTGCGTCTTCACCGTCATCGGCTCCACCTCCAGGTACTCGAACGCGCCGGCGATGTCGCCGACGAACCAGGCGGTGTCACTGCCGCTGGCGTTGCGGAAGTACTGGCTGTTCGCGCCGAGCAGCCGCATCGGTCCGAGGACCGTGTAGATCGGGTTCGGCGACTCGCTCCGCACCGGGTTCCCGCTCGTCGGGTAGCCGCCCACGGCCATCGTCACGTTCCCGTTGGTCAGGGCGAGGACGGCCTTCATCGCCAGGGCCGGCGGGACGATCACGTCCTTGATCGAGAAGTTCAGCGGCTCGCCCGTCTGCGGGTCGGTCAGGGCCAGGAACGTCTGCCGGGCCGCGTCCACCGTGGCGAAGTCCACCAGCGCGTTACTCGCCGTCACGTTGTCCCACGGCGTCGAGGTCTGGTACGTCGCGTAGCTCGTGCCCTGCCAGACGTGCCGGTAGTAGCCGTTGGTGGCGCTCTCGCCGGCGTCCGCGATGCACGCACACGCCCGCTTCTCGTTGCTGATGCCCATCGACTCGGCCTGACCCGTCAGCCGGTCGTTGAGGACGCCCGTCTCGTCAAACTTCATCATCTCCTTCGTGACGCTGACCACGAAGCCCCGCTTCTTCACTTCCGGGGTCTGAATCCAGTCCGGGCTGACGGTCGCTTCCGGGTACTGCTTCCCTTCGCCGACCACCAACGCCTCGTCGCCGATCTTGCCCAGGCCGCGGAGGATTTCCCACCGCTTGACGGTGCTTCGCTTGGGGATCAGCTTCGAGAACACGAACTCGGCATTCTCGTAGGCGGCCATCGCGGACGACTGGACGAACGGATCGACGATGGCTTGGAACGCGCCGGTGGACACGCCGGCGGCCTCCTCCAGCCGCTTGAGGGGCATCCCCTCGTCCGCCACCCACTCGACGAACCGGCGGTGCCCGCACAGGTCGGAGAGCAGTTGGGGGAGGGGCATGTCAGTGAGGCGCAGTTGCCGCTTGTCGGCCGCCTCCCGCAGTTCCTTCACGACGCCGGCCGAATCGCCCTTGAAGGCGTCGACCAGTTTGGGGATTCGGTGGTGCATGGTCTGAACTCGCTCCGGGTGGGTCTTGGGTGTGAGGGGACGGGCGGGAACCCCCGCCCGGAGGGTTAACGGGTGGCCGCGGCGTACAGGTAGTCGACGTTCACCACTTCGACGTTCGCGCCGCCGTTCTTCACGCCGACAAACGGCGTCACCGCGTCGGCGCTCGTGTACGTCACCTTGTGAACAATCGGGAAGCCGGTCGTCGCGTCCACGAGGTACGAGTCGTTCACCTTGAAGCTGACCGTCATGTTCGACGTGGTGATCTCGCTGATGACGATCTCCATCGTGACGTAGGCGGATCCGCCGGCCGTCAGGGTGCTGGTGTTCGTGTACACCGCCGTCTGGTTGCGAGACTCGCACTTCCACACCGTGCCGCCGTCCACCTTGTAGATCGCGAAGTGGGTGCCGCTGGCGAGCAGCCCGGCCCCGTCGTCCACGATGGCGTTGGCGGACACGCTGTTGATGAACCCGAACGCCACGTTCGCGTCGTCGGTGTTGGCTTCCGAGTACTGGAGCCGGGCGCGGGCCACGAACGTCTTGTTGGCGGCCGGGGTGAACACCAGGTTTTTGAACCCGACGTACACCTCGTCGTTGTCCCCCACGGACCCGTCCGAGGCGGTGACGACCATGATCCCGCCGACCCCGTTGCCGACGGCGGCCGTCCCGCTGTCGGTCGCCGTCACGGTGTACACGTTGGTGGAGTCCACCTCTTCAATGAAGTCGTCGAAGAACTCGACCACGAGGTCACATTTCTGGTAAGTGTCCGTCTGGACAAGGGCGTTCGCCATGGTGGTGGCTCCGGGTGGGTGGGGGGGGTGTCAGCGGGTGTAGTGCAGGTACAGGTCGTCGATCACGACCGCCTCGGCGGTCGTGCTGCCGTTCTTCAACGCCACCACCGGGTAGCACGCGGCCACCCCGGAGTAGGTCACCCGGTGACTGATCGGCAGGCCGTTGGCGGCGTTCGACAAGGTAGACCCGTTCACCCGGTAAGTGGCGGTCAGGGCGAGCGGGGTGATTTCGCTCAGCACCACCTCCAGGTCCGCGAAGTCGGACCCGCCGGCCGTCAGGGTGGACAGGCTGGTCGTGACGGCCGTGCCGATCCGGGTCACGCACCGCCACGCGGTCTCGCCGTCCACCTTGTAAATCATGAAGCTGCTGCCGGTCGCCCGCACGCCGCCGCCGTTGTCCGCCAGCAGGTTGGCGGACAGGTCGCTGGTCAGGCCGAACGCGACGTTGGCCGCGCTCGTGTTCGCCTCGGCGTACTGAATCCGGGCGGCGGCCACGACCGTCTTGTTGGCCGCCGGCGTCACCGTCTGGTTGAGCGCGAAGTAAATTTCGTCGTTGTCCCCGGCCGTGGCGTCGGACGGGGCGAGCGTGACCGTGCTGTCGGCCGCCGCCACCGTCCCGTCGTCGGTCGCCGTCACCGTGTACCGGCCGCAGTACGCCTCCAGGTCCGTGTACTCGATCAGCAGCCGAACCGCCGGAAGGTCGGCCGTCGCCCCGTTCGTGACGGCCAACTCCAGCCGCCCGCCGGCCTCGATCACGCCGTAGGCGATGGTCCCGAGCGAGTCGGACACGCTGTCGGCCGGGAAGTTGGTCGTGTACGTCTTCGTCGCCACCGTGTTCGTCCCGTCGGTCACGGTCCACGCCGACGTGTTGCTCCCGTCCACCCCGGCCGCGCTGCCGTCGGGCATGATGTGGACGCCGTTGACGAGCACCCGACGGCTGGTCGTGAATACGATGGTCGCCGCCAGGTCGTCCCCGGCCGCGCCGTCGGCCAGCGTGTAGGACGCCCGCTGGCGGACGGGGACGGCCGCGAAGTCGTCGTATACCTCGACGTGACGGGCGCGCGACTCGTAGTCGGCGGTCTGGGGGACGGCGTTCGCCATGCGTGGCACCGGGCGGGTGGGTGGGCGGGAGGGTTAGGGCCGGCGGAACTCGCCCACGACGGACGCCGCCTGCGGGGTGTTCGGGGTCTGCTTCGACTCGGCGACTTGGGTGGTGCGGCCGGTCGTGCGGGGCTTCTCGGCCGGCTTGGATTCGGTCAGCCGCTTGGCCACGGCCGCGATCCGCTCGGCCGGGAAGTCCGCGATCAGTTCCAGCGTCTCCCGGTCGGCCGGCAGACCGACGGACGTGGCCGTCTTGATCGCCTCGTAGATCAGGTCTTTGCCCTTCTGGACGCCCTTCGACTCGGCTTTCGCCAGTTCGTCCGGCGGCAGGTCGGCGGCGGTGTCGTCGGCCGCGTCCACGTCGGCCGCGTCCACCGTGCCGTCGCCGTTGATGTCGCCGTGCGAGCGGAGGAGCGTCTTGATCTTGGTCAAGGCTTCCTTCGGGTCCATCCCGCCGCTCATCGCCTTGTCCACCACGGCGGAAATGGCGGCCTTGAACGCGGCCGTGGTCGCCTCGTCCGCGTCCGGCTCGGTCGCGTCCGGGGCCGGCGGCGGGGGCAAGTCCATCGGCGCGCCGGACTCGTCCATCTCCCGCACCCACTTGGCGCGGCTCCACTTCAGGGCGGCCGGCTTGACCTTGCCGACCGATTCGAGGAACGTGCGAAGGGTCGGCATGGTGATGGCGCTCTCGTAAAGGGATTTCGTGGTCGCGGGGTCCGCCACAATGTCCACGCTCTCGACGGACTGGATGGCTTCGATGACCTCGGTGCCGCGGTCCATCCGCGTGCGGGCGACGGCGACGTGGCTCAGCCCGAACAACGACGGGTTCCGCTCGGCGGCTTCGAGGATGCGATCCGCCATCGGGTGACTGCGGAGGACGTGCAGGTCGGCGCGGGGCCGCCCGTCGGCCGAAATGCGGACGTTCTCCAGCCACCCCAACCGCCGGTCCACCGTCGCCGTCTTGCCGTGGTCGCAGTTGACCGGACGGCCTTCGTAGAGGGCCGGGTCGCAGGTCAGACCCTTGCCCCACGGGTAGGACCGGCCGTTGGCGCTGGTGGTGCCGCAGACGAGCACGTCACGAACGACGCCCGCGTCCCGGTCCACGCGGGATCCGGACAGGGGCGCGGCGAACGATTCGGCGAGGCGGGCGGTGGGCATAGTGGGGGCGATTGTCCCCCACTCGACGGGCGGGCGATTATGCTGGCGGGCTGGTCGCAGGTGTCATCCGATGACACCTGCCAACGAAAAAAGCCCCGGCGGGTGAGGCCGGGGCGGGGTGGGGGTTGGGTTGTCGAAGTGCGGGTTACGACTTCAGGCCGCTGAGGATGCGACGGATGGAGGTCATTTTCCCGCGGATGGACAGCAGCGCTTCGCGGCGGGTCTTTCCGGGCACGCCGGTCAGCCGCTTGGCCAACGCCTTCAGGTCGTCCGTCGTCAGGGCGGACTGGTCGAGCCGGTCCAGCAACGCCGTCGCCTCGCCGTCGGCCGCTTCGAGGTCGGCCGGCTGGCGGCCGGTCGTCTCGTACTGCCGGTACTTGGCCCCGCCCGGCTGCCAGTCGGCGATATGCCGCTCGATGTCCGCCACCGGGTCGGCGGCCTTCGCCGACCTGTCCTCCCCCTTCTGTGCCACCCCGTCCACGTAGCGGACCCCGTTCGCGGCCACGCCGGTGAACTTGGCGTCTACTTGTCCTCGTCCTTGTTCGCCGGCGGCTGGTTGCTCGGCAGGTTGAGCAGGTGCCGCATGTCCGCTTCCACCGCCGCCCACTGGTCCGGCGTGAGCCGGTGTGGGCTTTCCGCCTCCGACTTCGGCGACGGCGGATCGGACGGCTTCGAGGGTTTCGGATTTGACACGCTCTTTCTCCTTCTTGGTTTTGGCCGCCAGCAACTTCGCCGCGCCGGCCTTGATCGCCGCCGACACCGGGCCGATGAGGTTCGCGTGCTGGTCGAACAGGGCGGCCGATTGGGTGGCCGCGTCCCGCCGGCGGGCGTTCTCGTCCGTGTTCAGTTGGTTGCCGGCCCCGCTCACCCGGTCGGCCCGCCGGGTGCTCGCCACGGCCGCGTAGTCGTTCGCCTCCTGCGCCAACTGCCGGCCGATGTGGTGCTCCAATTCTACCTCCTGGTCGAACGTCGAATGTTCGTCCTCGAACGTGCCAAACAGGTTCGTTTCGGTGGCGGTCGCCTTGCCGGCCGACGCCATTTTCTTGGCCGCCGTCTCGATCTGGCCCGGCGTCCAGTCCTTGCCCTCATCCTCCCGGTCGGCCAGTTTGCGGAATAGCAGGTCTTGTAACTTCGGGTCTTTCAGGTGCTTCGCCACGGCCACCGCCTTCGCCTCGTCGATCCGCCCTTCGGCGAGCGACTGGAACGCCTTGTCACTCAGCCCTTGCAACTGGACCGCATCGGCTGCGATCTTCCCCGACAGCGACACGCCGGCACGCCGCAGGTTGTCCACCGTGCCGCCCGAATCGCGCAGGAACTTGGCCGCATCGGTGGCCGTCCCCCGCCCCTCGGCGATGTTCGCCAGCGCCCCCTTCGCCCGCGCCTCGGCCGCGCTGCCGGCGGTGATGTACCGCACGTTCACCCGGCCCGCGTTCAGCCGGGTGGCGAGGTCGTGCCGGTGGTGCCCGTTGACAACGTAGTCCTGCCCGTCGGCCGGGTCGCGCCACACGAGCAGCGTACCGCCAAGTTCCGGGTTCCACGAGTCGGCCCCCTTCAACTCCTTGCCGACGCCGCCGGCCCCGATGCCGGAAATCTTGTACTGGAACCGCGCCGGGTCCACCTTCAGGGAATCGACCGGAACCGTGAAAACGTCCTCCACCTTCGGCGCGTCCGGCGTCCCGTTGGCCCGCATCGGCGGGCCCGACGGCGGGACGGGCGACCTCGCCCCGACGTGTTCGAGCAGCCGGCCGACGACATCCTTCTTTAACCCGCTGGGTGATTTCGCCAGACCCCGCGCCACCTCCCGCAACTCGTCCCGCGTCAGCGCGTGCAGGTGGCCCGCCAACCCCGCCAACTGGTCCGCCGTCACCTTCGACGGGTCCGCCACCGCGCCCGCCCACGCCTCACGAGCGGCTTGCCGCGCCGGTTCCGCCGCCTGCTTGCGGGCGATCAACTGTTCCTTCGGCGTCAACTGGCCCGCCGGCGTCTTCCGCACCGGGGCTTCCTTGTTCGGGTTGACCCACCGCTTCTTCACCTTGTCGAACACGAGGTGTGAGCGGTCCACCGCCTCGCTCACGGCGTCGTCGTCCGGCGGGCCGTCCATCACGGCGGCGAGCAAGGTCGGGTCGTTCGCCAGTTCGAGCAGTTGGTCTACGGCGTCCTGATTCCCCTCCTGGTGGGCGAGCAGCAGGGCGGCCAGCAGTTCCGGCGGGAGCGGGTTGGCGGCCGGCTCCGGTGCGTCGGCCTCGCTCACCTTCGCTTCGCCGAACAGGGACGCCGCCAGGTCCGCCGGCGGCTGCTCCGTCGCCGGTTGCGGGGCCGGTCCCGCGGCCGGACTCGGACCCCCCTGCGGCACCGGGTTCCCGTCTTGGGGTGGCTCGCCACCGCCACCACCACCCGGCGGGGCCGGCGGTTGCTCCTTCTGGACGTTCGCCGCCTCCTGGTCCGGGTCGTACCCTTCCTCCTCCAACACCGTCCGCTTGCTCAGCCCGGCCACCTGCATGAGTTGAACCCGCCGGCTCGTGTCCTCGGCCTTGTTCGCGATGGCCACCGCCGGGGCGGTGACTTTAACGGCCACCTTGCGAATCACGTCGGTACTCAGCCGGCCCGACTCGGCCGCCAGCAGTAACACCCGGTGAATCAAGTTGCCCTGGAACTGCTTGTAGATTTGCTGCCGCCGCTGGGCGGCCCGCTCGAACGGCCCGCCGGCCACCAGCGTCGATGCGTAGTTGGCATTGGAGGAGTCACCGCTGAAATACTCCGGGCAACCCCACCGCAGCCCGACGATGCGGAGGACCGCCTGCATGCCCTGCACGAAGCCGGGCATCCCCGCGACCGCCGGCGGGCTGACGAACTCCATCCCGTTCGTGATGTCCACGACGGTCCCGCCCTCGTGCCGCGTGTACGTCCGGTAGATGTCCCCGCCCTGGAACTGGTCGTAGAACTTCGCCGAGCGGCTGTCGGTGCCGCTCTTGATCGCGTCCGCCATGTTGCGGATTTGGGTTCCGGATACCCCCGCCGCGTGCTGCCGGATGTAGGCAATCGCGCTCAGGATGGCCGTCACCTCGGCCATGTTCTGCCAACTCTTGCGGAGGTGCTGCACCTCGTTTTCCAACGGCCAGAAGTCCGGCACGCCCCGCTTGATGTCGGAATCGACGTTCAACTTGAAGTGGACGACACTCCGGGCCGGAACGATCTCCCCGCCGGTCGGGTACAGGTCCGGGTCGGCGACGTGGAACGCAATCCGCTTCTGCCGGTCGTCGGAGTCCGTCTCGACGCCGAAGCTCCACGGCCCTTCCGAGAACTCGCCCGGCGGACAGTACACGCACTCCGGGTTCACCCGCCGGACTCGCGGAATCCCGTTCGTGCTGGCACCGCCCCGGAACAGCCGCAGGAAGGTTTCCCCGTCCCGCATGGCCGACCGCCAGCACTCGGCCTCGAGGTCCGTACTGGGCGAGTCGTCCCCGTCGTCCGCCAGGTCGCCGAACGTGATCTCGTGCTGGTCGCCCCACCCGTTCAAAGACCGGAACTCGTCCAGCACCGCCTGACACGCCACCACCGCCGGGTCCGCCTTCTCCTGCGGCGAGTTGCCGGCCGCACCCTTCAGCCCGACCGTCCACTTGTACCCGGTGCCGACCACGAAGTTCGTGATGTGGTCGAGGAACCCGATCACGAGCGGGTTCGTGTCGGCGAGGAACCGGCTGAACGCCCGCGCCGTCCGCAGGTCCGTTTCGTTGCGGATGACGGGGTAATTTTTTCCCGCCTTGCGGTCGGTCGGGTAGCCGGACGGGTACGCGAACCGGTCGAACGTGTCGGCGAAGTCCGCCGCCGTCAGGTACGGCGCGTAGGGCAGGGCGGGCGAAACGGACTCCGACAGCACGGCCGTCAGCCGGGACTCCAGCCGCTCGAGCACGGCGGCCGTGGCCGGGTCGCGGGGCTTGGGGGCGCGGCCGGATTTGCTGTTGTCGGCGGGCATCGGTGGGACTCTCCGGAATGACCGCTCAGGATGACGGGTCGGGCACGGGGGTGATTATGGTGCCGTCAGGCGAGCACCCGTTTCAAAGCGATTGCGGCGGCGTCCGGCAAATCGTCGTGCTCGCCGTTGGGCCAGTCCTGCCACTGCTGCACGAGCATTCTACCGCCGGTGCCGTTCACCACCCGCACCTGCCGCCGGGCCAGGTACGGCCCCACCAAACGAATGCGGAACGCCTTCGGGTCGGTCGATGTAATGACCTCGTAGTCGGGCACCTTCAGCCGGCCGGACTTGTCCAGTTCGCGAAACTCGGCCTCGAGCAGACCCATCGTCCCGTTGTCCTCGATCACCAACGTGCGGGACTGCCACACCTCGCACAGTTGGTTCGCCCGCGCCACCATCTCCGTCACGTCCTCCCGCCGGCCGTCCGCGTCGAAGTACAGGATGCCGGCCCGGTCCACGGCGAGGCAGACGTGAGCCTGGTAGTCGCCCGGCTTGTCCGTGCGGCCTTTGGACGGGTCGAGGGCTTGCACGCGGAACACGCAGTCGGCCGGGTCGGGAAGAGCGTTCACCCAGAAGTCGGGGCCGGCGAAGTATTCCGGCGACCACTCCGTCCCGCCTTCGGTGCCGGGCGTGTCCTGGTACTCGGAGTTGAACGCCTGCTCGCCGCCCAGGGCACGTTTTTCCATGAGCGTGTACAGCGGGAACCGTTCGGGCCAGAGGACGACCGCGCCGGCGTCCATGTCGGATCGGTGCGCCTCGTAGAACGTTCGGGCGGCCTGCCCCCGTGTCGTGTCGGCGATGTTCGTGTACAGCCGCTCCCACTCGTACCACAAGTCCATCCGCTTCGGCCATTCGAGGATGGACCGGTACGACTTGGTTTGCCACCCGCCGGCGGCGGCCAGCCGAACGGGGATCGCCTCCCGGTGGATCGCCGTACCCACGGACAGGAAGTTGGTCGTCGGTTCGCCGATGGGGAGGACGCCTTTGGTCAACCACTCCCATTTGCGTTTTCGCTTGGTCGCCGAGTAGCTGTCGGCGTCCTCGTTCGCGTCATCAATGACCACCAGCGTCGGCCGGCGGTGGCCACGGGACAGACCCCGGATTCGCCCGCCGGCCCCCTTCGTGGCGATCTGGACACCGTTGCGGGTGCGGATCCGGCCGGACTGCCACAGCGGGCCGACGCCGGCCGCGTGCGGGTAGTCGCGGGCAATCCGGGGGTTGGCCTCCAACTCGTCCTTGATGGCGGACAGGAACGTTTCCGCCTGCTCGCCGCTGTCGCTGAGCAGGAGGATGAATTGCTCGGTGCCTTCGAGGGCGCACCAGAGGGGGTAGGCTTTGCTGGCGAAGGTCGTTTTGGCGCTGCCGCGGGGGGCGATGCGGTTCAGGTGGGTTCCCCGCCGGCCGGCGAGCGCGGCGAGGTCGGCGGCGAGGTCGGCGTGCAGCCGGGACGGGGCGGCCGTCAGGTAGTGGGGCAGGTAGCGGGCGACCCACTCCAAGCCGAAGGGTTGGGGGTCATTCGCCGTTTTGACGGTCGCTAGGCCCGCCCGAATCGTTTCCGGTCGGTAGCTCGCCTTGCGCAAGGCGGTCAGCAAGTTGTCGGCGAACGTCGGGGCTGAGGTAGCCAAGCAACACCTCGATCGGGGCCAACTCCTTCACCAGTCCGAGATGTTTCATCAGCCGTCCGAGGGCCGCGTCCTTGCTCGCCAATTTTACTTCGACAATCTCCTCCTCTCCCGTCGGCCCCTCCCCCGGCTCGCCGTACAACTTCGTCTTCTTCACCTTGATGGCCTGGACGGCCCGGCGAATCAGAACCGGCATCTTGCGGACGGGGAGCAGCTTGCCGTCGTCGTCGAACAGGTCGCCTGCGTCCGCGAACCCGATACCCGCCACTTCCTTCAACACCCGGTCGGCAGTGATCCGGGTGCGGACCGACTGCGCCTTGCGAGCGGCGGCGATTTCGGCCGCGACTTTAGGGTTTTTGACAAGTCGGGAGCCTTCCACCGCCGCCGCCATGTAGCTCTTGGTGCCAAAGGCTCGACGGTACGCCTGGGTGGCGTTCGGGTCGAGAATATACTCCTCCACGAATCTCCGCTCCCGCTCGGTCAAAGTGTCACCGTCGGGGGTCGTAGTCGGTGACGGGTCGGCCTCCCGTTCCCGTCGTTGTTCGCGTCGGTGTTTGCGGGACATAGCCGCTCATTGTCCGGTCGGGGTGGCGGGCGGGTTATGCTGGCGGCCGGCCGGTTGCCACTCGCCGCACCAGTCACAGGATCCGTCCGTCCACGGCTGACGCCACGCCCACGATTTTGATGGGTGGTCATGGTTTCTCAACCAGGCCGGGGGGAATCGCCGACAAATTCCTTCGTCCTCGTCTTGGTCGTCCGGCTGCCACCAATACCGGCACGTCTCGCAGCGTTCCTCGACGGTCGGCAGGGCGGTTTTGTCCAGCATGAATCGGGGTCCGGGCAGGGGGTATGATGGGGGAAGGGCCGGGGAGAGGGGTGCAAGCCTCTCCCCGGCGGTTGGCCTGTCCCGGCGCTCACGGGCGGCTTCGAGGGAATCATACCCCCGGAGCCGCCCGCATGTCACGCCGTCGCCACGATTCCATGCAGTTGAGCCTGTTCGAGGGGATCGACCCGCCGCCCCGTGGGCGCGGGCACCGGGTCCGCCTGAAACGCCAGTGGAACGAGACGGGGAGGGGAGAGGCGGAAGAGCAGGCCGAACTGGTCCGGGGGGTGCTGATTGACCGCCTGGATGGGAAGTTGGAAGAGTTCACCGACTACTTCGTCGAGACTTACGGGTTCAGCCCGGACGAGGCCGTCAGCGTGTTCCAGTGGGTCCAGGTGTCGTTGTTCCCGGAAGCGTTCGACGTAGACCTGGACACCGAGGGGAGGAAGCAGGGGGTGTTGCCCCGTGGCGGCGGGGAGAAGTTGAATGCCAGGATGATCGAGGCGTTCGCCAAGCTGTTGAAGGAACAAGGCGGAACCCGATAAAATGCCGTCCCTCTCCACCCCTCCCCCTTTCGAGAGAGTGTGTTTGAGTGTTGTTTCGGGTATTGTCTCCGAGAGGGATTATACCTCATGTGTCGTCGGGACAATCTCCGTTGTACGGGTCTTCCTTCCTGTCGTCCTCTTCCTCGTCGTCCAGTTGTTCCGGCACACCGTGTTTGGCGATGTGCGGCACTCTCAAACACACAAAGCAAATGCCGCCGTCGCAGAGCCGACCGCAAAAATAGCAGAACGACCGGATGAAGAGTTCTTCCACGGGTCACACCTCACTGATCGTCAACCGTGTCCCGTGTAGGGCTTTCATTCGCTCGGTCTGCTGGGTGTATGCCCACGCTGCCGCCGTCCGATCCCCGTCGTCGATCCTCAGCCAATCGGCTACACAGTCTCTCAGTCGCTTGTAGGCACCCGCCAAGTTATCGTCATCGAGTAGTTTTGCCCCAACCCGGTGGAACGTCACGCTCAGCGGAAGCCGCCACTGGAGGCCCTGGATTCGTCGCAGGGACGCCC
>Ga0075472_10000517_pt1 | contig 15982 bp, 9 predicted proteins | sample DEB19_08_DNA_3_FD_77014 | JGI IMG/M metagenome (GOLD analysis project Ga0075472, IMG submission 77014) | Aqueous microbial communities from the Delaware River and Bay under freshwater to marine salinity gradient to study organic matter... | ecosystem: Environmental > Aquatic > Marine > Coastal ...
AAAATTTTGATAAATGAAATTTCTTTGTTTATACTTTAACTACGCATAAAATCCTTCCATTAACGTCACCGAACTTAATTTTTAGTAAACGTTCTTATCAACCATGATTCGTTCAATCAAAAAATAACACTTACGCTACGACCGATGCGCAAAACCAATCCGTAAAATCAATTCAAATACTAACAACTACAAATAACATTTTACCCCAAATGCGTACTTGAATTACTTTGTTAAAATTAGTCAACTATACAATTTTATCCAACACCTCTACGCTAATATTAAAGTCTCAAATTTCAAATTATGACGAAGAATACCAACCGTTCTTTAACCAATGACTGTTTTATATTAAATTAAGTTCATTTTTAAAATTTAAAACACTTATACAAGAAACAAAAATTAATATACGGAAATTAGGACTTAAACAAAAAGCGTTTTATTCACATTATATGGACCCCTCTTTTAGGGATACGTTAAAGTATAATCTACATATACCCAATACATTGATTTTAGGTCAAGAAAATGTAGTTTCCACTTCAACTATAGGATTCACACAGTGAAATAACAATGAATATTCCGATTTCAGTATGTCGTTAAACTCAAACGAGAACGAATATTGTGACCCGTTAATGTCACAACATGAAACTTCACAACTTTTAAACAAAGTTCATAATGCTATAACAACAGAAGTAAAAACTGTTTCTCCTAAATTATCGAACTTTTTGTTATTTAATGCAAAGCAACACGATACGTTTAACAGACAAAACAAATATTTTTATGAACTCGATTTATGTGATGCGAGTAATGTGCACGATATCTCCCACGAATCAAACGATAATACAACAAATAATAATACAATAAATAACTTAGATCATCGCGCCAACAACGATATTTACGACGTAAACGAACACGCGGAATCACTCCAACCCGTTAATAATCAAATAACGTCATATGATGATTTGAATTATAATTCATACATTCTTAAAAACAATTTTTTTAAATCGTCAATATGGGATGAAAGCGACAATTTACGTACTAAAAAATATCTAGTGAAACGAAAACGAAGAGTTGACGATTATTATATTGCTAAAAAGAACTCCCTGTCTTCGAGTTTAATTTCATTTTCTAAGATTCAACAAATAAAATTTAAATACTTAAAAAATCAAATCAACAAAACAACAAAGTCAACTAAAACATTTGTACCATTCCTTAAACAAGACATAATTAAACCGCTCAACGTTAAACAATTAAATTTATCGACTCACGCACTAAGTACAAAAAAACTATCAAAATACACCAAATTTTATAAACATAGTTTATCCCCTATCAAAACAAAAAAAGGTACAATTAATATTATGAAAAAAACTTCTGAAAAACGAATGCGTAAAAATTCACAACCTTATAAACAAAAAAAAATTAAATACTGATGAACAATTTTATCTTTTTGTCAAAGAAGTCAAAATTATTGACTTAGGGCAGTTTTAAAGCAATTTAAACGTTGAAAAAGTGACTATTCGTGACGACAACGACGTCTAAAACGCCTCATTAGTAAGCAATTAATGCTACGTCAAAAAATAAATTTAAAACTTACTAAATTTGATGTTAGCGTAGTTGATATTTCCGACTCTTACGAGGAATCAATAGAAGAGCCAAAAATTACCGAAAATAAACTACAATTACATACTGATCTTCAAAATATTATAACAAATATTGAACCAATGAATGACCTATCAAAATATGAATTATCAAAAGATCTATTTTTTGGCTTTACTAAAATGTTTTACGATTTCAAAAAACAAAACGGCTACCCAATATTTAAAACCTCGCAGCCTAAATTATTATCTGATATAACTTTCCCAAAAGTTACATCAAACTTCTCCATTACGGACATTTCGAAATTTACTGATCTAAAATCTTGAAACTTTAGTATAAACGCGAATATACAAAACTCACACCATTTACCAATATTAAAATTTTTAATTGCAAAATTTTGCCCTATTATGTTTTCGAATAACACCCATTTATCGACCACTCAACTCTATTGATCATTTCACTCAATCCAATCATTCGTTTTTAAATTTCAAAATCAACTTCAAACATTTTTTAAAGATGCATGAACAGTCGATTATTCAAAATCAAATCTATGAATTATACCAACATCAAATTATATTATTCGAAAAAAAATAATACAAGCTGCTTCAATTCAGGCGATTTCTGTAGATCCATCTTGATGATATTACAAAACGTTAATTCAATTTATCGAAAATTGTACTGGAAGAAAAACAATTTTACATTTTGGTCCATTTGCAGAACGAATTTTGTCATTTGATGACCATGCTAAATGTCATATGTGAAATTTACGCGTTAGTGGTTTTCAAAAAATTGTCGGACATCGTATTTTTGTCTATGAAGCACTATCTATCGTTGCTATCGCACTAAAATTAAAAGATCCAACCTTTTTTGCGAATTGAATACGCGCTATGATGTACCGAATGAGTTTTTGAAAATACCGAATCTTATTTCGTTATATTAAATTCTTACTTGTTCATATTTTTATTCCAAATGCTAAACAATTTAATATTCGAGGAGTAAAGTTACAACTTAAGGGAAAAATTAGTGTCGCTGGAAGTGCACGAACTAGAACTTTGTTACTACGTGCTGGGAATACGAGCCATACTAAATCAGATAATAAAATAGCTTATGATCTTAGCTATGTTAACACTTTTACTGGAGTTTTGGGACTTAAGCTTTGATTTTTTTTTTAACATTGAAAACTTAGTATGAACTTTTCACTAGAATATCGATGATGTGATTCTTATTCAAATAATGATATGTTGTGATTAGAGGATTCTCTAAATTGAGATGATACCTTTAATTTAGCAATCTCAGAGTACAGTGTATTAGAAATGTTTGCAATCGCTACGTTTTCTAATAGTCATATTTTTTTAGACTGACCTGTAAAACTTTCATCTCTAGACGTAATCCTAATGCAAGAGACAGATAACCTGTTAACGTCAAACTCTTTATATTTATCAGTCATTAAAGACCACTCATTAATTTTTCCAACCATTTTTTTCACGTTACCGTTTTTATTCCATTCAGACTTTCAAGATTTAAATTCGACGATTTTACACCATGCATCAGAACTTATCTTGGCAATAAGCGATTTCACCGTAATATATTATTTGGGTGCAGCTCTAAACCTAACACCAGCAGCCTCTTTTGATACTTATCAAGATTTAACAGGTTCATCTTTATTAGATTTTCTCGATTACTTAACGTCGTTTTTTATGTTTGTACTTTTAGTACTAACCCTAATTGTGGTTGCTAGACTTTCAAAAATTTCAAGCGTTTCTGACGCTTATGTTACACGAGCTTGATTCTACCTAGCTTCAATCTCTTTAGAAGTTCGATTCCAATTAGAGGCAGGTATTCAAGCATTTTTTTTTGTATTTTTATATACTTCTGCAATGATTGCAACATTCGACGATGACCAAGAAGAATTAATAGAATTTTTTAATTCAATGTGTTTTTATTTTTTCTTACTAACACTCCCGTACTACCTATATAAATACTCAGTTCATTACTTTTCATTTTTAGAAGCCGCTAAACGTGATCCGAAATCAATTGTCCCCGTATCTCAATTTTTGTTTGACGCATTAAACGCTATAGCATTCGTATTACGATTTGTTGTTTTGATGATACGATTAAACATTTACGACGGAGTTGACGATATTTTAGACAGTTATTATATTTTTATGGCTGACTTCGAAGAGGAAGAATATTTTTCTGACACCTTCTTTTCATTATTTTCAGTAATGTCTTTTGACACAGACCTCAATGATGACCGATCTTTTTTATTTGAGGACGAAATGGACTTCTCGGTTGACCTGTTTACGTTATACTTTTTAGTATGAGGTAAATTTGCTTATTTCTGATTATTCATACTTGAAGAAATCGCACGTGTAAGTCTTGCATTGTACATCACATACCTAATTATATTTGAAATTAATTCGGTTAATCGTTCTTATGCTGAAGATTTATATCTTCATAATAAACGTCACACGAGCTAATCAATAATCATCTAATTATTAAATTTAGATCTTATTAAAATAACTTATAAAAATATAGTGTAAAACGGGACGCATAGTAGAATATACTTATTTAACTTCGTTAATTTCTAAATTAACATAAGATTTAGTTAGACTTACCACAACATCCACGTTTATGTTATTTAAGATTTAAAATTATTTTTTTTTGAATAAACTTTTTTATTCATTAATGTTCGACATATCTATAATATAGAAAAAAACTTAGCATGAAATTAAATAAATCAACTGAATTAAAAATGTATGATTCGTTAGCTCATAGTCGGTTAAATACTACTATAAAATTCAAACAACACTTTAAAAGTATTAATTATTATTCAATGCCCACTTCTGTTCTTTATACGTTTCGAAAACGAGTACATTTTTTAGGTTATTTTTTTATAATGTTAGCTCTAATCATTTTTACAATTTTATAAAAATCAAAATTGCGTAAGTTAGTAATTTAAAATTAAATTATGTAAATAAACACAAACACAACGAGAACTGGTGTTTAAATACAACGTACTCAACGAACACAATTGTACAATTTGTTGTCTTTTAGTAAACTTCTTTCTTATTTAAGGAACGAATTCGTATTTACCAAATTTCAAATTAAAAGAAAATTTTTCGCACTTCCATTTTTACAATGAAATCTTCGAAAAAGAGATATTTCTGCCACTGATGTCTGAAACGAGACGAATTTCCCAAATTATAAAAATACAACGTCGACAAGTTATAAAACTACTCCCCAAAAGACTTTATTTGTTTTACGCCACAACTCGTTAAAAGAAAACTTAATGATTACTCGTTTAATGCCGTACAACTGAATTATATCGTTATGGTCATTAAGTTCAGATTTATGCCATTGAGCACTAAACACCTTTAAACGTTCGGTTGGGGACGGAATAATTTATCTTCGCGGTCTGTGCATTTTATTCTTTTTTGATGCAATGTTAACCGATGATGAACCACTTTGAGAACCTGTTGAATGAAGCTTACTTCAATCATGACTACTGTTTATATTTGGTTTTGCTTGAATCGCAGAAAACTTAATTAGTAGTCGTTTCGCTAGTTATACTGGTCGTGATAAACGAGTTTGATTTTCTTGATATAAAACATTTTGATTAATTGAAGGATGATATATTCTGTCGTTGGGTGCAGCTGCGTTGTTTGTAATAGTCCCATTTTACCACGAAATAACTTACGTTTTACCGTTAGTAGTATCATGATGAAATTGATATTCTCGAATTTTTTTCTTTAAATTTATATCAATATATGCACTTATGTTGTATATCGGATATTATCTACAGCTTAATCTCTCAGTAATGCACTGACGTACATCACTATTTCTGGTCATAATTATAAATTTGTTTTTGTCTTATCTTTTATACACCCACTTCTTAATGAGTTTTTTTGCATATTTTACTGACCCTAATTGATACCACAAAACTCGATTAGTCGATTATGTTCAATTAAGTCATGAGCCCAATAAATGGTCATGGGGAAATTCCAAACGAGATCATTTTTCATACCATAAATCGTCAACTGTTTTTTGGTATAAAAATGACAATCCGATAGCTGGTGCATGCTTACTATTTCACATAATGTTTTTTTTAACATTGTTTGCGTTAAACATTTACTGACTAACGTTATTTCGACGTATTTATGCTACTCAAGAAATTACATTTACTTACACAACCTATTGTGTATCGGCCCTACGTCAATTTTTTTATTTTTTTTTATTACTTTACGTATTAATCATTTTTAGTTTCGTAATTCAGTATTGAAGATTACCGATCGAATACTTTTGAATTACTAATACGTTACCTATCACTAAATTATTTTTAACTAATCTTATTGATTATCCTTCTTTCATTTTCACTCTTTTTCTCTAAACTAAACACTGTTATTTATTAAAGCCGCAAAAATTTTAGCATTCGCTATTGTATATCTACCATTAACAGGATGCGCACTCGGAACTGGAGCCATCTACTCATCATTAATTCAAGGAACTGCTTATGCTCCCGAACAAGAAGAAAGTATGTTTAATTATGCATCATTAGGATTCGCTTTCGTCGAAACGTTCGCCTTTACATGCATCGGTGCATCGGTTTTCGTTTTATCTCTATAGTAAAATTTAGTTAAAATTTTCCATTTTTAAAATTACCTAAACACTGTTATTTATTAAAGCAGCACTTATATACCGTCTATAGTTACCCCAATTACACGAACGTAATAATTCAAATTTATAACACATAAAAAGATAATTAATCCAAAAATTTATACAAACGTTTAAACGTATTTTGAATTTTTTATACAAATTGCTAAGTTTTTTTTTACGCTTTATAAAACTCATGTTATCAATTGTTATCACATTGTTACATTGAACCAAATCAAATTACCGTCCCCCCCAACGTTAATTTAGATTTATAATCTTTAAAATACATTTCCAATACACCCATAACATCATTTAGTATTATTGTAAAAAGAAAGAAACAAATTAAACCGGCGTCGTTATTCAAACAATTTCCTTGTTAGGATATACACTACGCTGCGTTCCATATTTAACAACAATAATTAACACCATCGAGTGTATGAGGTTATACTGTCATTAATAAATTTAAAACCATTAAAATAATTTACAAAATTTAATGACTATAAATTTAGATAATTTTACCAACTTTTTAAGTATCATTTGTACATAGTGGAAGCAAAAACTTTATATAAATTTTACTGAAGACCCATAATAGACTCATAGTAAATTCGCTCTTCCCACGTTTACCAAATATAACATTAGTAAAATCGAATCTAATCGAAAAACGGCGCAAATCCTCGAGTTCGACTTTAATAATTTTTATTAAATTTCTAAACACCCCACCATTAGATATTTTTAAACAAATCAAAATAGTTTGACGGGATTAAATTTGCATTTAACTTTGAACAACTTTACAAAATAATATAATGTAACTTTTTTGGGAAATATGAGTAACCCTTGCATAAATCGATGAGGATTAAATACACTATGAAGACACTACTGATACTCTGACACCAAATATGCTCTTAATTTACAGCACGATAAATTAATTATCGAACTAATTAATACGTACCTTACATATGGATCAAATTATTCGTCAAAAACTTTCTGAAATCCTTTTTGATATAAAAAAAATGAAATACCTAACAACGAAGATACGAAAATACATTATCGTTGAACATCCGTTTATCACGAAGAAGCGCAGGAGACTATAACATATCGTTTTCGTAAAACCCGCGATGAGGAAATTTTTAATACTAGAATTAGTATTTTAAAATTTCAATCTTGACTAGTTTTTAACTTATACTGATTTCAGCCCGATAAAAAAAGAAAAAAAAGATTAAAAATATCTCGATTGAAGCATCACACAATAATACATACAGAGCATTCAAATTCTGATTCGCAATTAGTAAAACTTCAAACAGCGATAAAAATTTTTAATTCCAAAACATCTTTCAACACCTTAAATTACAATTTTTAATGACAAGTTTAAAAGGTAATGAGTAAAACAACTTCTCCAACAGTACCACATTTTGAATTATCAAAACGACGTATCTTAAACGTTCCATCCCTAATTTCAAATAGATACACGTCTTTACATTCAAATGCTGATATGTTCCATTACGTAATTTTTTGAAACGAGATTATTTTACAAAAAGAAATTATTCGAAATTGAGACTTACCTACGACTAATTATCTCAAATGACTCTATACGGAATCCCTTTGCGAACCAGAAGCAAACCCTTTACCTCTTTTTTTTTGACAACGATATCCCACATTAGTATCTTTTTTCATGTCACAAGCCATCGATATTCCTATCTCATTTCAAAAAGCAAAATCTTTATATAGCAAAACAATGACAAAACCAAATTTAAGATTTATAACTATGTTAATGAGACATGGTCGAAAACCATACATTAACAAAACATATGCTTATGCGATGATAAATCTCGCACGCGCATTTCAGTCCCAAACACAAGCACTCGACGTTAATGAGCACTGACGTGCATATTACTTATTATTTAACCAATTTCGTTTTATTGGTTTGCCTAAAACTGAAGCGTCAACATCCACTACGTCATCAACTAAACCGAACTCACCGTTCAATTATTCGTCAAAATTTCGAAAATTTGAATTATATGATTCACGTAATCAGCGTTACTCTACTACTGTAAGCGAAATTATCCCATTGGTACGAGTAGAAGAAACCCTTTACAATGACTTACTGACGTATCTACCTGTGTTTAGTTTCTCAATAAGACGTGTTGATAAACTTAAACGACGCCATTCACGGGGTAAAAGTGGAAAATATTCAGTAATTTGAAAATACACACCCAAATATAAACGTTTCATAACTGTTCTTTGATGATTAGTGCGAGATATTCGTTTTCAAAAAACAAGAACGTTTAGTGCTAGATTTTCACGCTCTCTTTATACATTATTTTTTGACAAATCGACTCATCTAGTTTACAAACTTCGAAATTTTGTCCACAATTATGTATTTCAACATCATAAAAAAAATTTGTTAAAAACGCTCAAATCAGTCTCAACTTAATTTAATTTCATATTGAATAAACTGACCTTTATTTAACTTTGTTATGATATGGATCTCGTAAAATTCCAAACCTTCAAAAACGTTTACAGAACTATACCGCTAGGCTCAACTTAAAAGATAGAAAATTTGGACATCCAAAAACTAGAAATCGTTTATACCCTTCCAACTTTTTTGCATTTCAATTACCAATTGGATGAAAATTTGTACTCTTAAAATCTACTTCAAACGAAATGGAGCGCAACGTTATCTATGCGTATAATTCGGTATACTTTTTAAATTTTTCGTTAATCTTAGAACCAGTAACGTTATTTTATGACGAACAGACTCGAACTTTTCGATTCCAAAAATGAATTTCTACACCTTGTTATTTTACAACGTTAAAAACTCTCGCAGTTTTTCTTACCCACTTACATAAACCATTTTTTTTGAAAATTAAATTTAAAGGAAAAGGTTACTACATGTACAAAAATAAACGAAACACTATTGCTCCACAATTTGGATTTGCTCACCGTGTATATGTTTACGCTTTTAATAATACAGTTAAATTTCTTTCAAAAACAAAAATTTTAATTTTTGGATTATCTAAAATAGATGTTAACCAAACAGGACATAATTTATGTAACGTAAAACCTATTAATATCTTTACGGGACGAGGTGTTCGGTTTGCTCGACAAGTAATATATAAAAAAACTGGAAAAATTGGAGCATATAGATAATCTAACTGTAATTAAAGTTTCGAACAATTAACTCGACATTTTCATTATTTATGTTTCACATATAGCTTACGATTTAAATTTTATATTTGGGAGATTTCGAAATTTTTTTTTCAACATTTTCATTAACAATTTTAGGATTTTTAATTTATAACGTAATTAATGCATTTAGCTTTAGAGATCTTTTAAAAAGATTTGGATTTCTCAAAATAGCTCGTCGAGATTTTTACGAATGTGGATTCCGTCCTACATCACAAAAACCAATTCGCGTACCCATTCAATTTCTATTAATTTGTGTATTTTTTTTGTTATACGATATTGAGCTTGTATTTTTATTTCCGTTAGTATCTGCTATAACATTTATTGGGCTCTTCGATATCACACTAATTTTATTTTTTTTTACTGCCCTTCTAATTAGTTTAATAATAGATTTTAATCGTCATGCGCTAGTATGACAATATTAATTAATTTATCAGGAATTGGGAGAACATCAAACAATCATGAACGTAGATCATGAAATGTATACAAAAATTTCCCAACACGTGTTTTTTGATTCCGTAAATTGAATGTTTTTAAAGTATTATAATGTTACCAAACTAAAATTTTTCATCATTACTACATTATCTACAAAAATATCGTTTATTCCTAAATTTTATAAACTTACCGATTTAATTTGACAAGACGGACTTCTAATAGATTTCTTACAAAAAAAAGTACTAGACAAATGGGTTCGTAGATTTTTAATTTGTTCATCTTACTTATTTAGTGAACGTGTTATGTTTAAGTTTGTAGTCCGATTTTACATAGATTATATCGTCTGACCAGTAACATTTTCATCAATCTTTGAATTAACTAATGTTTCATGAATGCTTCATATGAGTATGCTAGCTATAATGTTCCTCATCGTTGTGTTTAATCTTACGTATATATACTCGTTTATAAACTTTTAAATACTTAAAATTTGTAAAATAAGGTCCCTTACTAAATTAAATTTTATTCAACTCAATTACTAACACACAATGACAGCAACATCGATAAACTTATAACAAACAACAAACAAATAAACATTTAATAATCCCCATAAACTAAACTAAAAGTAATGAGCGAAACTGAACTTCTAATAATAGCTGTAGCTTTTGACTATTTTATATTTATGTAAACTTGTAAACTCAAACTTCCACGTCAATTTTTGCACTTACTTTCAATCAATCGTTAAATAAAATGAATTGTAACATTTGTATTGACAAAATTAATACAATAGTTCAAAATTTAAATTAAAGGTAATGAGCGAAACTGGATTAATTATATCACTGATATCTATTTTATTTTTATTATTTATAGCCTTAACTGAACGAAAAGTATTTGCATATGTTATGCGTCGAATTGGGCCTGTATTAATGGGACGAAATGGTGCCTTCCAAATTGGAGCCGATTTAATCAAATTCTTAGCAAAAGAAATATTCTTTATACCGAGACCTACAACTGCGTTAGCGCCCATCTTTATTGCACTACTTTGATCATCTCAACTGTGATTTTCACAAAATTTTGTATGAGGACCATCTATGTTTATATTTGAAAACGTAGATTCAATGGTTTTATACCATTTGATCCTCATCCTATTCGGAAATATATTTTTTTGTGTAGTAGGTCTAATAAGTCAATCAAGGTACGCGATTTTGGCCGTCGTTCGAGCACTTGTACATGTAATTTCATTAGATATTTTTATCACAATTGTTTATAGCTTACTAGTATTTGGATCACAATCTGCAAATTTTCACGATTTTGTTCTAGCTCAAAACTTCTATTGATTCATATTCCTTTATGCTCCAGCAGCTTCAGGATTTGTAATTATATTTATACTTGAATCAAAACGAACACCTTTTGATCACGCAGAAACAGAAGCTGAAGTTGTCGCTGGATACGCAACTGAATACAGTGGTGGATCACTTTTACTACTATACTTATGTGAATACTTTCATTTATTAATAGCCTCGGTACATTTTATTTTATTTTTTATGGGAGGATGATTTGCACTTGAGTACTTATGATTTTTACCGTTTGCTTTTTTAACAATACACGATAATTTTTATTGATTTGAATTAATTTGTTTAGTTTTAAACTCAAATTAATTATTAATTATCTATTTAAGTTAGATTCAAAACTTGAGTTATGTAATATACTTTATATGAGATTTAACACAACTAAATTCATCGTTCTCAACCCTTAGCACTTTATTTTTTTTTAATGATCATCTGATACTACATCATAAAGCTACTCAATTGGATAAATTATTTTTGTAAAAATCGCACTGTATATTCAACGAGGAAGTAAAATTAATGTCGATTACCGGTATCGACACAAAAATTCTTTACTATAACAGTTATTCTACGACTATCATTACCATGTTTAATTCAAAATTTTACAATTCTAACTCTGTTAACTTTACCACTCTTTTTTTTTTCAGGATTTTCATCTTTTGCAGATATTTGTACTCGAGTTCAAATCAACGATACGTACGTTAGTTCTTACTACTTTTATTGAACAAATATTACATACGTACCAATTTTTTTTAGTCTATTGTTATTATGTTTCATACTAGAAATTGAAACAAAAAATTCAAAAGAATTCCAAATTATGATATTACTCTTATTTGTAATTTATGTAACAGAGTTCTACGACAACATAGCAGTAAACTGAAATTTAACTTCATCCCAATACAATGAAAACGGACTTAATAAACTCTTAACTAACACTTTAAACAGGTATCATCCTGGAATTTTTTATATCAGTGTAGTACTATTTCTCGGTACAAGTATTTTTTATTATCAATCAACTCTACCATCGTTAATGTTCTCTCCAACATTTTTTATGAGACGTTCAAAGATGACGAATTGGTACACAATAATAATTAATTTATACGCTTTATGGATGGGAAGTTGATGAGCTCTGCAAGAAGGGACTTGAGGAGGATGATGAAACTGGGACTCATCTGAAACCTTCGGACTTTTAGTGACATTATTAATTTTAACTCTAACGCACAATAGTTATAATTTAATTTTAACTTCACAAAAATTTATAAAATCGTCGATTTCGTATGTGTTATTTTTATTCGCATATGTGTTTATGCAACTAAACTTCGAACTTGTTTCTCATAACTTTGGAGCAAAGTTTTTTTATTTTTATAATAATAACTTTTTTTTTATAGAAATAATTGTGTTTACAAATTTAATAGCATTTTTAATTATTAAACTTTATAAATTTATTTTCACATTCCAAGCCACAAAAATTTCACTAAAACTATCAACAACAAAACTTCAAAACACACCCACACGTTTAATTCATTTAATTCCAATTTTAATTATTACGTATTCCGTATACGCAAGTTATAAACCGCTTATTGCTTATTTTTTATGAAATTTTAATCAGATTAACGTACTTAACTCAGAAACATTTTGACAACCAATAAGCGTTACTACTTTTTTATTTTTTGGATTTTTTTTAATTTCTACTTCTACAAATACCTGTTTACAACTGCTAAATGTGGGAATTTACGGTACAACTTGATTAATTTTAAATTTTAATAAACTTACAAAAAACGGACATATTGTGCGAATTCACAAGTTAATTATTATATTTTTAATAATCAATATTTGAATTTTTTATATTTCAATTGATCAACTAACATCAAATTCAATCTACAGCTATGCCATTTTTAAAAATAATGTTATCCCACTATCTTCGTTTAGTTATACATTAGATAGTAATCAAATTGAATTAACAGACGTATTATACTTGTATAATCAATCTTCAATACCAATTTGAAATTTTACAAAAATTTCAAATGTTAAATCAATCGACTGTTTTACGTTACTTATATCTCACGAAACATTAATAAATCTATTTCGAGTAGGTCTAAATTATTCACATATAACCATATCTTTAGACATACCAATGACGGGTACACTAAATTTATTAATATGTTCGATACTATACAACATAGCAACATTTGTATATCACACAATTAAAAAAAAATCTCATTAAACGGGAAGACTATAAATTTAAACATAACCAAAGTGTTTGGTGGCTGATTTGAGTAGACTGTAAAATGGAATTATGCGGTAGAATATAGGAAAATCAATTTCTAAGGTTACTAGATCTAATATCGATAGCGTAAAGTAGTGTGAACTAATGGTGAAAAGAGTTAATTATACCGATCTATTGAGATCCGATTTTAAATAGATAGTGAAACTTAATGTTTAAACTGTTAAAGCTTAAGCAATAACGTACCTTTTGCATAATGGGCTAGTGAGTTAATAGAAGAAGCAAGCTTAAATTTTTAGTAGGCTCAGTGAAATCAAAAAAAGTTTCTTTTATTAGACCCGAAACTAGTCGATCTAATTATGAACAGGCTGAAGGTTTTACCGGAGGGCCGAACTCGTGAATGTTGCAAAATTCTGGGAAGATTTGTAATTAGGGGTGAAAGGCCAATCAAGGCTAGTGATAGCTGGTTCTCCGCGAAAATTATTTGAGTAATGCGGGAAAGAATGTTAAGTTAAGGTAAAGTCATCTTGGAACATAACAATTTATCATTGTGTGACGTTTTTAGAAACTCAAAATATAACTTAATGAAATTTCCTAGCCAGACATACTCGCGCAAAGGTGATATGTCAAGAGGGAAACAGCCCAGATCATGTGTTAAGGTGTTTAATGATTTTTAATTTGAAAGAAGTAAATTTAATACGTTGCTTAGGGGATAGGCTTGGAAGCAGCCATTCACTAAAAAAAGAGTAACAGCTTACTAAGTTAACATTTCATAATGATTTAAGATGAATTCGTTAAGTTTGCTTCGATAATGTAGAGACATTTAAAAAATCAACCGAAACAATGAAAGTAGAAAACTTGGTAGCGGAGTGTTTCGTAGCTCGCTGAAGGTAAATTGTCAAATTTGCTCTAGAGATCGAAATTAATTATACTAGTATGAGTAACGTTAAATAGTGTGGGATTCACTATCGCTGTAAATCCTAAAGTTTCAATAAGCGTCGCTTATAAGGAAATCTTAATTGAGTGAAACGGTCCCTACAAAATAGACGAATGTCGTATGTTTAAAGGGTAGTCAATATGATTTAATTTTACCTCACAGTTTATATGAGAAAAAGTTCTACAAAAGCTTTTTTACTTTATTGTTAAACTTGAGCTAGAAATAAAATTACCTTCTTTAGTTATGAATTTATGCCTGCAAAACGCTTTTAATGCCCTAAACGAATAAATCCATTTGGAAAGGTGAAGAGGTATTGAAATAATGTAATGCTAAATTTTACGAACTATACGTAGTTCGTAAAACAGATTCATTTCTATGAGACACGACTTCAGAATGCCTATCAACTTTTACTCAAAAGATGGTTAAGATTAATGCAGATATACATAACTCACGTTATTATATTGATGACCATTAATTAAGTTCTGAAGTAGACCGTATGAAATCTGACACTGGTGGATGGGTAGAATATACTAAAGCGATGGAATAATATAGTTGAAGGAACTCGGCAAAATGACTCTGTAACTTCGGGATAAGGAGGACAATTCTATTTCAAATTAATTTTAAAAATTTTACGATTTTATGTTCATCTTTAATATTCGTATCTAAGAAATTAGAAACATAAAAACTAAAATTTATAATCCCTCAAATTTTATCTATTAATGATTAGTTCCCATAAAATTAATCATTTTTAAATAAAATTTAAAAATTAATTGTTTTAGAAGGGTAACAAAAAAGAGGAGGTGGCGACTGTTTAATAAAAACACAGGACTCTGCTAAATTGTAAAATGATGTATAGAGTCTGACGCCTGCCCAGTGCTGTAAGATAAATCATTACAAGTTCAGCTTGTTGATGTAAGTCCCAGTAAACGGCGGCTGTAACCCTGACGGTCCGAAGGTAGCGAAATTCATTGGCGGGTAAGTTCCGTCCTGCATGAATGGCGTAACGACTGCCTCACTGTCTCCAGCTATAATCCAGTGAAATTGAGTAATAGGTGAAAATGCCTAATGTGAACAGCGGGACGGAAAGACCCTATGCACCTTTACTAGAACCTTGTATTAAGCTACATTTTAATAACGTGCGGTAGAAATTATTCGCTCACCGTGTTTGTTAAGACTTAGAATTAAATGATGTATAAACGTTTTAATAAGAAATCTTATATTCATTATAGTGCAAGGATGCTAGTTTCGCTGGGGCGGTGACCTCCTAAAAAGTAACGGGGGTGCGCAATGGTTTAGTAAAGCATACATGTATGCGAGTATTGTAATGAATAAAACTAAACTTGATTTTAAAATTTACCGATTTTAAAAGGGTGATTTATTTCGCCTGCCATAGTGACCCGATAGTTGTTTCTATTGATAGAGCTATCGATCAACGGATAAAAGGTACGCTAGGGATAACAGGCTAATAACTCCCAAGAGTTCCCATCGACGGAGTTGGTTGGCACCTCGATGTCGGCTCATCATATCCTGGTTGAGAATAATCTTCCAAGGGTCGGTCTGTTCTACCGTTAAAATGGTACGTGAGCTGGGTTTAGAACGTCGTGAGACAGTTTGGTC
>Ga0075472_10000518_pt1 | contig 15971 bp, 32 predicted proteins | sample DEB19_08_DNA_3_FD_77014 | JGI IMG/M metagenome (GOLD analysis project Ga0075472, IMG submission 77014) | Aqueous microbial communities from the Delaware River and Bay under freshwater to marine salinity gradient to study organic matter... | ecosystem: Environmental > Aquatic > Marine > Coastal ...
AAATAACTCATGCTGCCTCCTGCTTTAGTTTGCGAGTGCCGAGTTGTTTCACGGGCACGCCTGCGGCTATGGCGTCATCGGCTACAGGTTTGTTGACGAGGGACAGGCAACCGATTTGCGCACGACTGCCTATTTTGACATTGGGAAGCACGACAGAATTTGCGCCAATGACAGAAAAATCGCCAATTTCGATGTTTCCAGACTGAAAACACCGGCTTTTTAACTGCGGATTGCTAGGAAATTCAGCTTTCATATCTTCTGTCGCCGTAAATAGCTTGGCTCCCGGTGAAATTGACACACCGGAACCGACTTTTACGCCGAATCCGCCAAATATGCAAGCAGAAACCCCAATATGCACGTTATTTCCGAGTTCTACCCTACCAGTAATGGTGGTAAATGCATCAATCCGGCAGTTTTCGCCAGCGATTACATGACCGGCGATATTGGCGAATTCGTGAACCCTACAGGACTCCGGTAAGCCAAACTTTTTTCCGCTGTGATACATAAATTATCCTTAAAAAACTTGCACTTACGCAAATCCGGGTAATTAACGACCTGATCTTTTTCACCATCGCCAACGTAGTCCATCAAATGAAGCCCACGGGCGGCTTTCTCCGGCGTCATGTAAAGCTGCCAGCCCATCATATCGACGTCCTCGATACTGAAATCTGGAGCACCGCGCCCTGAATAGCGGGCTTTTTTCAGCCAATCGTAAGCGTCCTCGTTATCCGTCAGGATCATCCCGCCTTCGCCAATGTTGAGAATCTTGCGGGCTTGGAAGGACAGACAATGCAGGCCGCCACGATACATGCCGCGCCGGAACCGCAGCGCCCCATCGACGATGCTGAACGGATTCAGGTAATAAATACCCTTCCATCCCATATCCTCAAGCCGTAACTCAAATCCAGCTTGAAGGCAGGCCATTGGCACGCTGATAAACGTGTGGCAGGGAATGTAAATCGGCCCTTTATACGGCGATGTATTCTTTTCGTATTGCAGACTCAGGAACAAAGCCGCCGTGCCGGTCATGGTCGCTACAGCGAACCTTGAACCCGCAAATGACGCTACCCGCTTTTCAAATGCGTTTACAACGTCGAAGGATTTCATCGTCTGGGAATAAATATATCCATAAAGCGTTGTCGGGGAATATCAATGCAGTCATCGTCCGTCATGCCCGCCTGCTGCATCTGCTCTCGAATCAACCTTACCGCTTCCTCCCTGTTCTGCCGGTCAAGCAGCACATGGAAATTCTTGTCTTTCTTTGTCCTCACGTCATAACGCCACGTAGACTGGTCAGTATTCACGTCCTTGCTATGCCACTCACGAACCTTCATGCGGCTAACCAATTGGCATCTCCGTTCCCAGAAAAATACTTTTCCTTCCTGACTGGCCGCCCGCTCTCTTTGGGCCATGCAAGGCTTAAATCCGGCTCCGCTATCCGGCTGATGGCGTCGAGCATGTCATCGTGCAGCCCAACGGGGAAGGCGAGGAATTCTTCCTCAATGAAATCGTTAACCAGATCGCGCCGGACTTTTTGGTAATCCGTGTAAGACAGCGAACGCGGCAGATAAAAGCGCCCGTCCTCGAAGATAGGCACCAAGCGGCCAATGCGATCCTGCTTGGATGATTGCCCACCGACTTCGGTGATATCAAAACGGTAAGAATCTTTCTCCTGCTTGTCCTTGATATGCTCAATATCAGCCATCATGCCGTATCGCTCATACCTGACCTGCCGGGGTTTCCACTTGCGATGCAACTCGAACAGCCTAGCTGCCCGCTCCGTCAGATTCAGCCGGTCACGAATCATGTCCAGCAGGTAGTAATTCTCATCGTGGCCTAAGCCAATGACGACCATGCAGGTGTAGTCAGAACCGCGCTTTTTGGAACTCGCCGCATCCACACAAATATATTTATTCATATTACGCGGGTTGACCGACTCATACTTGCGGATCCACTCGCGCTGGAACCCTTGCATGGCATCAGCTTTCGGATTCAGCAGAATCTGCGCAGCGTAGGTATACGGCCCCATGTCACGGCGCTTCTCTTTGTGCAGTTCCTCAGGCCACAGCACCGACTTGCCATCCTCGCTACCACCTTCCTTGCCGGGATGCAGCCTCACCTTGACCGTCCCACGCTTGATAATCGTGCTGTAAGCGTCATTAAAGTGCCATCGCGTGCCAGCAAAACGACGTGTGCCGCCAGTAGTTCCAAGGTTGTAGGACTCTTCCAGCGAAGTCATGGTTTTTTCGATCATGTCCTCGTTCGTGACCGATCCCTTAACAACGATATCGTCGTAAAGCAGTATCCTAAAATGCTTCGACGTCGGCTGCCCGTCAACCAAGCCCCACGCCTCAATCGTCGCCTCATTAGGGTTAGTCTTACGCTTGACAATAATCCCGTCATCTTCACTCCATTTCGGGCTTTGCCTTACATCCTTGCCCCAAAGGATATCGGGGAAGCACAGATGCAAGGTCTGGTTATCCTCAAACTCACGCATGATCTGGCGCAAAAACGCCTTCGCAATCGGGCGCGTATGACTGAATAACCCAATGGTCGAATCCGGGTCATTCAGAATGGTCTGCATGGTCAAGCCATACGTAATAATCGTGGACTTGTAATGCTCGCGCGACCATAAATCCAAAAACCCGTTTGGACTCTTTTCAACCTCACGGCACCGCTCATACACCCACGGGTGCAGCATGTCAGGCCGGTTGCAAACCCGAACCAGCAGGTAGTAAAGGTCACTCTTAATCAGCAACCTCATCCCCTGCGTCAATTCCCCATTCTTCTTGAACTCCGCCTCGATACGCTTCCACTCCGACGTAATCGACCGATACGGCGTGTCCCAGAGAAACGTGCGAAGTTTATCGCTCATATCGTAAAAGGCTTGGCCCTTTGCTCAAACTCAGGGTCAATGTAATGACTCATTTCTTGAACCACTCAAAGTAATCCTGCGCCATAGCCTTGACCTTGATCGGGTTGCCCCTGTCCTTGTGCGGTATCCACTTCATCGCAAACTCAAGGCACCACTTCCTTAACTCATCCTCACTGTTAAGCACGTCAGTTCCAAGTGAAGCAGGGCAGTCAGAATTCGGACTTTGCATAATTTTTTTTCGCGCCGCCAGAAAAAGTGATGGGGGACGGGGGGGAAATAAAAGGGGGGTGATTCGGTGGGAACCCTCTCGCAAAGGGGGGTGGGGGTCGGGGTCACTATGGTGCACCCCCCCTACCACCCCCCCTCGGTTAGTGTGCACTCACATACGTTAGTAATTACTCACTTTGGTAATGTGGTTGTTCTACCAGCAATCGAACTGACGCGCTATCTGCTTGACTATTAACAACAATCGCGTCGTCTATGCCTTGAGATGCCCCCATAGATGCCCCCAGATTGTTGCGACTGACTAGCGAATCCAAGTCCGTTTTGACTACATGCTCGACGCTCACATTCCCGGTATGTTCAACCTGCTGTTTATCCGCATAATCCTTGTTATGAGCTTTGGCATACTTGAACGCCGCATCCACGCGGGCGCGTGCGATGTTAACGTTCTCGTTGTCGCATGTTCTAACCTCCTCCATGGCATCCTGAACAAACGAATCAGCTTGCAAGGCTATCGCGTCCTTATAGTCTGGATGCTCTTTGAGGCGCTTGTATACTGCCACCTTGGACACGTTGTGGCGTGCTGCAATCTCTTTGAGCATAACGCCGCTCGCAATCTCATTGATTGCCTCATCGTGGTCTAGGTTAGCCAATGCGCCGTGATTCATGCGCGTTAGTGTGCACTCACTATTTGGTGCGTGTCAAGGGGCTGTTATTAGTGAGTGCTAACTGACGTTGTGCTGTGGCTTGGATTAGCCGTTCCGGCACGCGCCTGACGGCGAATTTCGAGTTTAAACGAAACTCCCCCTTTATCCCCCTCTTACGGGTTTGTGCGCCATTTTTACCTGCATTGTGTGTGCAGGGGCTTGGTATCTCAGACGCCGCGACTACGCGGTTTTGCGCCTGTGCTCGGCTTGCAATGGGGCGTGCGCTCTAGCATCGTTGCCCACAGTCCTGTTTATATCCTGCGCCAGTTCCTTCGCATTGTCAAATATGGCACGCTATTCGCTTAGGTGTGACAATTTTTGTCACCTTGTGACAATTATTTACCCAATGTGACGTTGTGCGTCACTTTTCGTTGTGCCAGCGCCATTTGTGCCATCGTTAATTGTCGCATTTAGCGCCAGTAAAAATAGTTGATATATTTTGCCCCTTACGCTCTTTTATTGGCACGGTATCTGCTCTATATAACAGTGCAGGCAACCCAAACAACCAAACGGAGATTAGATTATGTGGCTAAAAATCAAGATGGATGGGAATGATATGGGAGTCGCTCCCGTAAATTCCGCAGGCTTTGAGGATGGCGCCTATGATGTATACGATTATTTTAACTTTAGCACGTATACAGCATGGGAAAAAAAGGTTGTGAAAGCAGTTTCTAAAATCGAAGATACCGCTGATTTTGGGGATAAATTTTCCTTTGATTTTCGCGGTCATGCATTCGATTTTGAGGTATCTAATCTGGATAATTGCGGCTGTGAAAAGATATCAGATTAAACCCTACCAACAAGTAACCAAATCAACCACTGGAGAATGATGATGAACAACCGGACTGAAATAATGAAGGATGAAATGGGAAATTATGTTGAACGCGAATTGATCTATGCGCCCACAAAATGGCAATTAGACGGTTTGCAAGAAACCGCTACAGGATGCGGACGTAAACTAAACAGTGGGTATAAAGTATCCTACATGGGTAAAATGCGCCGCGTTTATATGCGTCGTTTTTCTAACGCAGGAAGTTTTTTTGTTGTGGTTCGAGGAACTGAACATTTTTTAGGTATTTAGCGCCTCAACCTAAGCCCAACGGGCTTAGATGGATGCACTACCGCACCGGCGGTTTCCGGTAACTTATGAGGATAAGACAATGAACCGCAAAGAAGCAATGAGGCAAGCGCACCAACAAAACGTGTTGATGAACTTGGGATTCACGCGCGAAGAATCAGACAAATTGCGCCGTATCAGCATGACATTACGCGCATGGTATGAGCGTGAATGTGGCACGGACAACGGTTGTATTGAGCGCGACGAAACAACCAACAAAACGTATTGGCTCAATTCCAATACGATGCGCAGGTATCCAATACGCGACATGGAAACCGGAGCCATTAAACGGCTTGATAAAATTATTTCAGATCGAAATGATCGAGCTATTGGCCGTGTTTTAACGTGCGAAAGCGAAACGGAAATAACGGTAAAAAGATATCTACAAACAGATCCACGAGGCGCAAGTCTCTACATCATTCGTCCCGGCGACATTCCAGCAGGCTCTACCGTCGAATCATGCTATTCACGCGGCATTGTAGTTTACTAATCGAGGATTAAATCATGAACACAAAACAAACCCAACCGCAATTTTCGCTCGGTGAAAAAACAATAGAAACTTTTTTAAATGGGCTTGATCGCGGATTCGGCCAAGAAAGTGTCGATGCAAAAAACAAAATCGTCCGCGCCGTAAACTCGCACGATGCTCTGGTGTCTGCTTTGGAGGAAGTTTGCATCGCAGCGCAACGACAATTAGAGGGACACGGTAAAGGAATACAACCATCTGTCCGACTTGAGGCCGCATTTAAATCAGCGCAATATGCACTCGCAAAAGCAAGGGGCGAATGATGAAACACAAAGGGCCATATAAAATAACATTTGTAAGTGATCGCGGTCGCACTTATGAATTTACCCGTAAAACATTTAAAGCAGCGGAAAACGTTGCGGGTTACATGTTTGATCGGAGTAGAATGTTATCAATACAGATAACCAATGCCAATGGACTTGTGCATTCTGCTTTCAATAAAAAGGGCGAATGATGAAACCACGAGACCTGAACTATCACATTCTCGCGCCACTAGCGCGAGGAATCGCAATCGGATTAACGGTGGTTGCCATCGCCGCGATACCCCCGCTGCTATGGTCTATCGCCGTTGCGTTATGCGCCTAGCTATCCATCACGTTCTATACCGCCTCGCGGACTGGTGCGAGGCTCACGGACTAAACCCGGTCGCGCGTCTGTGTGACTTGGCTATTGCCCGGCTTTCGCGGTAGCCTATTGCACGCTGTAATAGTTCTCAATTCCTCGAATAACGGGCATTTCGTGGTATCTGCCAGTCACGCGGTCGTATTTTAGTGTTACCTTTCCAATGCGCCCGATGTTTTTAAACCGTATCTTCTGGATATAAATATCGACTTCACTCGAATCCAGATTATCGAAGTCGCGGTAAACCGTTACAGCGCAATCCGCCTTATTCCACCAGTGCTGACTACCCGCAATCATATCCGGGCGCGGTATCGGCAATTGTCCATCTTCGCGCCGCATCTTTTGAGGGTGCGCGACTATCCACACATGCACCTTGTTTTTACGCGCCCAGTTTCGCACGTATGACAGGGTTTTGCTCACGTATTCAGTCTCGGTAAGATTCGCTGGCCTCCAGTGTTCCAGTTCGTTCCAAGGGTCAATAATCAACCCGCGCTTGCTATCGACGTGAGACGTAAGATATGGGGTTGCCGCTTCAATCACCTCTTGCACGGTAACAGCGCCGTAAAAAGTCTCAATGAACGCAAAAGAATATGATATTGCCTCATTATATTTTGCGACCTCCTCCATGCTCACACGCTCATTCGGCCCATGCCCAAAGGGTTTACCGGATAGCTTTTCGATGAGCTTCGACAGGTGCAATTCAATAGGTTGATTTTCAGGAGAATAAACCGCGAATTTCCAGCCTTGCCACATCAGGTTAATCAAGAGTGCATCGAGCCATTCGGATTTGCCACTGCCAGGCCATCCTGTCAAAACGGTGAATTGTCCGGGTTGCACCGTGTAATGCTTGTCCACACTAGGCCATCCTGTTTTGTCGCCAGACGGCAACCCATCACGCCATAATTGCTGCAACGCAGCAGTATGTTCAATTGCCTGCCGCACTTTTGGCGGTTCCTTTTCCTGTTCCTCGGTTTCGTAGCGTGCAATTGATCCGGCTATCTGCCGCACCTCATCATCTTCCAAAGGTGGCGAGCATCGGGACTGATTCAGGGCTTGCAATCCGGCTAGGATTTCATCGCGCGAGCATCCAGCGCGGCGCATCCGGCCTGCCAACTTAGTCAAGGCGTTATTCCTGCCGCCCTCATTAAATCCGCCTTCTGTAGCCTGTTTCGGAGCCTCGCGGGGTTTGCCAAATGCCAAATTTATCAGCCATTGCGGGGCTTCGGCGCATTCCGGTATTGGTTCCTGCATTACCTCCCAATCCTCGAACTGGTAGGGCTTTCCGTCGATTTTAGAGCCTTCAACCAACACATACCCGCCACGCCCACGGGTGTCGATGCCCGGCGCAATCTTACCGGCGGTATTTACGGCTTGAGCATGCTCTTTAAAGTAAAAATGCCGCCCGCCGGACGGGGTGCCGGCCACAAGTGTCTGCGGCAATGGCCCGTGCTGGCCTTCTAAGGCCTCTAGGGACGCATCGCCGCCGTGCCGAGGGTCAATGTCCAATACCCACCACCGCGAACCCGTAGGCATGCCTATATTCACGTTTCTGGGCCATTTGCGGATTATGTCCAAGTCAAGGGTTGCCCCTTTCAGCCCATTTCCGATTGCCGGTATCTTCTCGTTAATCCGACACGGGAATATGGGTATTCCCAATTCAGCATACCTCAGCATGTAACTCATTTCGATACCCCCATACGAATTGACGCCAGCAGCAGATTAACTGCATTCCGGCTCGTCAGGTGCGCCCCTGCATTGCAGGCCTCGCACGAGGGAGCCAGATTCATGATGTTATCCGCCAAGCCGGATTCGCCCAATTGCACCATTTTCCCGCGCGGCAGGATGTGACCTACAACCAATGGGGCAGCAGACGCAGGCACGCCGCACCACGCACAACGATGATTCCACCGTTGCAGGATTTCCGCCCGTTTCACCAAGTCAATCGGCTCGCGCTTGATTTCCCTTGGTGGCAGATCAACCTTGTCGCGCTTGATAAATCCTAGCTTTTCGCCGCAGTTCACGCATTGCCGCCTGACGTGCGGCCCATCTTCCATCGTAACGAAAATCAGCCCTTTGCAATGCGGGCATGGGTCATCCTTTAGGATAACCCGCTTGCCGGGTATCTCAAACATATCACTCATATGGGAAACCTCGCGCGGGGCTTTTCTGTGAAAAGGTCATCTTCAAAACGCCTCCCATTCAGCCAAGTTGCAGGATGCGGAATGAACTCCCCGCCCTTTTCCATCCACTTCGGTAGTTTCTTTTGAGCCTCCAACCCCGCCATTATTTTTTCAAAGTCGCCATTTTGCGGGTTTAGTTTCCGCCAAGCCTTCAAAGCATGCACCTTTGCAACCTTCTTTGGGTAGGCTTTCCAGAATTGGTCGAAAAGGGTATCTTGATCTGATTTATTCGATCTTAATAGAACTTCTTTTACCCCAACCCCAACCCCTCTCGAAAGGTTATGGTTAGGCTCATATAAATCTGTAATAGGAATTTTTTTATCTTGTTGTTTTGATTCACTATTTTTTTCTTCGTCAAATGGGCTTGATGGAAATCGCCTTGACCAATATTGTCGTGCGTTGCGAAACCTCATGATGTGCAAATACGGCTTTTTCTCAACGTCGTAAAGCCCTATCAATTCATGGTCTATGAGTTCGGCTAGTGTCTTGCTTGCAAGCTCAACCGTGGTTATGCCGAAGTCGCGCCATAGGCGCATCAGTCTATATCGTTCGGCGCTGAAATTCCCGTAATCATCTGCCTTGAGGATCAAGGCTATATACGCCAGTCTATCGGCGTTGTCTTTGAGCGACAGCCATCGCTCCGACTCTAAAAGTTCGTCGCGTATAACTCTATCTGGCATGTGATATTTCCCAATTAAAAATATAAAGTGCCGCGCCGTTCTGTGAATTGGGCACGTCACGCTTACGGCGATGGATCAGATCGCACGCGGCGGGTTAATTATATGGGAGATTCAGACAATGGAAAGCCCTATACCGAGGTGATTATGACCAACACATACCCGCCCAACTCGCGCCGCACGATGTGCAAGTCGTCAATGTCTGAATCGTCCACAATCAGGCCAGCGTGTTGCAGCGCGTCAAGGATGGACTTCGGCAGGTTGTCCAAGTCGCGGCGGCGGCGGTCTGGTGGGAAGCACTCGAGGCGCACGGCGAGCTTGCCATGCCACGGGTTTATCCCGTAGTTAGAACATACATTCATAACGTGCTGTCGGTATTTCCTGCCCTTCTCGCTTATGAGATGCCTGCCTGCTAACTTACCTTTGGACGGATGCCGCCAATACGTGTTTACCGAAGGCGGCCAGTCAAATTGCAGCGTTACGGACGCGCTAGGACTTTCTTTTCGAGGCTTCGGCGCGTGTATGGCATTCAGCATGTTCTCGGCGGTTTGCTCGTGATTCTCTGAAACCACGCGCTTGCGGTAGGCGATGTTCTTCGCTTGCAGCTTGGCGTATTCCTCAGGTGTTAGCTTCATCTTTATCTTCCCATACCCACCCAAAGCAAAGTTTAATCATAAGCCTCTGGAACCAATTAGGACGCTTCTCTACTACTATTGAAAAAAAATCACAGACGCGCCAACGCCCTACAAATTCCGGGCAATAAGCATCGTTGATGATTTCCTCTTCAATCGTTGTGCTGTTCGTCTGTTCCGGGTTCATAGTCGAATTCCTTACATCGTTTGATAGCCAATCGCATCCAGAGCATGCAGTAAAGCCCTTGCATGCTGCCTTGCGAGTATCGGCAGGATAGGCAGGTCATAATAGTTTGCGCGTAACGGATTGGTCACGCTGCGCAGGCGTGTTGGATTTTTTTACGTAACGCATCCTCCTGCATTCATTATGTTGAAATGCCGTTTTTTTGCTATTTCTAGCAGAAAGATTTTTGGGGTCATCCCATTGTTTGCATATGTTGCACTTCCTGTAGTCAACCCTACCAACAGCTTCGAGTGAACGCATACGTAAATGCAACAAAGAATGATATTTTTGGTCAGGGCATATGACTAAATTTGAATTTCTGTTGTCATTATGATCGCCATTTGCATGATGCACTTTAGCTCCCTTTGGGAGTTTTTTTCCAAGAGCTTTTTCAGCAATGTAAACATATTCCTGATTTTTTAATCTACGAATACCCTTAATCTTAAAGACAGTTAATGGGTTTCCATATCTCCTGAATCTAGCGTAATGTTTCTCGCAATACCCTAGACACCTAGAAACAGAATCACAATTATCTACGCTGCATTTTTTTTGCATTTTTATCCTTAGTATTAATGATTGATCCGTTTTCAGGGCCAGATTCCATGAACTTCGGGGAGGGCCACGCGATGAATTCTCGCGTGCCGTTTTCTATGCGCTCGATGCCTAACTCATCGCATCGGGCTAGGTATTCTTCGAGCCAGTTCATGATAGTTCAAAGCCTTTTGGCAATTTCAGCATAACGGACTTTGCGAATTTATCCCATGCGGCATCGTCCTTTATCCACTTAGGGCGACGAAAATACATAACGGCATAATAACCATTATCAGAACCTTCCCCACGAGCGAATATCGCGTATTGCTTATTCAGCCCCTTAAGCGGTTCCGCAACATAGTAATGAGTGATTTTCATTTTACGTGTATCCATTTAAGTGAAGCACAACCCACTTGCGCATTGAGTAAACATAGATTCGTTTTTCTCGGAAATGTCACACTCGTTTAAAGGTTTTGCGTCTGGATGCAACCATACATCGGGGTCTTTTTTCTGTATGTATTTTTCAAACGTAACCGCTTTTTCCCAATCTTTAGGGTAATTTTCTTTGATATCTCGTAACTCACCTTGTTGATGATTCGGGCACATCCAGCAACTTGAGCGCGGCGGCGTAGGCCACCCCATTTTATCGACTAGCGCGACGCAATCCCCGCGATTCATACGTAACTCAATAAGCGGGTATCTTTTAGTCCACGCTCCTTTAGGGAAAGATGCCCTGCTCTTTTCGTCAACACTGATGCCCATCCATATTTCAGCTTGATTTACCCCATGTTTACGCAACCACCGTTGCAGCGGTCTGTATTTCCACTCGTTTGAGCAATAACCCGGTAATTTTCCTATGTCACCGCCCCTCGTGGTAAACGCAGGTATCAACAATGAACTTTTGTTTTTTCCTCCATACAAATCAACGGTAGCAAACTCGCGCTTGTCTATCCTTATAAGATCGCAACCCACTGTGTATAGTGCTGGTTTAATCACCGCATCCATGTATTCCCACGTAGACGATTTTTCACGGTTTGTATCAACAATCGCCGCGTAATCTGGGACGGGCAATTTACCGCTCACGATCAAAGCCGCAATAGCCGCGCTCTGCACGCCTCCACCACTTGACCAAACGCTAGTTATTTTACGTGTATCCATGTTTCGAGGTAGATTACCTTCTCGATTGTTCGGTAGTGGCATCCTCGTTCTCGCGCCCATTGCTTCGTCGTTTTGCCGTGCCTATTGATGCGTATCTGCCGCACGATATCATCATTCAAGCGCGATTGAGGTAGGTTTATACCGCGAGGGTGCAAGTGATTATTCATCGCCGTATGAGCATCGCTAAATTCATACCAGCCTTCAAATCATAGTCACGCGGCGTAAGCGGGTCGCGCACGCCAGCGACAAAGCGCCGTAGTATTTCGCCCTTCTCGCGCTTCACGGCTTCCTTCTTGAGTGCCTTATGCTTTATCAAGTATCGAGATGGTATCTTGCCATCCCCGATGATTGCGCCCTTGCGCGAACGTGCATGGTCGAGCGCCGTCAGTATTTTGCTTTCATCCAACTCCGGATTCTGCGCTTTGATTGCTGCGATGATTTCCGATTTGAGTAGCGGCGTGTTGACCGTCTCCATGTAGTCAAGCAGCACTTTCAAAACGATTACTTGCTTCCCTGATTCGGTTTTCATTTCCATCCCTCCGGTAAGTTGGCGATGGCAACTCGCAAGGGATGCTCATCATGTAATCCAGATTTAATACAAGCTCGTTGCGCCGCCTCTACCAAAGCAATCAGCGCGGGGAGGCTGTTGTGCAAAATGCAATGCAGCAGACAATTGTTTCTGTGACGCTCTATTTCTTGCTGGCTCATCATTTCTAAATCTTGCGTTTCTAAAGGCTTAATAATCCAGTCCCAATCCCCATTAATCGTTGGGCCAGCAATAGCTGTGTTCTTGTGGTCTAATGACGCAGGAATTGGCGTAGCCTTCTCGTTCAGTTCGCGTATCTTCATTTTGCCTCCGCTACAAATTTTAATCTTGCAGGGTCAAGCGGATAAATCATATCTATGCCATCAGGCTCAATGATTCCGCACTTATCTGGGTGTGGGTCGTGAACCATGACGCCATCGCGCCAGATAGTTGCATGTTCTAAGTCGCGGCAGGATTTACCAGATACGATGATGTATCCATCGAATAGTTTTAGATGCTCTGGCGAGCGCAACTCAAGGAACATAACGCCGAATCCGCGAGCGCCAAGCCATTCACGGACAGACGCCCACCACTTAGAATCATCATCGCCAGCAATATCGAAAAAGTTTGGCACGTGTTCCAGTGGGCACTCGAACAATGACGCTAGACACGCAGGGAAGCAGTTTCCGTGTTTACCTGTAATTGTTTGATTAACAGGATTCATTTCGCCTCCGCTGCGGCGAGCATGGCTTTGTAATATCTAACGTAGCGCATTAGAGCTCCTGTTTGTTCTTGATAATGTTCGGCGGCTTTACGCGTCGGAAATGTTATCCATCCATCTCCGTAGTCCTTACATTGCCAATCACCTATGGAATCGTCTGTTTCTTCTATCGGGGTAATGCTCTCACGCGCGGACAACTCGCGCTCAAGCTGGCGGGCGTGATTGCACATAATCACATAACGCTGCTCGATTGGCGGGATGCTGTTATAGCCATGAGTATTTAACAATGCATCCGTCCGTGGTGTGTCGCTCATTTCATCACCCACGCAAGCAAGCCAGCAGCCGCACCGACGATAAAGCCGATAACGAAGCCGTTGATGAACGACGATTTACGCTCGTAGTTGACCATCTTTTTTACTGCGCTGTGAGGCATCATTTAACTCCCCTTTTTAAACATTGACAAGTCGCATAAAGCGCCAATATAATCTACTCAATTTCAAAACGCAAGGATTTTTTATGTCAGCTAGACAAGCAGCAGAAACAGCGCGAGCAATGCACCTGCACCTGCACGAAAACAAATCTATCGCAGAGGCCGCGCGTATGTGCGGTATCTGGCGCTCTACCCTATACCGCGCCCTCGAAAAGCTGCACAAAAAGAAAGTTAAAAAATAGTGTTGACAATAGTTGTGGCAATATGCGACACTAAACGCTCGTTAATTCAATGAAGATTGAAAATGACTGACCCAATTAAGGGCTATATGCCGCCAGATAAATATCTCGACGTTGCCGCTAAAGTAGTCACTCGCGCCGCCGACGACTTGCAGGCCGCGAACGATGAGGCGCACGCAAGGGAGTGTCACGGCGGCTGGCGGCTTGGCGTGCCGTGCAAAGAGTGTTTGCCGGAGTTGCACAAGCAGTATGTGGAGGGCGATGGAATGGACAGGGACATGATTAGATATTACCGACACAACCCGCGCGGCAACTGGTCAGGGGATTGAGATGAGCAAAGACGTTTATTTGCGGGCTGCGAAGTTAATTGACAGCCAAGCCATGTCTTATTCGTGCTGCGCTATTGATGAATGCGTTGAGTCGTGTTTTTTTAAATCGGTTGAATCAGATAACTATGCTGATCTGTTTAAGCCATCCAAGATATTACATAGCGATGATATGTGGGGCAATAAATGGGGCGACACTGACGAAGAATGCAAGCAATGCCGCGTGCTGGCGCTGCTTTTTATGCACTGGATATCTCAAGGGAATGACAAATGAGCAAAGACACGAGCGGTAGCGCGTTTCCATTAGCCCATGATGGGGCGCTTCATCTTGAACGCGGCCTCACCAAGCGCGAGTATTTTGCGGCGATGGCGATGCAGGGACAATCTATATCAGATTGGGATTCAATCCAATTTGATGTGTTAGCGAAACTTTGTTGCAAAGCAGCCGACGCGCTGATAGCGGAGTTAGCCAAATGATCAAATTTTGCCGTGAGTGTAAATACAGCACGCTAGAACCAAATTCTAGTTGGAATCTTCGCTGCGTTAATCCGGTAGTTAATTCCCGCGATCCGTGGGCGTTATCAGCTACAGAGCCGAAAGGCAGTAGCGCACGAGAAGAAAGAGAAAAAACATGGACTTTACGCGGGATGGCCCCTTGTGGGATGGAAGGTAAATTATGGGAGGCGAAATGACACACGCCCAGAAGCTCCAAGCCGCAATCGAATGGCTGCGCGCCAGAAACAAGTATTGCCTCGAAGTGCCGCTTCCTACGAGGATTTATAAACCTTTGCACGGCACTCCGTTGCCGCCGGTGAAAACATGACCTACGCAAAATTCCTGCAATGGTTCGGAGGCCAGATATGCAAGCTTCGCAAGCGGCATGTATGGACAAAGCCACGCGGTATCAATAAGCGGTGCAAGCGATGCGGAGAAGTCCGCGAAGTTAAACGGAGGGTGAGGAAATGAATACGTCAATAGTAGAAAACAATCAGCAATTACCAGTTTCAGCGCCAACATCATTGTTGCAGGCGATTACGCAGGCGGCAAGTAATCCAGCCGTCGATATTGAAAAGATGGAACGGCTGTTTCAGATGCACGAGCGCATGGTTAAGACTGAGGCTGAAACGGCTTTCAACGCGGCAATGGCGAGGGCGCAGGCTCAAATGGTATCGGTAGTCAGGGACAGGGCCAACGACTTCACCAAGAGCACATACGCCACGCTCACAGCTATCAATGACGCGATTGTGCCGATCTACACCGCCGAGGGATTTAGTATTAGCTTCGACACGGCGGATTGCCCTATTTCTGGACATATCAGAACAATTGCGCTGGTATCTCACAAAGATGGACACACCCGCACGCATCACAATGACATGCCAATTGATGCGGCTGGCAGTGGTGGGCGCGTGAACAAAACAGCGATACAAGCCGCAGGCTCCACGCAGTCATACGCTCGCCGTTATCTCGTGTGTCAGATTTTCAACGTCACGACTACCGATGACAACGATGGGAATGCGCCCAAGAAACGAGGGGTTATGGATGGCGTTGCTGATGGGATTAAACCGCAGCGCCGACAGCAGATTCAGGAATTGGCTTCCGCAATGAAGGTGCATCTTGTTAATGATTCATTTGAAGATGCCGTTCTCGAAGCCGAAAATGCTGATTTAGATGGTGCCGAGGAATGGGCATTCCTGTGGACGTTTTTTGATTCCAAAGAGCGTAGCGGTATGAAGAAAGCTTCAGCGGCGATGCGCGAGAAGGCAAAGGAATCGGTAATTCCCGAAGAAACGCCTACAGTTGCCACAATCAGCGATGCGCAGCGCAAGCGACTGGAAGCGATGATTTCGGAGCGCGGGCTTGACCGGCAGGGAATCAAAGACTATTGTATGCTGAAATTCAGCAAGCAGCATTTCAACGAATTGACGCCAAGCGAATATGATGCGGTATGCAGTCATATCGAGAATGGCGCTACGAAATCCGCCCCGCCGCAGTCTGGTCATCCGTCCTCGCCGGATGCCGGAACTCCTCCTGCTGCCGGGGCGGATACCACTGATTACCGCAAGTTGATTAACGAGGCGTTGCAATTCGCGTCTAAAGCGGTTGAGCAGCGATTTGCGCTCAAGCTGAAAGGGCGAGATATCGCATCGCTTACTGACGAACAGGCGAAAAGTGCCTACGAGTGGCTTAACGCTGAGATTGATAAGCCGGAGGATGGGAAATGAACGACACACGCATCGAGCAGCTTGAGCGGGAGCGGGAT
>Ga0075472_10000522_pt1 | contig 15923 bp, 12 predicted proteins | sample DEB19_08_DNA_3_FD_77014 | JGI IMG/M metagenome (GOLD analysis project Ga0075472, IMG submission 77014) | Aqueous microbial communities from the Delaware River and Bay under freshwater to marine salinity gradient to study organic matter... | ecosystem: Environmental > Aquatic > Marine > Coastal ...
AAAATTTGATGTCCCGAAAAATCCCTACAGTTTGTACACGCTATTTGGCCAGTACCCTCCTGCTGGCTCTGCTTGGTTGCGCCACCCCCACCCCACCCGAGACCCAGACTAGCCCCACACCCCGCAGCACTCCAGCGACGACCCGCTACGAACGGGTAGAAATTCAGGTCAACCGTCAGGCTGGTCAATGCCATGTCCAGTTGACCGGTCAGCTGGATGAATACACCGCTCGCAGCCTGCGCCAGACCATGAATGAGCTAGCCAGTCAGGACTGCCGAAGCAAGCGGGTGGTGATTGCCCTTCAAGGTGGGCAGGTGGGCAGTGCCCTGACGGTCGGTGCCATCATCAAAAACCGCGCTTTTGACACCCAGGTTCAGGCTGGTACCAGCTGTCTAACACCCTGCCTGCTGGTGTTTGTCGCCGGGCGTGAACGCATCATGCTGCCATCAGTCCCTCCAACCCGTCTGGGCTTTTCGCAAATACCGCCAGACGCTGATTTTGGCCGGGGCATCTGTGAGACCGAACTCAATGCGGCCCAAGCCCAGACCCTGACGCGTTATCTGCGCGCCATGCTGCCTTTGCCCGTAGCCAACACGGTGATGAAGAAGCTGGCTACTGCCACCTGCAACAACACTGAATACCTGAACCCTGCCGAAGCATTGGCACTGGGCTTAGCCACCACCGTCCGCTGATTGCTAACCCGAGGTTAATGCGCCTGCTCCCAGTTGGGACCCACCCCAATCTCCGCCAGTAGCGGCACTTTGAGCTTGGCCACCGAGGCCATGATTCTGGGAACTTCATGACGTACCCAGGCCACCTCATCATCGGGCACCTCGAACACCAGCTCGTCATGCACCTGCATGATCATTTTTGTCCGGCAGTGTTCAGCATCGAGTACCCGCTGCACCTCGTTCATGCTGAGCTTGATCAAGTCGGCTGCAGTGCCCTGCATGGGCGCGTTGATGGCCGCACGCTCGGCACCGCTTCGGCGCGGGCCGTTGGGTGAGTTGATCTCGGGCAGGTACAGGCGTCGACCAAAGACCGTCTCGACAAAGCCCTGGGCCTTGGCTTTGGCACGGGTGGCGTCCATGTAATGGCGAACCCCGGCAAAGCGCTCGAAGTAGCGTTCGATATAGTTTTTGGCAGCCGTGTTGTCGATATCCAGGCTTTTGGCCAAGCCATAGGCACTCATACCGTAAATCAGTCCGAAGTTGATCACCTTGGCATAGCGTCGCTGCTCGCTGGTCACGGAACTGGTGGGCACGCCAAACACTTCGGCTGCAGTGGCACGATGAACGTCCATGCCGTCGTGGAAGGCCAGCATCAGGGCCCCATCACCACTCAGATGGGCCATGATGCGCAACTCGATTTGCGAGTAATCGGCGCTGGCAATCTGCCAGCCCGCAGGTGCAATAAACGCCTCGCGAACCCGGCGCCCTTCCGGCGTTCGGATTGGTATGTTCTGCAGGTTGGGGTCATTGCTCGACAGCCGCCCGGTGACTGCCACCGCCTGGGCATAGTGGGTGTGTACCCTGCCGGTTTGGGGATGAGCCATCTGCGCCAGTTTGTCGGTATAGGTGCCCTTGAGCTTTGACAGACCCCGATGTTCCAGGATCTTGGCTGGTAAAGGATAGTCCTCGGCCAGCTTTTCCAGTACCTCTTCGTCGGTGCTGGGCGCACCCGTGGCTGTCTTCTTGACCACCGGCAAGCCCAGCTTGCCAAAAAATATTTCCCCGATCTGCTTGGGCGAACCCAGGTTGAAGGGTTGCCCTGCCAACTCGAAGGCTTCCTGCTCAAGTTGCAAGATCCGCTGACCCAGTTCATGACTCTGCTGGGCAAGTACCTGCGCATCAATCAAGACGCCGTTACGCTCAACCCGGTACAAGGTCTCGGAACTGGCAATTTCAAGCTGGTAGATGAACCGTAACTTGTCATCGGCCTCAATTCTCGGCCACAGGGCCTGATGCACATCCAGCGTCTGGTCAGAGTCTTCACAGGAATACTCAGCGGCCCTGGCAATATCTACCTGGCTGAAGGGAATCTGCTTGGCGCCCTTGCCGCACAGGTCTTCGTAGTTGATGCCATGTCGGCCCAGATGCCGCTCGGCCAGGCTGGCCAGTCCATGGGGTCGGTGGGCTTCCAGCACATAGCTTTGCAGCATGGTGTCATGCACATAGCCCTGTACCTCGATGCCGTGGTTGGCAAACACATGACGGTCATATTTCACATGCTGACCTAGTTTTCTGGCTTGAGGATTTTCCAGCCAGGGCTTCATGCGGGCCAGCACCTCGCTGCGGGAGAGTTGTGGCGGCGCACCTGGATAGTCATGGGTCAGGGGGATGTAGGCGGCCTCGCCAGGCTGGACACTGAAGGAGATACCGACGATCTCAGCCATCATCTCGTCCAGCGAGGTGGTTTCCGTGTCCAGCGCCACCAGGTCAGCCTGCTCCAGCCTCGTCAGCCAATGCTCCAGATCAGCCCATTCAAGAAGAGTCTGGTAAGCCACCTGGGCGGGGGCGCTGCTGGCCGCTGGCTGATCAAACAGGTCATTGGACGGGTACTGCCCGGCAGGCTCTTGACTTGCTGGAGTGCCCCCGAGGGCGCGGGCCAGGGACTTGAAGCCATACTGCTCGTAAAACGCACGCAGCCCAACCTCATCCGGCGCACTGACCAAAACTGCGTCAAGCGCAGGCAGGCTCGGCACCCAGCCATCGAGATCACAATCGGTCTTGATGGTCAACAGCTGGCGTCCGGTCGGCAGCCAGCCCAGGGCACGCCGCAGATTTTCACCGGCCACCCCCTTGATGGCATCAGCCTGGGCCACCAGCGCATCCAGTGAGCCATATTCCTGCAACCATTTGGCAGCTGTCTTGGGGCCTACTTTTTCGACCCCGGGCACATTGTCCACCGCATCTCCGACCAGGGTCTGAAAGTCCACCATCAGCGCAGGGGGGACACCAAACTCGGCTTGCACCCCAGCCAGATCGCGCCGCTTGCCATTCATGGTGTCCACTATGGTGATGTGCTCGGTCACCAGTTGCGCCAGATCCTTGTCTCCACTGCTGATGATCACCTCGATTTTTTGATCAGATGCAGCTCTGGCCAGGGTACCAATCACATCGTCAGCCTCGACGCCAGGAACATCCAGCACCTTCCAGCCCATCAAACGCACCACCTCATGGATCGGTTCAATCTGTCGCCGCAAATCATCGGGCATGGGCGCGCGCTGGGCTTTGTATTGGGGATAAATTTCATCGCGAAAAGTCGGCCCCTTGGCATCAAACACACAAGCGGCGTAGTCGGCATGGACCTCCTTGCGCAAACTCTGCAGCATATTGATCATGCCTCGAATGGCACCGGTCGGTGCACTGGCAGGGTCGCCAGGCACAGCCCGCAAATCCGGCATGGCATGAAAGGCCCGGTACAGGTAACTCGAGCCATCGACCAGAAGCAATGTTTTGTCAGTTTCTTTGGGTTCACGCATCCATACATTGTGCCTTCTGCTTTGCCTGGCTGGGAGGTCTTACAATGGGATCATGCGTACCTCCAACCTGTTCCCCAACCTGCTCCATCTGGCTGCCCAGGCGACACTGGGTGCTGGCCTTGCATTTGCTCAAACTCCCCCTGCTAAGCCCCTTGAGTCGGGTCAGGGCCGATTTGAGCAAAGAACAGAACAGATTCGACACGAGGATGCCGGATCCCGCATTGATGAACTGCGGATCGGCGGCGAGACCCGACAAATCACTGTCAAGCCCAAGGGGGATGCCCCCGCCTACGAAATCACCCCGGAGGGCAGTAACCGTAACCCGGCCGCTGCCGACCGCGACCGCAACTCAAGCGGATCGGGTGGCTGGAAAATAAAAAGCTTCTAAGCCATGGCTGTGTTCACTGAGGTCTCTTTCGACGAGGCCAGTGCACTTCTGGCAAAGCTGGACCTGGGTGAGTTGCAAGACCTGCAGGGTTGTGTTGGCGGTATCGAAAACACCAATTACTTTGCAACGACGGATCGTGGCGCTTATGTCCTGACGCTGTTTGAGCGCCTGAGTTTTGAGCAGTTGCCGTTCTATCTGCACCTGATGAAACATCTGGCCTTCAAAGGCATTCCGGTCCCCGACCCTGCCACTGACCGCAATGGCGAGATCCTGCATCAGGTCCTGGGCAAGCCTGCTGCGGTTGTCAACCGGCTTCGCGGCCGATGCGAACTCGACCCCAGCCCAGCCCACTGCGAAGCGGTGGGTGCCATGCTGGCGCGCATGCACTTGGCGGGCCGGGACTACCCGCGCCACCAACCCAATCTAAGAGGCCTGTCCTGGTGGAACGAAACTGTGCCCCTGGTTCTACCTCACATTCAGGCGCATCAGGCCGAGTTGCTGCGCAGCGAACTGGCCTTTCAGAACCATGTGGCGCAAGAGGCCGCCTTTGAGGGCTTGCCCAGGGGACCCATTCATGCCGATCTGTTTCGTGACAATGTCATGTTCGATCCGGCACCTGAGGATGGATCGCCCGTCCTGACCGGCTTTTTTGACTTTTACTTTGCCGGCGTTGACAGCTGGCTGTTTGACTTGGCGGTCTGCCTCAATGATTGGTGCATCGACCTGGCCAGTGGCGCAGCGGATCTGACGCGTTCTAGCGCCTTGTTGCGCGCCTACCAGCAGGTCCGGCCTTTGCAAGCTGCAGAACAACAATTGTTTGCGGCCATGCTGCGCGCCGGGGCACTGCGCTTCTGGATCTCGCGACTTTGGGATTTTTATCTGCCGCGTGACGCCGCCGTATTACAGGCCCATGACCCGCAACATTTCGAACGGGTTCTGCTTAACCGAGTAATGCACCCGCTGAATTGCGCCCGGTTGCTGGAGGCAGTGCCCGCATGAAACTCAAGCTGGTTCCGGCCAGCCAGGGGTGGCGTTGGGTCCGCCAGGGCTTGAGCACTTTCCGGCGCCAACCACTGGCCTTGGCAGGCCTGTTTTTCATGTATATCACCACAATCTCACTGGCCAGCCTGATACCGCTGGTCGGCAACGTGCTGGCCTTGGCATTGTTGCCGGCCGCCACGCTGGGTTTGATGGCGGCCACCCGGGAAGCGGACCAGGGCCACTTTCCAATGCCCTCCATCCTGATCAGTGCTTTTCGGGCAGGTCGCCAACGGGCCCGCGCCATGGCACTACTCGGACTGATCTACGCCGTTTCCTTTTTGTTGGTTCTGGGCGCGACCGCCCTGCTTGACGGCGGTACGTTTGCTCGCTTTTACCTGATGGGCGGCGCTGTCACTCGAGAAATCGTGGAGTCCCCCGCCTTCCAGCAGGCCGCCTGGCTGGCCATGGGTCTGTACCTCCCTCTGTCACTGTTGTTCTGGCATGCACCAGCGCTGGTGCATTGGTACGAGGTCCCGCCGGTAAAAAGTCTTTTTTTCAGTGTTGTGGCCTGCTTTAGGAACTTCAGCGCCATGCTGGTGTTTGCTCTGGCCTGGATGGGCATTTTCACCGGCGTTGGCATTGCCCTGACCTTGCTGTCCGTGCTGATTGGTCAGCCAGGATTGATCGGCACGCTCATGTTGCCCACGCTGCTGTTGCTGGCGGCGGTTTTTTTCTGTTCGATCTGGTTCACCTTCCAGGACTGCTTTGAGGTGCAAGACAGCCCGGACCCCGGGAATGCCTGAACTGACCTTGACGCAGCGGACCTGCTGAATAAGGCCCTGGCGTCAACAGGCGAAATTCAAAGACTCAAGTACAAGACCAGTGCAACCCCAAACTCACTCGACCGGCGTGAGTTTGGCAACGCTGAGGGCCAGCCATTTGATGCCATGCCGTGAAAAATTGACCTGGGCTCGGGCATCTTCACCCGCTCCCTCGAGAGTCAAGATTTTTCCTTCGCCAAATTTGGTGTGAAACACCCTCATACCACTGTGCAGCTGCCCCACAACCGGACTGGCGCTTGGCTGAACCTGACGCACGCGCTCATACGACCCCGCCTCGACAGACCTGGACGGCGCGACCCCGCCCCAAAAGGCTGGCGGATTCAATCCTGATCCAAAGCCCGGTTGTTTGGGCGTCAGCCATTTGAGGGTCTGCTGCGGCAACTCATCGAAAAAACGGCTTCTGATGTGGTAGCGCGTCTGACCATGCAACATCCGGGTCTGGGAATGGCTCAGATAGAGGCGTTGTCGGGCTCGGGTGATCGCCACATACATCAGGCGACGCTCCTCTTCCAGACCATCAAAATCACTGAGCGAATTTTCATGGGGAAACAGCCCCTCTTCCAGCCCGGTGATGAAAACACCGTCGAACTCCAGTCCCTTGCTGGCATGAACGGTCATGAGCTGAATCGCATCCTGACCTTCCTGAGCCTGGTTGTCACCGGCTTCCAGCGCGGCATGGGTCAGGAAAGCAGCCAGGGGAGACATGACTTCCCCAGTCTCGATATCGGGCGATCCAGCTGAAGTGCTCTCAACCCACCCCAACTCCTCCTCCATAAGAAAGGCGGAGCCCTTCTCATTGCCCGCGGCAGGAAGATCTGAAGTGGCTTGGGGGCCAGGGTGCAATGCCTCGGCCTCACGGCCAAATCCCTCAATGGAGACAAAGCTTTCGGCCGCGTTGACCAGTTCCTCAAGATTTTCGATCCGGTCTGCCCCCTCGCGCTCGCTCTGGTAATGCTCGATCAGGCCGCTGTGCTGAAGCACCAGTTCTATGATTTCACGCAGCGTCAGCCCTTCGGACTGCTCACGCAGCACATCGATCTTGGCAACAAAGGCGCCCAGATTGGTGCCGGCTTTACCCACCACCGCAGGCACCGAATCGTGCAGGGATCGGCCGCTCTGCCTGGCACTATCCTGCAGTTGCTCCAGGCTTCGCGCACCTATGCCCCGAGGCGGGAAATTGACCACCCGCAAAAAACTGGTGTCGTCGTTTGGGTTTTCCAGCAATCGCAGATAAGCCAACGCATGTTTGATTTCCGCGCGCTCGAAAAATCGCAAGCCGCCATAAACCCGGTAAGGCAAGCCCGCATTGAACAGTGCCGTCTCCAGCACCCGGCTCTGGGCATTGGAGCGGTAAAGCACCGCAATCTCGCGCTGGCTCATGCCCTCACGAATCAGTTGCCTGATTTCATCCACCAACCATTGGGCCTCGGCGAAGTCACTGGCAGCTTCGTAAATTCGTACGGGTTCGCCGGCACCATGATCGGTGCGCAAATTTTTCCCCAAGCGTTGCTTGTTATGACTGATCAGGGCGTTGGCAGTATCAAGAATATTGCTATGGCTGCGGTAGTTTTGCTCCAGCTTGATCTGGTGCTTGACTTCGAATTCGCGCACAAAGTCAGCCATATTGCCCACCCGGGCACCGCGAAAGGCGTAAATGCTCTGGTCGTCATCACCCACAGCAAACACCGCCCCCCCCTGAACAGGTCCTGCCGCTTGCCCATTGGCATCAAAGCCCGCCAATAGCTTGATCCAGTGGTACTGCAGACGATTGGTGTCCTGAAACTCATCAATCAGGATATGGCGAAAGCGCCGCTGGTAATGCTGGCGTACCGGGTCGTTATCGCGCAGCAATTCATAGGATCTGAGTAGCAGTTCACCAAAGTCCACCACACCTTCACGTTGGCACTGTTCCTCGTACAACTGGTAGAGCTCGACTTTTCTGCGGGTATCTTCATCCCTCACTGGCACATCGGCAGGCCGCAGGCCCTCCTCCTTGCACCCGGCTATGAACCACTGAAGTTGCTTGGGCGGAAAACGCTCCTCATCAATTCGATGCAACTTGCACAAGCGCTTGATGGCGCTGAGCTGATCCTGCGTATCCAGAATCTGAAATGTCTGCGGCAATCCAACCGCCTTGTGGTGTGCTCTTAGCAAACGATTGCACAGACCATGGAAGGTACCGATCCACATGCCCCGCACATTGACCGGGAGCATGCTGGTCAGGCGAGTCATCATTTCGCGGGCGGCCTTGTTGGTAAAGGTCACGGCCAGAAGCCCCCCGGGCGACACTTGCCCGGTTTGCAGCAGCCACGCAATCCGGGTGGTGAGCACGCGGGTTTTACCCGAGCCTGCACCCGCCAGAATCAGGGCGTGTTCTGCCGGCAAGGCAACCGCCGCACCTTGCTCCGGATTGAGTAGTGAGAGCAGAGAAGGTTCAGTCGAGGAGGCCGGGGGGGACATTGCCACTCAAGCCACCACTTTCAAGGCTTTGGAACGAGACTGGTTAAGGACGTCAGCAAAGCGTTCCTTGATCGATGCAACAATGCCACTGGCATCCAAGCCCTGCAAGGCCAACAACTTGGCGGGGTCCCCATGCTCGATAAAGACATCCGGCAGCCCCAGTTGCAGAATCGGTCGGGATATGCCTGCAGCCAACAAGGCTTGAGCAACTGCACTCCCGGCACCACCGGCAATACAGCCCTCTTCCAGGGTAACCAGCGCCTCATGCTCGGCAGCCACTTGCATCAGCAGCGTCTGGTCGATGGGCTTGGCCCAGCGCATGTTCACCACCGTTGCATCCAGTTGCTCGCCCGCCTGCAAGGCGGGATAAAGCAATGTTCCAAAAGCCAGAATGGCAATCGATTTGCCTGCACGTCGCAGATCTCCACGGCCTATGGGCAAACCGGCCAATCCGGGCTCAGGCGCAACGCCCACGCCAGCGCCGCGCGGGTACCTGACCGCTACCGGGTGGTTCTGCTCGAAGGCGGTGCTGAGCAATTGGCGACATTCACGTTCGTCGGCAGGACAAGCCACACTGAGATTGGGAATGCAGCGCAGGTAGGCAATGTCATAAGCCCCCGCATGGGTTGCCCCATCGGCACCTACCAGGCCAGCACGATCGAGGACAAAGACCACTGGCAGGTTTTGCAGCGCCACATCATGAATCAACTGGTCGTAGGCACGCTGCAGAAAAGTTGAATAAATGGCCACCACGGGCTTGAGTCCTTCACACGCCAAACCGGCAGCAAAGGTCACCGCATGTTGCTCGGCGATTCCCACATCGTAGTAACGGTCAGGGAATCTGCGATGAAATTCGACCATGCCTGAGCCCTCACGCATGGCCGGCGTAATGCCAACCAGACGTGGGTCCTGCTCAGCCATATCGCAGAGCCACTGGCCAAACACCTGGGTGAAGGTCTGCTTGGGGGGGGTGGCCGGCTTGACCAGACCCACCGAGGGATCAAATTTGCCAGGACCATGGTAGGCCACGGGATCGGCCTCAGCCAGCTTGTAACCCTGACCCTTTTTGGTCACCACATGAAGGAATTGGGGGCCATTCAGATGCTTGAGGTTTTCCAGGGTAGGAATCAACGAGTCCAGGTCATGACCATCGATTGGCCCTATGTAGTTGAAGCCGAATTTTTCGAACAGGGTGGCCGGCACCACCATGCCCTTGGCGTGCTCCTCAATTCGCTTGGCAAGTTCAAAAAGGGGTGGCGCCACCTGCAACACCTGCTTGCCCATATTCTTGGCAGCAGCATAGAAACGTCCACTCATCAACTGCGCCAAGTATCGGTTCAGGGCGCCAACAGGTGGGCTGATCGACATATCGTTGTCGTTGAGGATGACCAGCAGCTTGCAGTCTTCAACGCCACCATGATTGAGCGCCTCAAACACCATACCAGCCGTCATGGCGCCATCGCCGATGACCGCGATGGCGTGCCGGTCCTCATTTTTCTGTCGGGCGGCCAGGGCCATGCCTAGGGCCGCTGAAATCGAGGTACTGGAATGCGCAGTGCCGAAAGCGTCATAGGGGCTTTCGCTGCGAACTGGAAAGCCGCTGATGCCGTTGAGTTGACGAAGGCTGTCCATCCGGTCGCGACGGCCCGTCAGGATCTTGTGGGGATAGGTCTGATGCCCGACGTCCCAGACTAGCCGGTCATCAGGGGTTTTGAAGACATAGTGCAGGGCCACGGTGAGTTCCACCGTGCCCAGGTTGGAGCTTAGATGGCCGCCGGTTCTGGACACACTCTCCAGGACAAAGGCCCGCAGCTCATCGGCCAATGCCCGCAGCTGCGAACGAGGCAACAGACGCAGATCGGCCGGATCATTGATCCTTTGCAGCAGAGGGTAGGCGCCGGGCGTCATAGGGAAGAATGTACCGGATTCGAATGCACCCGGTTCAGTAGGCACGCTCGATGATCATATCGGCAAGGGCATACAAGGCATCGCAATTGCCCAGACCTGATTCCTTGAGGGCAGACACTGACTGCGCATGCAGGGACTTGGCGTAGCCACGAGAACGTTCCAGCCCCAGGATAGACACATAGGTCGGCTTGTCCTGTTCTGCGTCCTTGCCAGCAGTTTTGCCTAGCGTGATCGAGTCAGCGGTAACGTCCAGAATGTCATCCACCACCTGAAAGGCCAGCCCGATGGCCGCGCCATAGTCACCCAGAGCCCGATAGGCTGACGGCTCCGCATGCCCGGTTGCAGCACCCATCAGTACCGAGGCCTGCAACAAGGCGCCTGTTTTGAGCTGGTGCATATGACGCAATTGCGGCTCTTCAAGTCTGACCCCAACGCTCTGCAGATCAATGGCCTGGCCACCGGCCATGCCCTGGGCACCCGCAGCCCGCGCCAGCAGTCGGCATAACGTCGCCTGCATGGATTCAGGCAGGTCATCGTCTGCGGGGGTCAACAACTCAAAAGCCAATGCCTGCAGGGCATCGCCAGCCAGCAGCGCAGAGGCCTGACCAAATTTCACATGCACTGTGGGCTTTCCACGCCGCAGGACATCATTGTCCATGCAAGGCATGTCGTCGTGCACCAGGGAATAGGCATGGATCAGTTCGGTGGCACAGGCTGCCCGCAAGGCAGCCCTGGAATTGCCGCCAATGGCTTCGCTGCTTGCCAGAACCAGCATGGGGCGCAGGCGTTTGCCACCATCCAAAACAGCGTAGCGCATGGGCTGGGTCAGACTTGCAGGGGCAGACTGGCCCACCCAACGGTCGAGCGCCTGCTCGACCAGGCTCAGCTTCTGAGCACTCCAAAGGTCTAGATCGAACAAGGATTCAACCTTCACTCGGGTGTCCATGATTTGAGCAAGCCCTGATCAAGCACCTTGATCTGAGACTCGACAGCTTCGAGTTTTTGCTGGCAATACTTGAGTAATTCAGCACCCCGTTGATAGCCGCTAAGCAGCTGCTCCAGGGGCATATCGCCAGATTCCAGCCGACCGACCAACTGCTCAAGTTCAGCCAAGGCCTCTTCATAACTGGCTGGCTGGACGGATGGCGTTTGGGCAGGAGTGGATCTGGGCATAAAAATGGCTCGTTGAGCCGGTAATTTTAGCCGCCCCGGGTACAATCCTTCCTTCCAACGTATGTATTCCCATTCAGTACCTGGGTCAGCGTTTTGTCATGAACCAGTCTGATGGGGTTTTTCCAGCATCTCCCTGTGGGGGGTCTTTAGGTCAGAGGATATGTCTGATTTAAGTCTTCAACTGCAGCAGGCGCATAGCCAACTACCCGTCTCGAGCTATTTTGACCAGGCGCTTTACGAGCGCGAGATGGCGCTAATTTTTCAGCGCGGGCCACGCTATGTCGGTCATGCGCTCAGTGTGCCCAACCCTGGTGACTATTACGTCCTACCCCAGGAACAGCAGGGGCGCGCCCTGGTCCGCACCGAGCAGGGTGTTGCGCTGATTTCGAACATTTGCCGGCACCGCCAGGCGGTCATGTTGCAAGGCAGGGGCTCACTCCATGACACCCAAGCTGGAAGCTCCGGCGGACATATCGTCTGCCCGTTGCACCGCTGGACTTACTCCGCCCAGGGTCAGCTATTGGGCGCCCCCCACTTTGCCAATGATCCCTGCCTGAACTTGAACAATTACCCTCTTCGAGCGTGGAATGGTCTGCTCTTCGAGGACAACGGACGCGACATTCTGGGCGATCTGGAGGGCATGGGTCCGCTTCCGGAGCTTGATTTTTCAGGTTTTACCCTGGACAAGGTAGAAATGCATGAATGCAACTACAACTGGAAAACCTTCATCGAGGTTTACCTGGAGGACTACCATGTGGCCCCATTCCATCCTGGCCTGGGAAACTTTGTCACCTGCGAAGACCTGCAGTGGGAATTCAAGGACAACTATTCAGTTCAAAGCGTTGGGGTCTCGCGCGCATTCGGTCAGCCAGGATCGGCCACCTATCAGCGCTGGCATGAGGCCTTGCTGAAATACCGTGACGGCAAATTGCCCGAACGGGGCGCCATCTGGCTGACCTACTATCCCCATATCATGGTTGAGTGGTATCCCCACGTTCTGACGGTCTCTACCCTGCATCCCATGGGGCCGCAAAAGACCCTGAACCTCGTGGAGTTCTACTACCCCGAGGAGATAAGCGCTTTTGAGCGTGATTTTGTTAAGGCGCAACAAGCGGCCTACATGGAGACCTGCACCGAAGACGACGAAATTGCCGAGCGAATGGATGCCGGGCGCAAGGCCCTCCTTCTACGCGGGGATAATGAAGTCGGTCCCTACCAGAGCCCAATGGAAGATGGCATGCAGCACTTTCATGAATGGTACCGACGCCAGATGGGGCTATGAGCCCGGAACAACAATCACCATAAGGCCCCAACCGGGCTATTCCAACCCATTAAATACCCGGCCCGATGGAATTCATCGGGATAGCAACCTATGCAAGCCCTCTGGATGGTTATTGGTGCCTTTTTCTTCGCCACCATGGGTGTGGGCGTCAAGTTCGCTTCAGCAGACTTTGACCCCATGGAACTGGTTCTGTACCGGGGGCTAGTCAGTGTTGTTCTTGTGGGCTGGGCACTGCGTCTGCGCGGCACGGCGCTCAAAACCCCGGTGCCCGCCATGCATGCCTGGCGAAGCGTGGCCGGAGGTACTGCGCTGGCAACCTGGTTCTATGCCATTGCGCATCTCCCGTTGGCCACCGCTTTGACCATGAACTACATGAGCGGGATCTGGGTCGCAGCCTTCATTGTGGGCGGGACACTGCTCTACGGCAGGCTTGAAAGGCAGGGCCCCCTGTTGACGACGGTCTTGCTCGGATTTGTCGGCGTAGTGTTGACCCTGCGTCCCACAATCGATCAAAACCAGCTTTTTGCGGGTCTGATTGGCATGCTCTCCGGTGTCAGCGCTGCACTGGCTTATGTGCAAGTCACGGCCCTGGCCAGGATCGGCGAACCGGTGGAACGAACTGTTTTTTACTTTTCCATCGGCACCGCGCTTGTCGGCCTGATCGGCGTGGCATTCACTGGCTTTACCCCGCTGGAGGCAATCTCGTGGCAGGCAGCCATCTGGATCGTGCCGATTGGATTGCTGGCATCACTGGGGCAATGGTGCATGACGCGAGCTTACAGCCGAGGGCATACGCTGGTCGTGGCCAGTCTGCAATACAGTGGTATTGTTTTTGGGGCTTTCTTCAGTCTGATCCTGTTTGACGACAACATCCCCCTGATCAGTTGGATGGGTATGGCTTTGATCATCGCCAGCGGTGTGGGCGCCACGGTCCTGCGAGAACGCGCCATCCCCGACACACCTGCCGAGGAGCACTGATGCCCTCCTCCCTGGTCGTTCTTGTGATTTCCCTGCTGCTAGGCCTGCAGCCCGTCACAACGGACCTCTATCTGCCGGCCCTGCCCGACCTTTCCCGCGACTTGTCGTCCTCGATGTCGCAGACCCAGTTGACGCTGACTGCATTGTTGCTGTCATTCGGGGTTTCGCAGATGGCATGGGGGCCACTTTCAGACCGCTACGGCCGCCGCCCCATTCTGTTGTGGGGCATGGGAAGCTACGTGCTTGCAGCCCTGGCCAGCGCCTTGGCCCCCACTATCGGGATCTTGCTGATCGCACGGATGGTTCAGGGGGCGGCCCTGGGCGCGGCCGTGATGGGCGCGCGTGCAATTGTGCGCGACCTCTATTCAGTGACCGATGGAACCCGCGTCATGTCCAAAGGGCTGACAGGGCTGGGCATCCTGGCCTGTCTTTGCGCACCTGTAGGAGGCATGCTGAGCGAAACCATCAGTTGGCGGGCCGCCCTGCTGGCTTTGGCTGTATTTGGTGCCGTCACTTACGGGCTGTTGTTTTTTCGCCTGAAGGAAAGTCTGGTTCACCCCAAGCTTGATGCCCTCAAGGTATCTGGCCTGTGGTCAAGCTGGCGCCAGATCCTGAGGCACCCAACTTTCTGGTCCTGTACGATTCTTTCGGCAACCACCTTTGGCGGGCTGTTTACTTTCCTGGCCACCTCCTCCTTTGTATTCATTCAGACGCTGGGCCTGAGCCGCACCGAATATGGCATGGTGATGTTCACCATGCCCCTGTCCTATATTCTGGGTACCGTGGTCTGTCGCATGCTTCTCCCAAGGTTTGGCCTGCGACGCAGTGTGGCGTTTGCTGGCGCAATCTCCCTGGCCGGTGGCACGATGCTGGGTGTCAGCGCCATGGTCGATCTACATGAAGGATGGGCCATCATGGTACCTGTCTATCTTTTCATGATTGCCCACGGTGTTCACCAGCCATGTTCGCAAATGGGATCCATAGCCCCCTTTCCACAGGCCGCTGGCACGGCCACCGCGCTTAATGGTTTTTTCATGATGCTGGTGGCTTTTGCCATGGGGGCCTGGCTTGGCGCCCAGGGACAAATTGAAGTGAAGCATCTGGCTTATGGCATCTGGTTCTGGGGGTTTCTAACTGCCCTGACCGCCTGGACCCTCATGCAACGGTATGGACACATTGACCAGTCCTAGCGCATGGGGCAAACCCGTGATCGCGCTGACCGGGCCAACGGCTTGTGGCAAAACAGCGGCTGCACTGGCCATTGCCCAGGCAATGCCGGTGGAAATCATCAGCGTTGACTCAGCCCTGGTTTATCGCGGCATGGACATTGGAACCGCCAAGCCAAGCCTTTCAGAACGTGCCAGCGTGCCCCATCACCTGATCGACATCCTCGATCCCGCCCAAGCCTACAGTGCCGCCAGCTTTGTGCGCGATGCAGGTCGTCTGATCGGCGAAATCCAAGGCCGCGACCGCTTGCCCCTGCTGGTCGGAGGAACCATGCTTTATCTGAAATCCCTGCTGGTTGGGCTGGACGAGATGCCCCCAGCCAATCCCCAGGTCAGGGCCGAAATTGAGATGCAGGCGCGCGAGCATGGCTGGGCATACCTGTACGCAGAGTTGTCACGGATCGATCCAACTACTGCAGAGCGGCTTGCGCCTGCGGATTCCCAGAGAATCCAGCGCGCACTGGAGGTCTATCGGGTGACTGGTCAGCCGTTGTCCAAGCTGCACGGTCAACGTGCAACGCAATCAGGCTCTGACACCGCCATCACACTCATCTCGCTGGAGCCCCAGAACCGCCCCTGGCTGCACGACAGAATTGCTGAACGCTTTGATGCCATGCTGGCCATGGGTTTTCTGGATGAGGTGCGGGCACTCAAGGCCCGCCCAGACTTGTCAGCTGACATGCCCGCCATGCGCTGTGTGGGTTATCGCCAGGCCTGGGAGGCGCTCGAAGGAAAAATTCCCATAAGCGAACTGCGTGATCGTGGCGTCTTTGCCACCCGACAGCTGGCCAAGCGCCAGATCACCTGGCTACGCTCAATGCCAGAACGGCTCAGGGTTGACTGTGACCAGTCTGACGCCATCCCCAGGGTATTGGCTCTGGCGCGCGCAGCAAGTTCCAGTTGACGGCTTAGTCAATCCTCAGTCGTTGTGCCGCACCGTTGCCTTTTTTAGGCAGGGTCAATGTGAGCACCCCGTTGTCACACTTTGCCTTGGCGTGCGCAGCATCTACGTCCTGCGGCAATGAAAAGGAGCGCGAGACCGAACCGTAGTAGCGTTCATTTCGCAACACTTTGTCATCGCCAGTTTGCGTGTCCTGTTGCTTAACTTCAGCACTCACGGTGACCATGTTGCCGTCGATTGAAACCTGAATGTCATCTTTTTTGACACCAGGAATTTCAGCCAGCACCGTAAAGCTATTTC
>Ga0075472_10000531_pt1 | contig 15848 bp, 13 predicted proteins | sample DEB19_08_DNA_3_FD_77014 | JGI IMG/M metagenome (GOLD analysis project Ga0075472, IMG submission 77014) | Aqueous microbial communities from the Delaware River and Bay under freshwater to marine salinity gradient to study organic matter... | ecosystem: Environmental > Aquatic > Marine > Coastal ...
CATTGACAAAGTGTATCGATACCAGTCCCTGAGCCACGGCCATCTCGGCCCAGTGGCCAATTCGGCCCAGGTGGTGCGAGTTGCCCAGGGTCATGACGCAGCTGCCGTGCTTCAAGGCCCGCTCGATGCCCATTTCCATGGCCTGCAAGCCGGCAGTTTGTCCATAGCCCCGTTGGCCGTCCAGGGCTAGCATGGCGCCTGTGTCCAGCGTCAGGCGCACCCCGTTGTTGGGAATCAGCCCGCCCTCCAGCACCGCATCCACATAGCGCGGTAGCATGCCCACGCCATGTGAATCGTGGCCGCTCAGGTTGGCCATCACCAGATTGTTGGCCACTCGCTGCGCTTCTTGCTCCTGGCTGCCGGTGGCCTGAACGATGCGCGTCACCGTGGCACGCAACTCGGTCGCAGAGATCAGCTTGGCATTTTTTTCACTCATCACATTTCCAAAAAAATTGAGGTCGGGTAAGGATTGTTAGATAACGATTTTCCAGCTGCGGCGCTCGCTCACATGACCGCACCTAGCTGCCAGGGCACAAACTCATTTTGCCCATAGCCATGGCGCTCGCTTTTGCTAGGTTCACCCGAAGCCACTGCCAGCACCATGTCAAAGATGAGTTGTCCCATTTGTTCAACACTGGCGCTGCCATCGACGATCTCGCCGCAATTGATGTCCATGTCCTCTTCCTGCCGTTTCCACAGCGCAGAGTTGGTGGCCAGCTTGATGGAAGGCGAGGGCGCGCACCCATAGGCAGAGCCCCGGCCGGTGGTGAAACAGATGATGTTGGCGCCGCCGGCCACCTGGCCAGTGGCCGAGACCGGGTCGTAGCCAGGGGTGTCCATTAACACAAAGCCATGCTCGGTGACCGGCTCGGCATACTCGTAGACCGCGCGCAGGTTGGTGGTGCCACCCTTGGCCACAGCGCCCAGCGATTTTTCCAGAATGGTGGTCAGGCCACCGGCCTTGTTGCCAGGCGAGGGGTTGTTGTTCATCTCGCCACCGTTGATGCGGGTGTATTCCTCCCACCAGCGAATGCGCTCTACCAGCTTTTCCCCCACCTCGCGTCGAACAGCGCGGCGGGTGAGCAAATGCTCGGCGCCATACACCTCGGGGGTTTCGGACAGGATGGCCGTGCCGCCGTGGGCCACCAGCAAGTCCACCGCAGCGCCCAGCGCAGGGTTGGCGCTGATGCCAGAGTAGCCATCAGAGCCGCCGCACTGCAGGCCGATGGTGATATGCGAGGCACTACAGGGCTCTCGCCGGACCTGGTTGGCTGCGCCCAGCATGGCGTTGACCAGGGCAATCCCTTTTTCAACCGTGTGGCAGGTACCGCCCGAATCCTGAATATTGAAGGTCTGAAGCTGAATACCTTCCTGCAGACCACTGGCATCGAGCCAGGAGGTGATCTGATTGCCCTCACAGCCCAGGCCGACCACCAGCACACCAGCAAAATTGGGATGGGTGGCGTAACCGGCGAGCGTGCGCCGCAGCACATCCATACCCAGGCCCTCGCTGGCCATGCCGCAGCCAGTGCCGTGGGTCAGTGCCACCACACCATCGACATTGGGGAAAGCGGCCAGGGCGGAGGGGTTGGTGCGGCGGGAAAAGTGGTCGGCAATGGCGCGGGCGGCGGTGGCCGAGCAGTTCACCGTGGACAGGATACCGATGTAGTTTCGGGTGGCAACCCGGCCATCAGCCCGCTTGATACCCATGAAGATGGCGCTTCGAGGGGCGGGTTCAGCGCGCACATCGGCTCCATACGCATAGTCGCGGGCAAAGGCGCCCTGCTCGGGGCCCATGTCAAGGTTGTGGGTGTGGACATGTTCACCAGCAGCAATCGGCTTGCTGGCAAAGCCGATGATCTGGTTGTAGCGACGCACCGGTGCGCCCTGCGCGATGGTGCGCACAGCCAGCTTGTGACCCGGCGGAATCAGGCCGCGCACGGTCAGGCCCTCCACAGAGCTGCCGCCCAGCAACTGGGCACGGGCAATCAGAACATCATCATCAGGGTGCAATCGTATGGTGGCGCTCATGGCTTGGTGGTACAAAAAATTTCGGACTGGGGCGAGAGGGCCGCCCATTGCTTGGCTGGCAATGTTACGCCAGATCCCTGCTTGGGCGCAGCGCCTTGGCGGTCACGGTTTTAGTCCTGCATGTGTCGAGTTCGATCGGTCGAGTCCGATCGGTCGAGTCCGATCGGTCGAATTCGGTCAGAATGTCTGTCTTGAAGAGTTCGCGCCCTCTGCGAGGTTCGTCAAAAAAAGGGGCGTCAAATTGGGGCGTAAACAAGGGGAGACATTGGTGCAACTCAGTTGCGCGGCAATCTTTCCGGCCATGGGGCTTGACCCCCAGATCAAATTTAAAGAGAAGGTGAACGTATGCGATTGAAAGGGAAAACAGCGTTGGTAACTGCCGCCGGGCAGGGCATTGGCCGGGCGGCTGCTCTGGCCATGGCGGCCGAAGGGGCGCAAGTCTTCGCCACCGACGTCAAGCCCGACCTGCTGAAAAGCTACGCCGGTGTGGCAGGGGTGACCACGGCCGTGCTGGATGTGCTGGACAAGCGGGCCATCAACGCATTCACCGCCCAGCTGCCGGCACTGGATGTGCTGTTCAACTGCGCCGGCTTTGTGCACAACGGGACCATTCTGCAGACCAGTGATGCAGACTGGGATTTTTCCTTCAACCTGAATGTGCGGGCCCAGTTCTGGATGATTCAGGCGGTCCTGCCCCGCATGCTGGAAAGAACAGCGGCCGGGGGCACGGCCAGCATCATCAACATGGCCAGCGTGTGTGGCAGCATGAAGGGGCTGCCAAACCGATTTATTTATGGCGCGTCCAAGGCGGCGGTGATCGGTCTGACCAAAAGCGTAGCGGCCGACTATGTGGGCCAGGGCATTCGCTGCAACGCGATTTGCCCAGGTACGGTGGACACGCCCTCGCTGCAGGAGCGCATCAATGCTTACGATGACCCGGTGCAGGCCCGCAAAAATTTTGTTGCCCGACAACCCATGGGGCGACTGGCCCAGGCGCATGAGATTGCTCCCATCGTGGTCTATCTGGCCAGCGATGAGTCGGTGTTTGCCACCGGGCAGGCGATTGCGGTCGATGGCGGCATGACCATCTGAGATCACCGCCTGACAGCCAGGCGGGCCCGTTTGCACTGTCATTTTTCAGAGGCGGCCACTTTGGGCATGATTGAAAGCAACCCTGAGGCGGGTCATCCGTTTGACCGGCTGACTCCCGATGTCGTGCTGGATGCCCTGGCCAGTGTGGGCCTGCGTGGCGATGGCCGCTTGCAGGCGCTGAGCTCCTACGAGAACCGGGTCTACCAGGTGCATCTGGAGGATGGCCAGCAGGTGGTGGCCAAGTTTTATCGGCCAGCGCGCTGGACTCAGGCGCAGATTCTGGAGGAGCATGCCTTTGCAGATGAGCTGATGGCGGCCGAGGTGCCGGTGGTCGGCCCGCTGCGGCTGCAGGCAGCCACGTTGCATGCGTTTGCCGGCTTCTGGTTTTGCGTTGCTCCGCGCCGTGGTGGCAGGGCTCCCGAGCTTGATGATGAAGAGGTGCTGGAGTGGATCGGACGCTTTCTGGCCCGATTGCATCTGGTGGGACAGTGGCGGCCTTTTGAAGTCCGCCCGGCCCTAGACCTGCAGAGTTATGGCCTGGCAGCAAGAGACTGGCTGCTGGCAAACGATTTTGTTTCGCCCGAGGTCAGGTCTCAATGGCGTCAGGCTTGCGATGAGGCGCTGAACCTGGTCAAGGCGCACACCGTTTTGACGGGTCAGGATTCGCCATTGCGCAAGCTTCGCCTGCATGGCGATTGTCACCCGGGCAACATCCTGTGGACACCCATGGACGCGCCGGCCGCTGCCGACCCAGGGCCTCATTTCGTGGATCTGGACGATGCTCGCATGGGGCCGGCCGTGCAGGACCTGTGGATGCTGTTGTCAGGCGAGCGGGCGCAACAGACTTACCAGTTGAGTTGCCTATTGCAAGGGTACGAACAGATCCGTGACTTTGATCGACGCGAACTGAGCCTGATCGAGCCTCTGCGAACCCTGCGCATGATTCATTACAGCGCCTGGCTGGCGCAGCGCTGGGACGATCCAGCCTTTCCCAGAAACTTCCCATGGTTTGGCAGCACTGATTACTGGCGTGAGCAACTGCTTGCCCTGCATGAGCAAATTGAGGCCATGCAGCAACCAGCTCTGATGGCCTAGGGATAGCCCTAGGAATTTGGCTCCAAGGCCCAGGTGGTAGGCCGCTAAAATCGATTTGGTCAAATATTGGCAGAACACGAGGAGAACCCTGGATGAAAACAATACTTTTGCGGCTGCTGTGCGCCGTCGGCGCCCTGACCCTGAGCACGGGGGCCTTAGCCCAGGCCGGTGGTGCCTATCCCAGCAAATCGGTACGAATCGTGGTGCCCTTTGCCGCTGGCGGACCCGCCGATAACTACGCCCGCTTTCTGGCGCAGCGCCTCAGTGATGCCATGGGCCAGCCCTTTGTGGTGGACAACCGGCCCGGTGGCGGCTCGGTCATCGGCACCGATGTTGCCGCCAAGGCCCCGGCTGACGGCTACACCCTGTTGATGATGTCCAACACCCACACAGTCAATGAGACCCTGCTGCCCAACAAGCCCTTTCAGCTGATGCGAGATTTTGTTGGCGTGGCACCGGTGAACTACTCCGACCTGGTGCTGGTGGCGCATCCCTCTCTTGAGGCGGCCAACCTGAAAGACCTGATCAAGCTGGCGGCTTCGCGGCCGGGCAAACTCAATTACGCCTCCAGCGGACCGGGCACGCCCTACCATATGGCAGGCGAGTTGTTTAAGAGCATGGCCAATATTTACCTAGTGCACATCCCCTACCGTGGCAGTTCGGGGGCGCGTACCGATGTGATTGGTGGCCAGGTGGACCTGATGTTTGACGCGGTGACCACCATGGCCGAACAGGCCCGAGTCGGGCGCGTCAAGGCCATTGCCACGACCGGGCTCAAGCGTTCGGATGTCTTGCCCGATGTGCCCACCCTCAACGAGGCGGGCGTGCCCGGCTACGAAGCCACCATCTGGCTGGGCCTGATGGCGCCGCGTGGCACACCCAAGGCTGTGGTGGACAAGCTCAATGAGGTGGTGACGCGCATTGTTGCCCAGCCCGATGTCAAGCAGCTCTGGACCAAACAGGGAGCGACTGCCATGAGCATGAACCCGGCCGTATTTGACAAGTACCTGCGCGATGACATCGCCAAGTGGGCCCGTTTGATCAAGAGCGCCGGCATCAAGCCCGACTGATTTTTCTCATGGGATAGGGGCAAGCTAGCCCCTGCCGAAAACGAACCAATTTCTGACCGTATGAGTGCATTGCATATTTTGAGTGGTGGCGCAGCCCAGGGCCTGGTTGGGGTAGTCCGTGGGGACTTTTACAGCGAAACGGGGCGCGCCATTGAGGGCAGCTTTGGTGCGGTCGGGGCCATGCGCGACAAGTTGCTGGCCGGGACCCCCTGCGATGTGCTCATCCTGACCCAGACCCTGATTGACGAGCTGCAAGCTGCGGGCCATGTGGTGCCTGGCAGCGCCCGTCCGCTGGGGCGGGTGCGTACTGGCGTGGCCGTCAAAACCGGTGCGCCACGCCCTTCAGTGCAGACCCCCCAGGCGCTCAAGCAGGCCTTGCAAGCTGCCAAGGGTATCTATTTTCCTGATCCACTGAAGGCGACAGCCGGCATCCATTTCATGAACGTCCTGCGAACGCTAAGTCTGGAGCAGGAACTGGCTTCCCGCTTGCATGTGTTTCCCAACGGCGCGACCGCCATGCAGGCCATGGCGCAGGAAGAGGGTAGCGACCTGATTGGCTGCACCCAGGCCACCGAGATCATTTACACCCAAGGGGTGGACCTGATCGCGATGCTGCCCCAGGAGTTCGAGCTGGCCACGGTCTATGTGGCGGCGGTGGCTTCGGCAGCAGAGCAGCCCCAGGCGGCAGCCATGCTGATCGACATGCTGACCAGCCCCAAGGTCGCTGAGGCCCGGCGCAGCGGCGGTTTCGAGTAGGTTATCCCAATTCGAATAAATTGAGCGGGCGGCACTGGCTGAAATGACCCCTCTGACTGTGATCAGCTCAATCTTTGATAGATGCCAGACCAGCCTTATCGGATAACTTGCGGGGTGTCAGCCACTGCATCAGCAAGAGAGCCGTGATGCCTGCGGCCATCACCCACATGGAGATGCTGACAGCATTCTTGCTGGCGGCATAGCTGATGCTGGAATAGGTCAGGTAGGCGCATGTCAGGCAAAAGATGACTGGGGTCATGGGGTAGAGGGGCACCTTAAACGGTCGTTCAGTCAGCGGGTCCCGTGCCCGCATCACAAAGACGGATAGGCCAACCAGAAAAAGAAAGAACCAGAACACCGGTGCGGTGAACTCCACCATGGCACTGAAGCCGTCGGCCTGCCACAGCCCGAAAACCACAAGGGCCAGGCTGATGCCGGACTGAACCCACAGGGCGCGCGCCGGCGAGCTGTGGCGGGCGTTCCAGTGCCCCATGAACGATAGTGCGGGCCAGTCTTTGCCCAGAGCGTAATTGGCACGAGCGCCAACGATCATGGTGGCGTTGATGCTGGTCAGAGCAGCGGTTGCCACAAACAGGCTCAGGATGCGCTCACCGATAGGCCCCATCGCCTTGCCCACCACGTCAGCGGCAACCGCATTGCCCTCGGACAATCCTTTCAGGCCAAGCCCGCAGAGCAGGGCGAAGTTTACGAGCACATAAATCAGCGTCAGCACCAGAATGCTGATGCTGATCACAGGCACGATGGCCCTGCGCCCCCCCCGAACCTCGGCAGAAATATAGGCCGCCTCGTTCCAACCCCCATAAGTCAGCAGGACGAATACCATCGCCAGACCAAACATGCCCAGGCTGGGCGTCGAGGAGAAATAGGCGGGCGATGCCGGCGCGTCCCCGGCCAGGTAGAAGCCGGCAATGGCCACCAGCAGCAAGCCTGCGATCTCGATCATCGTCAGCAGGGATTGCACCCATGATGCTGTCTTCAGGCCGATCAGGTTGACTATCGTTAGCAGCAGCACGATGCCCATCGCCCAGATGGCGGTGGAATGGGCGCCAAGGTGCAGCACCTTGCTCATGTAATCTGCAAACACAAAGGCCAGTAGCGCGATGGAGCCCGTGTTGATGACCATCACTTTGGCCCAGGCGTACAGGAAGGAAATGGGTTTGCCGAAGGCCCGGGCGAGAAAGTGGTAATCGCCGCCAGCATGCGTATAGGTGCTTGCAAGTTCGGCATAGCAAAGTGCACCGGCCAGTGAAATGGCGCCCCCACAAACCCAGGCAACCATCATCCAGCCGGCATCGCCGGTGACTCCGGCAACCATCGATGGGGTCTTGAAAATGCCGGCACCGATGACAATGCCAACAATGATGGCCATAGCCGCCAAGGGCGTCAGACGGGGAACTGGCGCGTCAGGAGTGTCTGAAGAGACTGACATCGAAGGCTCCAGGTTCATAGAATTGCACTAGCGTTTGCCAGACACATCGTAAAGACTGACGTTTTCTCGGACACTGCCTGTCATGGAATTGCCCTCAACTGTCGCTTCAAAAATGCGAGACTGACCACTCATGTCGATGAAACTGAACCGAAGTTGGTTGCCTCTGAGGGAGGCGCTCAGTAGGGGCTGCTGGGTACCCCTCAGGGTGAGTGTGCCGCCAACTTTCTGGTAGCGCTGGCTAAGTTCCAGGGTGTCGTTTCTTGAGCCATCCACACCATCAATGGTCCACCTGCCGGCTACATCAGCTGGAACAATCCAGAAAAAACCTTTGGAGAAGGCGTTATCGATATGCTGGTCAGGTTCCCAGTCGCCCATGTCGAACTGGTTGGCCACGACGCGGGTACCAGGCTTCATCTTCAAAATTGTTGGGCGCAATCTGAGGTTGAGTTCAGGCAGCAGATACAAGGTGACAACGCTGGCGTTCGAAAAATTCTCGACAAAAATGTCGCCCGCAATGATCTTCACCTTGTCGGCAACACCAGCGCGCTGGACATTTCGCCTGGCCAGCGCAGCCATGTCCGGGTTGTACTCAATGCCCACGGCCTGTGCGCCAAAACGACTGGCTGCTGCAATGGCAATTTTTCCGTCGCCCGCGCCCAGGTCATACACCAAATCTTGTGGGCCCACTTGCGCCATCCTGAGCATGGCCTCGGTCATGCCATCGTGTGTTGGAACCCAGATCACGTCCTTGCCGTCCTGACCGATGCTGGGCTGATAAGTGTCGTCGCCTAACTTGGTCCCGTAAGGCACCTGAGCTGCTGCAATGAGCGCCGACAAGCTGAGTAAAAGAGCAACTGCAAATAGACCAGGCCGGACTTTGAATGGCATGAATGACCTCACAGAAAAAAGAAGACAAAGCCCATGGGGTCGGGCTGGTATTGATGTTATGGAGACTTATCGCGATGGCATTTCACTGTATTTTGGAAATTTCGTCTTCAGGGAAAACCATAGGTGGCCAGCGCCAGCGGCGAGTCTGGTGCTGGCCAGATTCTGAGGGGGCATGACTAACCAGTAAAAAAGCCGCTGGAAAGCGGCTTTTTTAGGACTTCATATGCATCAGGCCAGCAGGGCGTTGACCCGTTTCACATAGGCGGCCGGATCTTCTGGCATGCCGCCTTCGGCCAGCATCGCCTGGTCAAACAAAATGTGCGCCAGGTCGTTGAAGTGCACGGAGCCATCAAGTTTTTTCACCAGTGGGTGTTCCGGGTTCACCTCCAGAACCGGCTTGCTCTCGGGTGCTTTCTGGCCGGCTTGCTTGAGCATGCGGGCCAGCTGGTTGCTCATGTCACCCTCCTTGACCACCAGGCAGGCTGGTGAGTCCACCAGACGGGTGGTGACCCGCACATCTTCTGCCCGCTCCTTGAGGGCTTCCTTGAGTTTGGCCAGCACGGGCTTGAACGCTTCAGCTGCCTCTTCGGCAGCTTTTTTCTCAGCCTCATCCTGCAGCTTGCCAAGGTCAACCGCGCCCTTGGCCACACTCTGCAGGGGCGTGCCGTCAAACTCGTTGAAGAAGCTCAACGCCCACTCATCGACCCGTTCAGTCATCAGCAGCACCTCGATGCCCTTTTTCTTGAAGACCTCAAGTTGTGGGCTGTTCTTGGCGGCTGCCAGGCTGTCAGCGGTGATGTAGTAGATCGCCTCCTGACCCTCTTTCATGCGCGCCTTGTAGTCGCTCAGGCTGACACTTGGCGTGTCGCTGGTGGTGCTGGCAAAACGCAGCAGCTTGGCCAGTCGCTCCCGGTTGCCAAAGTCTTCGCCCAGCCCTTCCTTGAGCACGGTGCCAAATTCGGCGTAGAACTTGCTGTACTTGCCGGCGTTGGCCTTGTCTTCCTCGCTGGCATCCTCTGCAGGCACATCTTGCCTGGCCAGATCTTCCAGCAGGGTCAGCACCCGGCGGGTGTTGCCATCGCGGATGGCGCGCACATCGCGACTTTCCTGCAGCAACTCTCGACTGACATTGAGCGGCAGGTCGGCTGAATCGACCACGCCCTTGACAAAACGCAGGTAGCCCGGCAGCAGGGCCTCGGCCTCATCCATGATGAAGACGCGTTTGACATACAGCTTCAAGCCGCCTTTTTTGTCGCGGTTCCACAAGTCAAACGGTGCCTTGGCCGGGATGTACAGCAACTGGGTGTACTCGGTGCCGCCCTCAACCCGGTTGTGGCTCCAGGTGAGCGGCGCTTCATGGTCATGGCTGATGGACTGGTAGAAGGTTTCGTACTCTTCCTTGCTGATGTCTTTTTTGGGGCGGCTCCACAACGCGCTGGCCTTGTTGACGGTTTCCCACTCATCGGTGGTGACCATCTCGCCGGGTTGATCTTTTTCGCCTTCTTTCCATTCCTCCTTGAGCAGCTGGATCGGCAGGGAGATGTGGTCCGAGTACTTGCTGATGATGCCCTTGATTTTCCAGGACCCGAGGTATTCCTCGGCGTCGTCGCGCAGGTGCAGGATGACGCTGGTGCCGCGCTCGGCCCGGGTGATGGCCTCGACTTCAAAGTCGCCGCTGCCACCGCTGATCCAGCGGACGCCTTCTTCCGGCGCCAGGCCGGCTCGGCGTGACTCGACGGTAATCTTGTCGGCCACGATGAAGCCTGAGTAAAAACCCACGCCGAACTGCCCGATCAGCTGGCCCTGTTCTTTGGCGTCGGACTGCTTGTCGGCCTCCAGCCGGCTCATGAAATCGCGGGTGCCACTCTTGGCAATCGTGCCCAGGTGGTCAATCGCCTCGGCCGTGCTCATGCCAATGCCGTTGTCGGTGATGGTCAGAGTTTTGGTGGCCTTGTCCAGCGTGATGCGCACCCTCAGATCAGGGGCATCCTCATACAAGGCGCTGTTGTTCAGCGCTTCGTAGCGCAGCTTGTCGCACGCATCCGAGGCATTGGAGACCAATTCGCGCAGGAAAATTTCCTTGTTGGAGTACAGCGAGTGGGTGACCAGGTGCAGCAGTTGTGCCACTTCGGCCTGGAAAGAATGGGTTTGTTTGTTCATGGGTTTTTCTTGGGGTGAATCAGAACACAGGTCAGCGCGCCTCAGGCGCAAAACCAGAAATTATGGCCGGTCAGCTGGATTTCAAGGGGGGCTTCAAAACCGCTCATGTGGCGCCAGGTAGCGCCACTGACCCAGGGGAAGCTTGCCCAGCATGACACGGCCAATGCGCACCCGCTTGAGGCCGACGACCTTGAGCCCCACCTGCTCGCACATACGCCGGATCTGGCGCTTCTTGCCCTCGGTCAGCACGAAGCGCAGTTGCTCCGGGTTTTCCCAGTCCACCTTGGCCGGTTTGAGAGCCTGGCCATCCAGAGACAGGCCATGGCGCAGCAGCGCCAGCTTGGCGGGTGGGAAGACAACCTGCACATTGGTGGAGACGGTGGCGTCCTCGTCGATGCGCGAGAGCTGGCTGGGTGCACCGGCGGCGGCAGGTGTTCCCAAATAGACCACTCGCACCAGGTATTCCTTCTCCATGTGGGAGTCCTCGCCGATCAACTGACGTGCCACGCGGCCGTCCTGAGTGAGTACCAGCAAGCCGGTGGAGTCGATGTCGAGCCGGCCCGATGGGGCCAGGCCGCGTAGCTGAGATCCGTTGAAGCGCTGCGGCGCGTGATCTTCTCGCCAACGGTTTTGTGCCTTCACCAGCACCACGGCCGGCTCATGACCGTCCTCGGCCTGGCCGCTGACGTAGCCAATGGGCTTGTTGAGCAGGATGGTGACCTGCGCGGCCTGTTTGTTCTGCGCCAGCTTGTCCACCTCAATGCGATCACTGGGGCTGACCTGCTGCCCCATCTCGGCCACCTTGCCGTTGACCTTGACCCAGCCCTGGGCGACCCAATCGTCGGCTTCGCGCCGTGAGCACAGGCCAAGCTCGGCCATGCGTTTATTCAGGCGGCTGGTGCTTGCCCCGGCAGGCTTGGCTTCAGGTCGGGCAGCGCGGCGTAGCGGGCCGTTAGAGACTGGTTTCATCGGGCAGGCATTGTCCTACAAAGCCTGTCATTGAAATTATCTATTTGAAGTGAGCAAAGAAATGCGCCAGGTCTTTCAACTGTGCGTCCTTTAGACCATAGAGCGAGGCGGCCATGATGGTGTCGCGTCCCGGGCCAGGATGGTCGCGAAACTCTTTCATCACGTCGAGCAGGAAGCGCTCCTGTTGGCCGGCCAGGCGGGGTACCTGCTCTCGGCCGCTGTAGTTGGGCAAATGGCAGATGCCGCAGCGTGTGCCCTCGGCAACGGCCTTGCCACGCTGGTAACTTGCGGCGTCCACGGGGCCAGCCGCAGGTGGGGGCGGTGGCAGGCTCGCAAAATACAGGGCCAGCTTGGTCAGCTCTGCGTCTTTCAAGCCGTCCAGCGTGCCCTTCATCTGGGGTATGTCGCGCAGGCCCTCACGAATCAGCACCAGCTGGTTTTCCAGAAAGATCTTCGGCTGTCCAGCCAGGGAGGGAAAAGTGGGTGATTGCGAAACACCTTTGGCGCCATGGCAGGCTACACACAATTCCAGCCGTGGTGCAGATTGCGCCAGAGTTTGACCGCAAGCCAGCATGAGCAACAGCCCTGCCAACATTTGGCTCAGACGGTTATAGAAGAAAAAAAATAGGTGCAGCATGGGGAAAATCGAGAGGAAGAAGTGAAAAAGCAGGGCGCCATTACGGAGCCCTGCCATCATGCCACCAGGCGCGGCTTATTTTTTGTAAGAGATGCGGTAGATCGCGCCCATCTGCTCGTCAGAGACCAGCATTGCGCCATCAGGCATTTGCAGCAGGTAGGCCGGGCGACCCCAGAAGGTGTTGGCCGCATCGTCCTTGAAGCCAGTCAGGAACGGGGTGACCTTGGCATTGGAGCCATCGTTGCCGGCCTTGACCACCACCACATCGAAACCGATTTTCTGGGTGCGGTTCCACGAACCCTTGCGGGCTACGAAGGCGGCATTCTTGTACTCGGCTGGGAACATGTTGCCGGTATAGAACTGAATTCCCATGCCAGCGGCGTGGGGCCCCATCAGTGCCACGGGCTTGGTCACACCGTCGCAGGCCTTGTCTTTCTTCACATCCGGATCAGCAATGCTGCCTTGGTGGCAGTAGGGGAAGCCAAAGTTTTGGTCCGCTTTGCTGATGCGGTTGAGGGTGTCGTTGGGGGTGTCATCACCCATCCAGTCGCGGCCATGGTTGGTGAACCACAGTTCCTTGGTGACCGGGTGGAAGTCAAAGCCCACGCTGTTGCGCACGCCGGTGGCGATCACTTCCATGCCCGAGCCATCGGGGTTGTAGCGACGGATCTGGGCGTATTCCTGGGTGGGCAATTCACAAATATTGCAGGGCGCACCAAAGGGCACATAGAGCTTGCCGTCAGGCCCGAAGCGCAGGTATTTCCAGTTGTGGTGTTGCAGCGGCGGCAGTTTGAAGGCGTCGGTCAGATCGACCGGGGCGGCGTTGGGGTTCTTTTCGATGCCGTCATAGCGAAGCACCTTGTCGATGGCCATCACATAGAGGTTGCCCTTGTTGATGGCCACGGCTGGCTGGTTGAGTTTGTCCACCACCACGCGGCTGGTGCGCTCCTTGCCGTTGTCGGTGATTTCATACACGCGGCCCAGGGCACGGGTGCCCGCGTAAATCTTGCCGGATTCACCACGGGCCATGGCGCGAATGCCCGGTGTACCAGTGGACCAGAGTTCAATCTTGAAGCCAGGCGGCAGCTTGAGCTTGTCAATCGGGATTTCGGCAGCTGGTGTGGCTGTGTTTTTGCCCGGGTTGGGTGCCAGAGTAGAGTTGGCCATGGAGGCCGGCATGCCCTGTTTCCAGGCAGGGGGAGGTGCCGCTGCCGGTGTTTGGGCAAAGGCCTGCCCCAGGCCAAGCAACAGCAGGGAGCTGAGAAGCGGTAATTTGCGCATCATGAAATGTCTCCTAAGGGTGATTGATCAATTGATCAGCCGGCATCGTATTCCGGATCGGTTGGACTTTGTCTTTGTTTGTATTAGGGGTTTTCCCTTGATTCGTGGATGTCAAGATTTGGCTGAGATTGGTCATGGACATCGCAGTGTTGACGGAAATCATTGCTCGATTATTTGGCGGTAGTGGTTTTCCCTAGTTTGAAAAAAATAAAGTAGGTAGCGTTAGAAAAAGATATTCAGAAATGTTACAAAGCGCGCTCCGCAAAATATTTTGTGGATTCAATAAAGGAGAAATATCAATGAAATTAACCAAGCTCTTGGCGGCAATGGTATTTGCCGGTCTGGCTGCCGGTGCGGGCGCACAGGCCACCAAAGACAACCTGTCAACCCTCAAGCAGATGAAGGTTGCCACCACCGATCTGAACATCCCGGTGGTACCGCAGGAGGGGCGTAACGCCAACGCGATTCGCGCCAACCTGAAAAACATCAAGATGCCGCCCGGCTTCAAGATTGAACTGTATGCCGTTGTGCCCGATGCCCGTCACATGGCGGTGGCTCCTTCCACCAATATGCTGTTTGTCGGAACCCGCAAGACCAGTGTGTGGGCGGTCACCGATCGCAATGGCGATGGTTATGCCGACGAAGTCAAGAGTTTCGCGCCCAGCCTGAAGTTCACCAACCCGAATGGTGTGTGCTGGACCAAGGACGGCTTCCTGATCGTGGCCGAACACAATCGCGTGCTCAACTTCCCGGCCGCAGAGTTTTTCTATGAAGGCCCGGATGTGGCGGTGATTGAAGTCGTGGGTCAGGGCAAACTGATTCCGCCCGAGGAGGAGTCCTTCAACCACGGCGCTCGCACCTGCCGTGTGTCGGATGACGGCAAGCTGTACATCACGCTGGGGCAGCCCTACAACGTGCAGCCTAAAGAAAAAGTGGCCCTGTACGAAAAACTCGGCATTGGCGGCATGATCAGCCTCAATCCGTTTGACGGTTCCGGCCGTGAAGTGGTGGCCCGGGGTGTTCGTAATTCGGTTGGCATGGACATCAACCCCAAGGACAAGACCGTTTGGTTTACCGATAACCAGACTGATGGCATGGGCGATGACACACCGCCCGGAGAGCTGAACCGCATCACCAAGAAAGGTGGCGAGCACTTTGGCTACCCCTTCATCCATGGGGACGATGTTCAGATTGCCGGTACGGCTGCAGCTCCAGACCTCAAGGGTATGAGCCCCCCGGCACAGTGGACCAAGCCGCAAGTGAATTTCCCCGCCCACCAGGCACAGTTGGGAATGACCTTCTACAACGGCAAGATGTTCCCGGCCAAGTACCAAGGCGGTGTCTTTGTCGCTTCGCACGGCTCCTGGAACCGGACCAAACCTAGTGGCGCATTGATCAACTTTGTGCCAATCAAGGCTGACGGTACAGCGGGCGCTTCGGAAGTGTTTGCCGAAGGCTGGCTTGACAGTACCGGGATCTACAAGGGTCGCCCAGTGGATGTGGCGCCGATGAAAGATGGATCGCTGCTGATCTCTGACGACTATGTAGGCGCGATCTATCGCGTCACTTATTCGAACTAAGCTTTAATATGGGCTTAAGACGGAGGCCCGCGGGCCTCCGTCTTTTTTGAGAAATCATATGACTGTAAAAGAACAAACCGTGGGTGTGTTGATTGGGGTGGCATTTATGGCCTGCAACTTCGCCTACGCCGATGATGCAGCTGCTGGCAAGGCCAAGGCCGCAACCGCATGCGCGGTCTGCCACGGCCCGCAAGGCCTGGCCATGGCGCCGAACACACCTCACCTGGCTGGCCAGCCGCAGCCCTATCTGGTGGAGCAATTGAAAAACTACCGCAGCGGCAAGCGTCATCATGAGGTAATGTCGGTAATTGCAAAACCCTTGACCGATCAGGAAATTAATAATCTGGCACAGTGGTATTCATCCCTGCAAATCAGCGTGCAAGAGCGTTGATTGCTGCCCAGATTTTTTTATTTCTCTTAGGTTCCGGTTCGTCATGAAATTATTCAAAAAGCAAAAGCTAGCCCTGTTGGTCGCTGCTTTAGGCGTGGGGTCAGTTGGTGCCGGTACAGCTTATGCCCAGACCCTGGAGGGCATGGTGGTGTCGGCTTCGCGCGCCGAGCAGCGCAGCTTTGACGCGCCCGCAGCCATCCAGTCGGTGGAGCGGGATACCCTCCAGGACGCCGGACCACAGGTGAATCTTTCCGAGACGCTGAACCGGGTGCCAGGCCTGACCATTCTGAACCGGCAGAACTATGCGCAGGATCTGCAGGTGTCGATTCGCGGCTTCGGCGCGCGTACCGCCTTTGGTGTTCGAGGGATACGGTTGATGGTTGATGGCATACCTGCCACCATACCAGACGGGCAGGGGCAGAGTTCATCGATGGCATTGACCTCAACC
>Ga0075472_10000532_pt1 | contig 15832 bp, 14 predicted proteins | sample DEB19_08_DNA_3_FD_77014 | JGI IMG/M metagenome (GOLD analysis project Ga0075472, IMG submission 77014) | Aqueous microbial communities from the Delaware River and Bay under freshwater to marine salinity gradient to study organic matter... | ecosystem: Environmental > Aquatic > Marine > Coastal ...
CCGTAACCCATGCTGATGCCATTGCCCCACATGGCATTCGTGGTGTCAACAAACAGAGGGTTCCCCATCATGCGGATCTTCTGCCCTTTCAGGTCCTCGGGCTTGCTAACTGGCTTCTTGGTGTAGAGGCTGCGTGAGCCACCATCCATCCAGGCCAGACCAATCATCTTCGCAGGCGAGGCACTGATTTTGTCGAGCAATTCTTGGCCAATGGGTCCGTCAATCACAGCACGCATGTGGGCAATATTGCGAAAGACAAAAGGCATGTTGAAAACATTGACTTCAGGAACCACCGGGCCAACCGGACCCAGCGAGGTGCGCAAGATCTGGATGGCCCCGACCTGGGTCTGCTCGATCATCTCTTTCTCGCCACCGAGCACACTACCCGGGAACATTTGAAACTTGATGCGGCCATTGGTGGCAGCGTCGAGCTTCTTGCCCATGCTCTCAACCGCAACTACGGTGGGATAGCCAGGTGGATGGACATCTGCTGCTTTCATGGTCTGAGCCAGTACGCTGATCGAGCCGGCCATGGCCAATGCCGCAATCAGGGATCTTGTAGTGAGCTTCATTGCAAACCTCCTTGGTGAAAAAAACAAAGAAAGATCAATCTTCAAACGGGCCAGTGCGAACAAATGCACCACCCTGGTAAGTTACAGCCGGGTCGCTGTAATCCAGGGGCGCCTGGCGTCCTTCAGTAGCCACACGAAATTGCTCGGAACTATCCAGCGGACGGAATCCCAGATGGCGGGCAGGCGTGTTATCCCACCATGAGGTGGCGTTGTCCGACATGCCATACACAATGGTATGACCCAGCACTGGCGTGGTCAGGCAGGCCACGACCAGTCGCTCCAGATCGTCGTAGCTGAGCCAGGTTGCCAACATGCGCCGATCTTTTGGCTCTGGAAATGAGGAACCTATGCGTAGGCAGGCGGTTTCGATGCCATAACGGTCAAAGTAAAAACGGGACAGGTCCTCACCATAGGCCTTGCTGATGCCGTAATGTCCATCAGGCCTGGCAGGCATGGTGGCATCAATGACCTGATCCTGCCGGTAATAGCCCGTCACATGGTTGGAACTTGCAAACACAATCCTCTTGACGCCTTGCTTTCGCGCAGCTTCATAGAGGTTGTAGGCCCCAATGATGTTGGCCTGCAGGATCAGATCAAAAGCTTGTTCGGTGGAAACCCCGCCCAGATGGACCACGGCGTCCACACCAGCTAACAGTTTGAGTATGCCTGCCCGGTCTTCCAGACGAACCTGCATGAGTTCTTCGCCAGGCTGAGCCGAGCCCAGATCGGCCACATCACTAAGCCGCAAGACATCGCAACGTGCCTTGAGACGGGGTCGCAGCACCTGGCCCAGCCCACCCGCGGCACCGGTCAGCAACAGGCGCTTGAAACGCAAGGGTGAAATGTGCACTTGAGGGGTTGTCATAGCAACGATATTACTATCATCATACGTTACACCACACCCGACAGGCTGCCTGACAAGGTCGAGCGCGACCCTATTTGACAGGTGCTACTTACGGGCGCTTGCCGGCACCCAATTGGCGCAGATCGGCCAACACCTCAGCCGAGTGGGTGGAGGCATTGACTGAGAGGTAGCGTTTGGCAACCTGCCCTTTGGGATCAATCAGGAAGGTGTTGCGCTTGGCAAACTTGAACACCTTCCAATCTGAAATTGCGCCGTAACGCTGGGCAACCTCACCCTTTAGATCGGCCAGCAAAGGAAACGGCAGATGGTATTTTTCAGAAAATTCTTTATGCGAGGCCGTACTATCCACGCTGATGCCTACCACCATGGCGCCCAAGGCCGTGATCTGAACCCAGTCATCACGAAAGTTGCACGCTTCAGTGGTACAGCCCGGCGTGTCGTTCTTGGGATAGAAGTACAAGACCAGCCACTGACCGCGCCACTCTTCCAGCCGGCGTAGCTTGCCGCTCTGATCAAGCAACTGGAAATTTGGTGCCTGTACCCCAACCGCCGGCGCCTGGGCAACAGCAGCAACTGCAAAACCAGCCAGCACTGCGCCAATCACACGTTTTAGACTTGCAATCATGGTTCAGACTTCCGCAATTCAGTCTACTTGGATATACCTTTTCAGCGCGTCAGCAGCCGAGCTGGGATCAGCCAGTTCGGCTTACGCCGGCGCAAGCACAGTCAAACCACCCAGATAGGGTCTGAGCACCTTGGGAACCTCAATCGTTCCATCCTGGCGCTGGTAGTTTTCCAGCACGGCGACCAAGGTTCGTCCCACGGCCAGTCCGGATCCGTTCAAGGTATGGACCAGCTCATTCTTTCCCTGGGAGTTTTTAAACCGTGCCTGCAAGCGACGCGCCTGGAAGGCCTCGCAATTGCTCACCGAACTGATCTCGCGGTAGGTGTTTTGCGCGGGCAGCCAGACCTCCAGATCGTGGGTTTTTGTTGCCCCGAAGCCCATATCACCGGTACACAAGGCCATCACGCGGTAGGGCAAGCCCAGTTTTTGCAGAATGGCCTCGGCGTGGCGGGTCATTTCCTCCAGGGCCTCGTAGCTTTTCTCGGGATGCACGATCTGCACCATTTCCACTTTGTCAAACTGGTGCTGCCGGATCATGCCTCGCGTGTCACGCCCGTAGGATCCGGCTTCAGAGCGAAAACAAGGGGTATGGGCAGTGAGCTTGATTGGCAACTCGGCCTCGGCCACGATCTCATCGCGCACAAAATTGGTCAGGGTGACTTCACTGGTAGGAATCAGGTAGAGGGACACATCGTCTGCAGCCCCGTCCTGTCCCCCCTTTTTGGCGGCAAACAGGTCCTCTTCGAACTTGGGCAACTGCCCGGTGCCACGCAATGTCTCGGCATTGACGATATAGGGGGTATAGCACTCGGTATAGCCATGCTCGCTGGTCTGCACGTCGAGCATGAACTGGGCCAAAGCGCGGTGCAGTCGGGCCACCTGCCCCTTCATCACGGTGAAACGTGAACCCGTCAATTTGCTGCCAGTATCGAAGTCCAGGCCCAGGGGCTCACCCAAATCGACATGGTCCTTGACCTGAAAATCATAGGTCCCGGGGGTTCCCCAGGTTCTCAGCACCACATTGCCATGTTCGTCAGCACCTTGCGGCACACTTTCATGGGGCAGGTTAGGCACGGCCAGCAGCATGGCCTGCATGTCAGCCTGAATCTGCTCCAACCTTGCCGCTGAGTTTTCCAGTTCGCCCTTGATGGATGCCACCTCGGCCATCACCGCCTCAGCCTGCGCATGCTCACCCTTGCCCTTGAGTGCACCGATTTGCTTGCTCAGGCTATTGCGTCGGGCCTGCAGTTCCTCGGTTTTCATTTGCAGTGATTTACGCTCGGCTTCTAGGGTACGGAAAGTATCTGCGTCGAGAAATGACTGCGGCTTTTTACGAGTTTCCAGGCGCGCCAGCACGCCATCCAAGTCTTTGCGAAGAAGATTTATGTCAAGCATGTGATGATTTTAGTTGCCTGCCACTTTCATCCGTTCGATCAGGATGGAGCCGACGGTTTTGGCGCCATAGTTGTAGGCGTCTGATCCCACAGCGGCCATACCCAGGAACATTTCCTTCATGTTGCCAGCAATCGTGATTTCCTGGACCGGATAGACAATGCGGCCTTTCTCAACCCAAAACCCACTGGCACCGCGCGAGTAATCGCCCGTCACGTAATTGACGCCCTGGCCCATCAATTCAGTGACAAACAGGCCGGAGCCCAGTTTTTCAAGCATGGCATTCAGGTCATCTTGTGGCCGTGTCAGGCGCGAGGTGAGGATCAGGTTATGTGACCCACCGGCATTGCCAGTTGTTCGCATACCGAGCTTGCGGGCCGAATAGCTGCTCAAGAAGTAACCCTGTACTTGCCCGGCTTCGATTACTGAGCGCGGGCGCACCTGCACCCCTTCATCATCAAAGGGCGAACTTCCCTTGCCTCGCAGGACAAAGGGGTCCTCACGCACATCGATATGCTCTGGCATCACCTGCTGGCCCAGCGAATCCAGCAGGAAGGAACTTTTTCGGTACAGCGCACTCCCGCTCAAGGCCTGTACCAATGCACCCAGCAAGCCCGCCGCCAGGGGCGATTCAAACAGGACCGGGCATTCAGTGGTCTTTATTTTTCGGGCCTTCAGCCGGCTCAAAGCGCGCTCGGCCGCATAGCGACCAATCGCCTCTGGCGCGGCCAATTCCTGCGGGTGGCGCTGTGAGCTGGACCAGTAATCCCGCTGCATGTCATCGCCCTTGCCAGCAATCGGTGACACCGCGATGCTGTGACGCGAGCTGGCATAACCGCCTCTGAATCCACGCGTGTGTGCACTGAAAAAATGTGATTGCTGGGCTGAAACTGAAGCCCCTTCGCTATTGGTAATGCGCTTGTCCACCGTCAAGGCCGCGGCCTCAGCTGCGCGGGCAATTTCAGCGGCTTGCGCGCTGCTGACAGCCCAGGGATGGAACAAGTCCAGATCGCGTCTGGCTTCAGAGACGGAAACAATATCGATTGCATCAGGCAAACCGGCAGCCGGATCGTCGGCCGTAAAGCGGGCAATATCAAAGGCCGCCTGGACCGTGCGCTTGACCGCCTCCTGCGAAAAGTCCGATGTGCTGGCGTTACCGCGACGCTGCCCAACATAGACCGTCACACCGAGCGACTTGTCACGGTTTCGCTCAACATTTTCCAATTCGCCCTTGCGGACTGACACGCTCAAGCCACTGCCTTCGGAGGCCTCGGCACCAGCATCGGTGGCCCCCAGGACCCTGGCGTGTCCGAGCGCAAGGTCGACCAGTTCTTCAAAGCGGGCTTGACTGTAGGTGAATCCTGGTGCAGGCGCCGTGTCCTGGCTCAAAACGGGGGGCTTGATGGGTTTGTTCATGGCGGAGGCTATGATACTTGGCTCTGCAAAGATTGCCTGATCGCGCTTTTTTATGTCACGTAAACCCAAAAAAGGCTATTTCGTCAAAGGCCAGTTCGTCGCAGAGGGCAGCGAGCTGGACCTTGAGCTCAAACGAGAGCTTAAAGGGGATACCGAAATCAGCAAAACCGATCTGAAGCGTGAAAGCACAGAGCTGCAGAAACTGGGCGAATCCCTGTTGGCCCTGCGCAGTGACCTGATGGCCGGCCTGGCGTTACCCGACAAGCTGGTTGACGCACTCGCAGAAGCCAAGCGCATCACAAACTTCGAGGGTAAGCGCCGTCAGATGCAGTACGTCGGCAAATTGATGCGCCAGCTCGATGAGGAGATCGTCCAATCCATACGCGAGGCTCTGAGAGAACAGGACCAGGGTTCTGCCCGGGAAATACAAATTCTGCACGCTGCCGAGCAATGGCGCGCACGACTGATCGCCGATGACGATGCCGTTGCCCAGTGGATCAATACCTTTCCCGCCACCGACAGCCAACAACTGCGTGCCCTGGTTCGACAGGCCCGCAAGGATGCGCCCGCCTTTGATCAGGCAGCCATCTCCCAGGGACTGGCACCCCGCCAAAGTCGAGCTTTTCGTGAATTGTTTCAGCTGATCCGAACGCAACTATCCGAAACACAACCCAATGGAGATGGTGATGAGTGAAGTCTTTGATCCGGTCAGGATCGGCATTGTTTCGGTCAGTGACCGTGCCTCAACCGGGGTCTATGAAGACAAGGGACTGCCCGCCTTGCGGGACTGGCTGAGCCGGGCTTTGAAAAATCCAATTACCTTTGAGTCCAGGCTGATTCCAGACGAACAGGTCCACATCAGTGCTGCACTGATTGAACTGGTGAACGCCGGCTGCTCCCTGGTCCTCACCACGGGCGGCACCGGGCCGGCGGTGCGCGATGTAACGCCAGAAGCCACCTTGGCGGTCAGTCACAAGGAGATGCCCGGCTTTGGCGAGCAAATGCGGCAGATCAGCCTGAAATTTGTGCCCACTGCCATTCTGTCGCGCCAGGTCGCTGTGATTCGGGACAAGAGTCTGATCATCAACTTGCCGGGCCAACCCAAATCGATTGCCGAAACCCTGGAAGGCCTGAAGGACGCCGAGGGCCAGCAGCTGGTTTCAGGCATCTTTGCAGCCGTCCCCTACTGCGTAGACCTTATCGGCGGCCCCTATCTGGAAACCAGGGACGAAGTTTGCAAGGCATTTCGACCCAAATCAGCGATTCGTCCGATACGCACAGGCTGAATTTCGTGAAGACCTGGCAAACTGTCCCAAGTGGTCAAGCTGAGCCAGCCGTACCTACTTGCAAGGCTACTTGCCAACCAGCTGGTTGAGCTTTTCCTTTTCGAAGTGCTCTTCGCGGGCAGCATCACCCGGGACTTGCGCCGTTGAGAGCTTTTCTAGGGCCTGCCAGAGCAAGGCAATCTGATGCTCCTGCGACGACGCGTTGTCGATCAACCCCCGCATGGCCTGGTTCAAGGGATCGTCTTCCTGGGTAATGCCGTAAGCAGAGAATCCTTGCTGAGTCGTGGTGACATCAGCACTCTGGCCTTCCTTGGAGGGAATGATTCGCGCTGGAATGCCCACTGCGGTAGCACCGGCTGGCACTGGCTTGATCACGACCGCATTGCTGCCGATCTTGGCCCCATCACCAACCTCAAAGCCACCCAGCACCTTGGCGCCGGCACTGACCACCACATTCCTGCCCAGCGTGGGATGGCGCTTGGCGCCCTTGTACAAGGAGGTACCGCCCAGCGTGACCCCATGGTAGATGGTGCAGCCGTCGCCCACCTCGGCCGTCTCGCCGATGACGACGCCCATGCCGTGGTCGATGAAGACGCGCTCGCCGATTTTGGCACCCGGGTGAATTTCAATACCCGTCAGCCACCGGCCGAAATGGGAAATGAAGCGACCCAGCCACTTAAGATCATGCGTCCAGCACCAATGCGCGCGACGATGCAAGACCAAGGCATGCAGGCCGGGGTAGCAAGTCAGCACCTCCCAGAAACTGCGCGCCGCAGGGTCACGCTCAAGAATGCACTGGATATCAGAACGCAAGCGGGTAAACATGGATGGAGTTTATCCCTTAGCGCGTTCTGCCGCTTCCAGCATGGACTTGGCCACACCCCGCAAGATATGTATTTCTTCAGCAGTCAGTTCAGCGCGGTTGAATAGCTGGTTGAGCCTTGGCATCAGCTTCTTGGGCGCCTGCGGGTCCAGAAACCCGATGGCCATCAGGGCCTCTTCCCAATGAGCCAGCATGCCGGCCACCTGCTGGGCATCTGCCTTCGATGGCGATTGTGCAACAGTGGTCTTGGCAAAACCCCCCAAGGCCAAACGCCACTCATAGGCGATCACCTGCAAGGCGGCGGCCAGGTTGAGAGAACCAAAGTCAGGATGGGTCGGAATGCTTAACGCAACATGGCAGCGGTAGACATCTTCATTGAGCATTCCAAAGCGCTCGGAACCAAACAGAAATGCGACCCCCGACATCCCCTCACCTTGGTTGTCATCCTGGCTCGCTGCTTGATCAGCCGACTCAAACAGCTGCGCAAAATGCTCACGCGGACTGCGGGTGGGCGGGCCAAAGTCGCGGGGAGTCATGGCCGTGGCGCACAGATGTGTCATACCCTCCAAGGCCTGGTCCAGGGTGTCAACAATTCTGGCCTGCCCCAGCACATCCAGGGCCCCGCTGGCACGGGCAATGGTTTCCTCGCGCCGCAAGACATTCGGCCAGCGCGGCGCTACCAGCACCAGGTCAGAGAACCCCATTACTTTCATGGCGCGCGCGACTGCGCCTACATTGCCAGCATGGCTGGTGTTGATCAGGACAAATCGGGTTCGAATAGGCGTGGTTTGCATCGAATGGGGACGCGAGGCAGGTAAAATCGTCCCTATTGTCGCTGCCCGCATCGCCTGGCTGGCAAAAAACCGTTCCTGCTCAATTGGGGATAGATAAAAATCTTCTGTCCCGCAATGAAATAACAATTTATGTCATCCCCAAACCTGCACCCCATGCTCAACGTGGCCGTCAAAGCCGCCCGCGCCGCTGGCGCCATCATCAACCGCGCTGCCCTTGATGTGGAGGCTGTTCGGGTGTCACAAAAGGCGGTTAATGACTTTGTCACCGAAATTGATCACGCCAGCGAAGACATCATCATTGAAACTTTACTGTCTGCGTACCCTGGCCATGGCATCTGGGCCGAGGAAACGGGGCGGGAACGGGGCGCCAAAGATTCGGAATTTGTCTGGATCATTGACCCCCTAGATGGCACCACCAATTTCATTCATGGTTTTCCGGTTTATTGCATCAGCATTGCTTTGGCTGTGCGTGGCAAAGTAGAACAGGCCGTCATCTATGACCCTAGCCGAAACGATTTGTTCACAGCCACCAAAGGGCGGGGCGCTTATATGAATGACCGCCGCATTCGGGTCAGCAAGCGTTCAGATCTTAGCCAGTGCCTGATCTCCACGGGTTTCCCGTTTCGCAAGGACGATGACTTTAGCAAGTACCTGGCCATGATGAGCGAAGTGATGCAACGAACCGCGGGCATTCGACGTCCCGGGGCCGCAGCGCTTGATCTGGCTTATGTGGCGGCGGGTTTTGCCGATGGGTTTTTCGAGACGGGTTTAAGCCCCTGGGATGTGGCCGCTGGCTCGCTACTGGTGACAGAAGCCGGTGGTCTGGTGGGAAATTTGACGGGCGAGGCCGACTTTCTGGAGCAAAGAGAGTGCCTGGCTGGCAACCCAAAAGTCTACGGACAATTGGTCAATCTTCTGGGCCGCTACAGCAAATTTGCCAGCACGTCTGACAAAACTGCAGAATGAGCAGTGAACCTCACTGCTTAATGGTGGTCCATCTGTTCGGCCGACAGAAACATTGAGGCATATTTCTGGAACACCCTCTGGTTGATGAACACATCGTAGAGATCGGTATCGATATGCCCGGTGTTTCGCATGTTTTCCATGATCGACAAAGCCTGTGACAGGGACATTGCCTTTTTATAAGGACGGTCGTGGGCTGTTAGGGCTTCAAAGATATCAGCAATGCCCATCATGCGAGCCTGCCAGCTCAGCTGATCTCTGCTGAGTCCGCGCGGGTAACCCTTGCCATCCATGCGTTCATGATGCCCGCCGGCAAACTCCGGCACATTCTTCAGGTTCTTGGGCCAGGGCAAACGCTCCAGCATCTTGATGGAAGCCTCAATGTGATAGTTGATGACCTTGCGCTCCTCGTTGTTGAGGGTACCGGCGCGAATCATGAGGTTGTCCAGTTCATCAGGCGAGAGCAGCGGCTGACGCACGCCATCAGGCCCCACCCACTGGTAGCGTTCAGAGATTTCCTGGACCCGCGCCACATCACCGTCACCCATGCGCTCAGTGCCAATATTGGTGAAGCGCAAAAACTCACGGTCTGAGTCAACCTGGGCGCAGAAGGCCTGGAAATCGGCATCCGCCTGAGAGGCGTCCACGCCCATGGCCATGGCCTGCCACTTTTTGACCTCAGCATCCCGTTTGATGACTTCAAATCGAGTGTCCACCATCAGAATGCGGTCAAACAAGGTTTGCAGCTTGGTCGCCTTGTCCACCACATGAACCGGAGTCGTCACTTTGCCGCAGTCATGCAGCAAGGCGGCTATCCGTAATTCATACAAATCTTTATCGTTGAAGCTGATTGAGGCCAGGGGCCCCTGATCGGTGTTGTTCACTGCATCAGCCAGCATCATGGTGAGTTCTGGCACCCGCTGGCAATGGCCGCCTGTATACGGCGATTTTTCGTCAATGGCCATGTTGATCAACACGATGAAAGATTCAAACAGGTGCTCGAGCTGTGTGATCAGTTGCCTGTTGGACAAAGCAATGGCCGCCTGGGAAGCCAGCGACTCTGCCAGACGCTGATCGGTACCGGAAAATGCAATGACCTGCTTGTCGTCGGGGTTTGTGCAATTGAGTAGCTGCAACACCCCGATCAGTTCCCCCTCATGGTTTTTCATGGGAACGGTCAGAAAGGAGTGCGATCGGTAGCCAGTGTTCTGATCAAAAGCCCGGGTGCCGGAAAAATCAAACCCCTTGGCCTGGTAGGCATCGGGGATATTCAAGGTTTCGCCCGTATTGGCCGCATAGGCTGCGACCATGGCATTGTTTGGGGTCCCGTCATCCAGTGTGAGCGCCAGTTCACGAAATTTTCCCGAAATTTCTGCGCCAGTGGTACCACCCAAGGCTACCCCCAGGGTGTCATTTCTCACAATGGCAAATCGCAGCCGTTTTTTATCGTCCGTGGGGATATACAGCGTGCCGCCGTCGGCATGGGTAATGTTCATGGCAGCCAGCAGAATATTTTCAAGCAGGCGATCCAGATTTCTCTCGTTGGAAAGCTCTGCCCCGATCTCATTGAGCTGTTCAAGCCGTCGAAAAAGGACTTCGGTGGAATCCATGCGCGCCTTCCGCTGAATTGACAGGAATCAAGGTTTCAGCTTAGCTACGCTTTGAGAAATTGCAAGCAAAAAAACCAGAGAATTGATCCCTAACTTGTCCCAGTTTGATCCCACGCAAAATCCTGCCGCACGTCACCCTGCGCCGGCGCTTGCCCCTCTTACTCAAATAAGCAGCATGTAGCCGTTCAGGGTGCTAAGAATTCCCAACACGCCCAGAACTGTAGAAGCCCAGAAAAATGACCTTCTCTCGGTGATCAGCGTGATCGACATCAAGACGATGGCAATTTGCAGCAATGCCTCGGCGGCATCAAACCAGGGGTCGCGACGCAATGCCAGGTCCCGCTCCACTTCATGCGCCTTGGCGCGCGCCAACAACTCTTTTTTGCCTTCCCCCGTATCAGGCTCACTTTCATAACGGGCTATGGTCTGTTTGTGCGATTCGAGCTTTTTTTCCATCGCCTGCTTCAAAGCCGGGGGCAGACCTGGCATTTGAACTTGCAGCGCCAGGTCGTCAGCAGCCAGTTTGAGGACTGTCTGCCGGATATTTTTTGCCTGATAAAAACTATAGGCATCAGCTGCCAATATGTTGTACAGCGTCGCCTCTTTGGAGGCGTTCCCGCCGCCAAGACTGGCCAAGGCCAACACCATCGCCAGGGCAGCGACCATCAGGGCGCACCGGGTCTTGAACTTGTCTGTTTGACCGTGCTGTGCCTCAGTCAACTCTCCAACATTTGCTGCTTCCATCATTTCCCCCAGTCATCAGATAGCTGAACATTGAAACCAAGATTTGAAGGCTCACGCCCTGCCCCATCAGGGTTGACGCATTATCGACAGGACCAGGTCAGCTTGATTACCGACCCGGGTATTAAATTCAAAAAGGTCTGGTTAATTGGGGAGGGATGAGGTCATAAGCTGCGCGCCCCTCCCTGGAAGTAGCAGCTTCATGATGTTTTTCTCATCGCTTGAGCAGCCAACGGGTCAATTCGCGGTTAACCAACATGGGTTGTTCACGGTGCAAAAAATGACCGGCATTTTCGATCAGACGAAACTCATAGTCGCCTTCGAAATACCTGGCCTGATCCGCCATCAATTCAGCCCGCAAATCCTGCGCGCCGCACAAAGCCAGGGTTGGCACCCTGATAGGACGCTCCATCAACACGCGAACTGCTGCCAGCTTGGGATCTGCTTTCTCTGGATCAAACATGGCCCGGTAATAAGCCAATGTGGCAGCGAGCACACCGGGTTGTGACAACATGGTCTTGATGGAACGTATGTGTTCTGTATCCTCAAAACCCTCCACAGTCCAATAATTCCAAAGGTAGTCGATAAAGTGCATGTCGTTTGCAACCAGCGCCTTCTCCGGCAGGTTTGCAAGTTGAAAAAACCACCAGTGAAACGAGCGGTGAATATGCTTGGGATCCAACAAGCTGCGGGCAACCTCGACAGGATGGGGCACAGCCATCAAGACCGCACGTTGAACCAGTTCCGGGTAAGCGGCCAGCAATCCGTAGCCAATGATGGCACCCCAGTCCTGGCCCACCAAATGACATGACTGTCCCTGGTTAAGTTCGCGCAGCAACCCAGCTATGTCATTGACCAGGGTGGCCTTGTCAAAATAGCCTGACTGGGGAATGTCGCTTGGGGGATAGCCTCTGAGGTAGGGGGTGACAACCCGAAAACCCTGACTCACCAATTCAGGCACCTGATGGCTCCAGGTCAGGGCATGGTCTGGGAAGCCATGCAACATCACCACCAAGGGGCCCTGCCCCTGCTCCAGGTAGCCAATTGAGAGTTGCTCGAGTTTGAGGAATTTCACAAAGCTAGTCTACCCAGAGTTTGATCGTCAAAAGCGTTCCAATATCTTCATCTCATTTATGCGGATTGATGTTTGCCAAATTTACATCCTGATCTAGCCATTCTTTGAATAAACGCAATTCCAGCCTGGCCCCGTTCGCTGCACAATCAGATTACCCTAACCCTCAAGCCAAGCCGGAAGACTTTTACGGATAAACTTTTTGCGCAAACTCGCTCAGGAGCACCCATGAAAAATTACCAGCATTTCATCAACGGCGAATATGTTGACCCAATTGGGGGTCAGTGGATTGACACGATTGACCCCTACACCGGCAAGCCTTGGGCACGCATTCCGCGGGGTTGTGCTCAGGACGTTGATCGTGCCGTCCAAGCCGCCTCCCGGGCTATGCAGGAGGGTCCGTGGGCCACCATGACTGCCTCCCAGCGCGGCAAACTGATGGTCAAGCTGGCAGACCTGGTAGCCGCCAATGCTGAACGGCTTGCAGAAATCGAGGTGCGGGACAACGGCAAACTGGTTGCCGAGATGCGCGGCCAGGTCAACTACCACCCAGAGTGGTGGCGCTACTTTGGTGGCTTGGCCGACAAGATCGAAGGCTCTGTCATGCCGATCGACAAGCCCGACATGTTTGCCTTTTCACGCCATGAACCTGTTGGCGTCGTGGGCGCCCTGACGGCATGGAACTCGCCCTTGCTTTTTATTGCCTGGAAATGCGCCCCCGCTGTGGCCGCTGGCTGCACGGTGGTGATCAAGCCCTCTGAGTTTGCCTCGGCCTCAACCTTGGAGTACATGGCCTTGACCCGGGAAGCTGGCTTTCCCGATGGTGTGTTCAACGTCGTCACCGGCCTGGGCCATGAAACCGGGTCAGCCCTGGTTGACCATCCGGGCGTGGCGAAGATCACCTTCACCGGCTCAGATGTCACTGGCGCAAAAATTTATGCCCAGGCCGCCAAGTCCATGAAGAGAGTCTCGCTGGAGCTCGGGGGCAAGTCACCCAACATCGTCTTCGCTGACTGCGATTTGGACAAGGCCGCTGCCGGGGTGATTTCCGGTATCTTCGCAGCCACTGGTCAGACCTGTATCGCGGGCTCGCGACTTTTGGTGCAGAACTCGATCAAGGACGAATTTACCCAAAGGGTAGTGGCCCTTGGAAAAACTGCCCGCAAAGGCAACCCCATGCTGGCAGACACCAACATCGGCCCTGTCACCACGCCAGGCCAGTACAAAAAAATTCTGGACTACATCGATATCGCCAACCATGAGGGTGCGCGCTGCATTCTGGGTGGCGGCCCTGCCACCTCGCCAGACTTGCCGGGTGGCCAGTTCGTGGAACCCACCATCTTCACTGATGTAACCCCGCAAATGCGGATCGCGCGTGAGGAGGTGTTCGGCCCGGTGCTGTCCATCATCGGATTTGAGGATGAAGCCGAAGCCATCCGGCTGGCCAACGACACCATCTACGGCCTGGCTGCCGGCGTCTGGACCGAAAACATCGGCCGCGCCGTGCGGATGTCTTCAGCCCTGAAGGCGGGGACGGTCTGGGTGAACACCTACCGGGCCGTCAGCTACATGATGCCGTTTGGCGGCATGAAGCACTCTGGCATCGGGCGGGAAAGCGGTGTGGAAGCCATCCGCGAATTTCTTGAGACCAAGAGCACCTGGATCTCATACGCCCAAGGCGCACCCGCCAATCCGTTCATCATGCGCTGAAACCTTGGCCCAAGATGCGACTAGGACTGGCTAGTTTTAGTGCGCAAGGGTCCGGTAAGTTGGAGCCCTAATAACTGGCGGAGGCGGTGAGATTCGAACTCACGAACGTCGCAAAACGTTGCCGGTTTTCAAGACCGGTGCAATCGACCACTCTGCCACACCTCCGGATGCGCTGATTCTACTGTGTTGAGCGGGCAGTCTTGCCACGGGCCAGAGTAGAAAACGCCCGCCGATCAGGCGTCTGGGGCCACCTTGTGATTGGCCAGGGTTTCGATGGCCTTAACCAGGGCCGAGTGGTCGGCCTGATCATGACCCAAGGCGGCGCAGGCCTGCATCAGCTGGGCGGCGTTGGCCGTCTGCGGTAGCGCCATTTTCAGCGCCTTAGCGCCTTGAAGCGCCAGGTTCAGGTCTTTCTGGTGCAGCGCAATACGAAAACCCGGGTTAAAGGTGCGCTTGACCATGCGCTCACCGTGCACCTCCAAAATGCGCGAGGAGGCAAAGCCGCCCATCAGCGCCTGGCGCACCTTGGATGGGTCAGCACCCGCCTTGGACGCAAACACCAGCGCTTCGCTGACGGCGGCGATGTTGAGTGCCACGATGATCTGGTTGGCCACCTTGCAGGTCTGGCCGGCACCAACACCACCGATTAGCGTGATGTTTTTGCCCATCAGCTCGAACAGTGGCTTGACGCGCTCGAACACCGCCTCGTCGGCCCCTACCATGATGGTCAGGCTGGCCGCCTTGGCGCCCACCTCACCGCCAGACACTGGGGCGTCCACATAGTCGGCCCCCAGCGCGTTGATCTTCTGCGCGAAGGCCTTGGTGGCAATCGGGTCGATCGAGCTCATGTCCACCACCACCTTGCCCTTGCCAATGCCGCTGGCTACGCCGTTCTCACCAAACAGGACTTTCTCCACATCCGGGGTGTCGGGCACCATGGTAATGATGATGTCGGCCTGCCGGGCCACTTCGGCCGCATTGGCACAGCCTTTGGCGCCCGCATCCAGCAGTTCTTGCGGCACCTGGCGCCGGGTGTTGACAAACAGGGTGTGCCCGCCCTTGATCATGTTCAGCGCCATGGGCGTGCCCATGATGCCCAGTCCGATAAAGCCGATTTTTTGTGCCGTGTTGCTCATTTGGGTTCCTTCTTTGAATGCAATTGTTCTGGCTGAGCGCCTCTAAGTCGCACCATGGACGCTGCCAGGGGTGAAAAAATTTATCTGGACAAGGCCTTGAACCAGCCCAATCCCTCAACCGTGGTGGTCTTGGGCTTGTACTCACAACCAATCCAGCCCTGATAGCCAATGGCATCCAGGTGCTTGAATAAAAAGTCGTAATTGATCTCTCCGGTGCCTGGCTCGTTGCGTCCCGGGTTGTCAGCCAGCTGCATGTGGGCAATGCGTGCCAGATACTTTTGCGCCGTGGCAGCCAGTTCCCCCTCCATGCGCTGGGCATGGTAGATGTCGTACTGGATGAACAGGTTGTCGCTGCCCACCTCATCAATGATGGCCGAGGCCTGCGCGGTGTAATTCAAAAAGAAGCCGGGCATATCGAAATGGTTGATCGGCTCCATCAGCAGCTTGATGCCTGCGGCCTTGAGTTTTTCGGCGGCGTATTTAAGGTTGGGCACCAAAGTCTGGTGCGCCTGTTCGCGACTCAGACCTGGAATCAGCTTGCCAGCCAGGCAGTTGACTTGCGGGCATCCCAAGGCTGTGGCGTATTCGATCGTCTTGTCCACGCCCGCTCGAAACTCCTCGATCCGCTCAGGGTGGCAAGCCATGCCCCGCTCACCGGCATCCCAGTCACCGGGCGGCATGTTGTGCAAGACCTGCTTCAGGCTATGGGCCTTGAGCGCTTGCGCCAGTTCGTTTTTATCGTAGGCATAGGGGAAGAGATATTCCACGGCCTGGAACCCAGCCGCCTTGGCCTCGGCAGAGCGCTCCATGAAAGGCAGCTCGGTAAA
>Ga0075472_10000536_pt1 | contig 15800 bp, 18 predicted proteins | sample DEB19_08_DNA_3_FD_77014 | JGI IMG/M metagenome (GOLD analysis project Ga0075472, IMG submission 77014) | Aqueous microbial communities from the Delaware River and Bay under freshwater to marine salinity gradient to study organic matter... | ecosystem: Environmental > Aquatic > Marine > Coastal ...
ACAAGACAACACCGAGCCAAGCCCAGAAATGGGAAGGCGTAACGACTATCCCGAAAGGGAGTACGGACAAGTGTCCGGAAGCGCACGGCTCCTGCTACGGCAGGATGAAGAGATAGTCTGCTCTGCAAGGTGACTTGCAGCAGCCCGAAAGGGCGGTCAAGGAGTAACGAACCTTGGCGAACATCTGGCCTTGAGAATAACTTGACTTTGACGCGCAACGTCAACCGCGCTTACGACGATTCGTTTGCCGTGGAAGGCGCCAAGATTGGCTCTACGCTGCGTATCCGTCTGCCGGATCGTGCGCTGGTCACCTCGGGCGCTGCGCTTCAGGTTCAGGACGACAACGAGCAGTACACCACGCTCACTGTGTCCAACCAGGCGCACATTGGCGTGAACTTCACGACTGCCGAATTGACGATGCAGTTGGACGACTTTGCCGAGCGCGTGCTCAAGCCGCGTGTCAGCCAGTTGGCCTCCTACGTCGATGCGGACGTTGCGAACGCTTACAAGAGCATCTATCAGGCCGTTGGCACGCCGGGCACGACGCCGGGCACCTCGGCTGTTCTGCTTGCTGGTCATCAGAAGCTGAACGAGATGGCTGCTTCGCAGAGCAACCGCTATGTGACCGTCAACCCGGCTGGCAACGCTGGTCTGGTGGAAGGTCTCAAGGGCTTGTTCAACCCGGTTTCGACCATCAGCCGTCAGTTCAAGACCGGCATGATGGGCGAGGGCGTCCTCGGCTACGACGAAATCAATATGTCGCAGTCGATTCAGACGTTCACGACTGGTTCGCGTTCGGGCACCATCCTTGTCAACGGCGCTGTGTCCACGCAGGGCGCGACCACCATCAGTTTTGACGGTGGCACGGGTTCGGCTACGGTTGCAGTGGGTGACACGTTCACCATCGCTGGCGTCTACTCGGTCAACCCGCAGACCCGTCAGAGCACTGGTTCGCTCCAGCAGTTCGTGGTGACGGCGGCGGCGACGGCCTCCTCGGGTTCGTGGACGAACGTCTCCATCTCGCCTGCCATCTACACCTCCAGCCACGCGCTGGCGACTGTGGATTCGTTCCCGGCTGACAATGCTGCCATCACGTTCCTCGGTTCGGCCTCAACGGCCTACCCGCAGAACCTGGTGTACCAGAAGGACGCCATCACGTTTGCCACTGCCGACCTCCTGCTCCCGCAGGGCGTGGACATGGCGTCGCGTCAGGTGCACAACGGTATCTCGCTGCGTGTCGTGCGTCAGTACGACATCAACAACGACCGTATGCCCTGCCGTATCGACGTTCTGTACGGCTACAGCGTGATCCGTCCGCAGGCCGCAGTCCGGATGTGGGGCTGAGTCCTAACGTGACCCCGGCGTAACAACCGGGGTCGCAACCCTCATTTCAGTTTCGGGAGTATTTACTATGGCTCTTCCTTCGGTTGGCGGCGGTTACCAGATTGGTGACGGCAATTTGAATGAAATTTCGCTGCGCGTGGCTGCTACCCCGCAGACGGCAACGGCAACGGCAACGCTGACGGCGGCGCAGGTGACGGGTGGTTGGCTGGTTGCCAACCCCAGCACTTCTGCGGCGACGTACACGCTGCCCACGGCGGCGGCGCTGGATGCGGCCTTGGCTAACGTCAAGACCGGCAGCACCTTCGACTGGATCGTTGTCAACATCGGCACCTCGTCCGGTACTGTGACCCTTGCGTTGGGCACGGGCATCACGGACGGCGGTAACGGCCTCACGGCGGTTGCCACGACCTCCAGCGCGCTTTTCCGGTTCTACCGGACTGGCGATGCCGCGTGGTCGGTCTACAAGGTCGCCTGACGACACAGGGAAGGGGGGCGAAAGCCCCCCAACCCTTTTATGGTCATTTACCTCCAACACCCTGTACATGGCTCCAAAGTCGCTATCAGCGAGGTGGAGGCCGTGGAAGATGAAACGCACGGTTGGGTGCGCTACAATCCGGACACGCCCGCCGAGGTGGCTCCGGTCAACGAACTCCTAGTTCGCCGTCGAGGACGACCCCCCAAGACTGCCTCTGAGGGCTGACTCGTGCAGAAGTACCAAAACGCGATACTAGACCTGAAGGGGAATGCCATCGCGGGTGCTTCCCTTACGGTTTACCTGTATGGCACGCTGACGACGGCAACCATCTATTCCGACAACGGCGTCACCCCCATCACGCCTGGCTCCCTGACCACCGATTCCGAGGGTGAGTTTGGGTTCTACGCCGCCAACGGTCGTTACACGGTCAGCGTCATTGCCACGGGTTTTACGTCCCAGCAGTTCTACGACGTGCTGCTGTTTGATCCGGCAGATGCTGGCATCACCTCCATCAAGGACTACGGCGCGGTGGGTGACGGCGTTACTGATGACACTGCTGCTATTCAGGCCGCTATTGACGCAATTGAGGCTGGCGGCGGCGGTACGCTCACCATTCCGGAAGGCATTTACATTGCCGCCGGACTGCAAATCAAGCACAAGGTCTACCTGCAAGGCGCGGGTGAAGCGGCAACTACGCTGAAACTTAAGAACAGCGCCAACACCTATTTGATTGCCGACACCCGGTATGTCAGCAACGTGCTGTATTCTTCAGGGCCGTATGGCATTTACAACCTGACGCTTGACGGCAACAAGGCCAACAACACGGCTGGATCGTGTTTCATCTGTCAGTCGTATGCGTCTACGTTCCGTGATGTGACGTTTCAAAATGCGTCTGACTATGGCGCTATTGTCACCACGGTTACTGCTAACGGCTCCAACATTCTTAACACGGTTCCTGACAACCGCTTTGAAAACTGCTTTTTCAAGTACAATGAGAAAGCGGGTTTTTACGGCAAGGACGCAAACAACATCCTCGCGGACGGAATGTTTATTGGCTGCGTTTGGTACAACAACGGCGACTCTGGCTACTACCAGACGCTGATTGACCGCGCTGCCGGATTCACGTTTACCGACTGCCGCTGGTATGGCGGTTACCAGGGCGACATTGACGCCTACAAATGGGACAGAGGAACGGTTCAGGGTTGCAACTTTGAGCTGAACGCGCTGTTGGCCCCGAATAACGGTTCGGTGTTTGCCAATCTGCGCATTCGCAGTGTTTCCGACCAAGGCGTTGGAACCATTGTGTCCAACGTGTTCTTCTTGGACAACGCTGTAGCAACCGCCACTGACACTTACTGCGGCATTTACCTTGATGGCGCTCCCCAGTGCTTCTCGGTGACTGGCAACGCCTTCCGCGCCGAAACCATTACCAACAAGTACGCCATCCAAAATAATGGCACGCTTGCGCCTGTAGGCGTAGTCAACGAAAACTCGTTCAGCGGGTTTACCGCTGTGCAGCTTGGCACGGGCTATTCAACGCTTGCCAAGTCGGCAACTAAGTTCTACTCCTACGGCAACGACTTCAGTACTTACTCCAACAACCTGACCTTCTTGCCTGCGGCAAACAACGAGGCCATGTTGGTTCAGGTTGCGCCAACCGGGTCAGGAACCTACTCGGCGCAAGTTTGTTTTAACGCTGCCGACGTAAACAATGCTGGCTATGTCAGCATGGACGTTAGCGCCACAACCTCGCGTATTTTTACGGACAAGCGTGGCAGCGGTACCGCGCCGCCGCTTATTGTGCAAAAGTCTGGCGGCACGTTGGGCTTTCTTGGCTCACCCGGCACAACCAAACAAACCGTTACTGGCTCGCGTGGCGGCAACGCAGCATTAGCATCTTTGCTGACCGCTCTTGCGGCGCATGGGCTAATTACTGACAGCACGACGGCCTAAGGCACAGCCATGCAAAAGTACCAAGATGTTATACAAGATGTTCACGGCAACGCCATTCCTGATGCACTTGTCACCGTGTACGTCTACAACACGCTGACGCTTGCTACCATCTACAGCGACAACGGCCTGACGATTGTGCCGAGCAGTATCGTCACGACGGACAGTGACGGTCAGTTTTTCTTCTACGCCGATAACGGTCGCTACACGCTGTCTATCTCTGCCACCAACTTTGCGGCAGAATTGAAGACGGATGTGCTGTTGTTTGATCAGACAGATGCTGGCATTGCGTCGGTCAAAGATTACGGTGCGGTTGGTGACGGTGTTACTAACGATTACAATGCGTTTGTAGCGGCAATGGCAGCTTCTGCTGGGCAGCGGTTGCGCATTCCCGCAGGAACGTACCGCATCCCGTTTACCGGCACTAACTGCCTCACCGCTGCTGCTAACCTGACGCTGGAAGGCGAAGGCGAGAACAGCACTGAAATTGTGTTTGTTCCTAGCAGCACGTCCTACCGCAACCTAATTGTTGTCTCTAGCCCGCTGACGGTGCGCGGCATTAAGATTAGCCTGTCTAGCCCGGTTAACGGCTCGGCAGCATTCTTCCAAGGCACCGTCACCGGCCTGACGCTGGACAACTGCACCTTTGACGGCGGCGTAACCAACTCTGGGTCAACGCTGTCTCATGCGTCGTACCTTATCAATTTCCCAACCAGCGGTACGCAAACTGACGTTCGCATTCAAAACTGCAACGTCACGCGGTTTCGGTACGGGTTTCTCAAGACCAATGCCAGCACTAGTACGCAAAAGCGTATCAGCGTTTTAAACAACGATTTCTACAGCAACTACGACGACCCGTGCCAGTTCAACAGCCCGTCTGGCGTTATGGATGACCTGCTGGTGCAGGGCAACACTTTCCGCGACTCGCTGGGTACGTCTGCGTCGCTGATCGCGCTGCATTGCTCGTTTGCCTCTTGCACCAATTTCCGCGTTATCGGCAACCATTTCTACGGTGCCATCACGGATGCGTTGCACATTGAGGAAAACAGCGTTAACGGCGTCGTTTCCGGCAACACGTTTGAAATTGACGGCAACGGCATAACGCTGCAAGACAACAACATTGGCGGCACTTACAAAATGCCGCTGAACATCAGCATTGGCAACAACACGCTGGTCAAGTCAGGAACCAATCGCGGCTCCGGCAAGTACGGCGTTTACCTCATCAACGATGCCACGCCCGAAGTGCCAGGCAAGCGCGTTGTGGTTGAATCCAACGTCATTACTTCATTTGATCATGGCATTCACTCAGGCGTTAGCACCGATGACGCTGTTCGCATTGTGGACAACGTGTGCAACGATTGCGCCAGCGCGTTTTATCTGACCACTGGCGTTTCGTCCATTGACAACAATACGTCTGCCAACAGCGCAGTGGGCATTGAGACTAGCAGTGGCGGTTCCTGCACCAGCCATAAGTTCGTACAATGCACCAATGCCATTGTTGTTGGCGGTCGCCCGCTAGTGCTGATTGACCCCATTTTTGAATGGACAGAACAGTCGGTAAACGCTGGCAGCACTACGCTGCTAAACACGTTTACTTGGCTCAACAACCGCCTTTACACCGACGTTACTACGCACGTTATTTGCGACGTTGCAACAGACCGCGTGTCGCGGCTTGACCAAGTAATTGCAGGAACGACGTTTACTCGCACAAACAGGTTCAACCTGTCTGGTGGCGGCGCATTTACGCTGGACTGCGTTGACAACAGCAACGTGCTGGCAGTGCAGTTGTATGCGGCATCCGCTCGCAGCAATATCCGTCTAGTAGCGTTTTTCAATGGCACTTGCGCTATAACGCCGTAAGGACACATCATGCCTATCGTACTCACCGGCACTCCTGCCACCGCAACCGCCGCCGACATCATCAATGGTGCCATGCGGCTCATCGGGATGCTTGCTGAAGGCGAAACGCCGTCGGCTGCGGCAGGAGCGGACGCGCTGCTTGCAATGCAGCAGATGATTGACTCATGGAACACTGAGCGACTGTCTGTCTACACCACGCAGGAGCAGGTGTTTACTTGGCCTGCTGGCGCACTGAGCCGCACGCTCGGCCCTACGGGCGACTTTGTTGGCAATCGCCCCATCCAGTTGGACGACAGCACCTACTTTATTGATCCGACCACGGGCGTGTCTTACGGCATCAAAATCATCAACCAGCAGCAATACGACGGCATTGCGGTCAAGACCGTAACCTCGACGTACCCGCAGGTGATGTGGATTAACACCAACTTCCCCAACATTGATATGCACATTTTTCCAGTGCCGTTTCGGGCATTGGAATGGCACTTTATTTCGGTGTCGGAGTTGGAGCAGCCAGCCACCATGTCTACTGCCCTGTACTTTCCGCCTGGTTACCTGCGGGCGTTCCGCTACAACCTTGCCTGTGAGATTGCGCCGGAGTTCGGCGTGGAGCCGTCGCCGCAGGTCAAGCGCATTGCCATGACCAGCAAGCGCAACCTCAAGCGCATCAACAGCCCTGAGGATGTCATGTCGATTCCGTACAGCATCGTGGGCACTCGGCAGCGTTACAACGTGTTTGCCGGTAACTACTAGTGAAAACTCCCATCCTTGGCGCGGCATACGTTGCTCGGTCGGTCAACGCCGCCGACAACCGCTGCGTAAACCTTTTTCCGGAAGCGATTCCCGAAGGCGGCAAGGAACCGGGTTTCCTGAACCGCTGCCCCGGCCTACGCCTTGTAGCCACCGTAGGCAGTGGCCCCATCCGTGGCCTGTGGTCGCACAACAACATCCTGTACGTCGTCTCCGGCACGGAACTGTACAAAGTCACTTCTGCCTATGCCGCCACCAAGATTGGTGATGTCAGCGGCACCGGCCCTGTCAGCATGGCGGACAACGGCACCCAGTTGTTTATTGCCTGCAACGGCCCGTCGTACATCTACAACTACGACACGCTGGCTTTTGGCATCATTACCGACCCAGACTTTCCTGGCGCGGTCAACGTCGGCTACCTTGACGGTTATTTTGTGTTCAACGAACCCAACAGCCAGCGCGTGTGGGTGACTTCCCTGCTGGACGGCACTTCCATAGATCCGCTGGAGTTTGCGTCCGCCGAGGGTTCGCCTGACGGGCTGGTGGCGTTGATTGTTGACCACCGCGAGGCGTGGCTGTTCGGCACCGATTCCACCGAGGTGTGGTACGACTCCGGCGAGGCTGATTTTCCGCTCACCCGCATCCAAGGCGCATTCAACGAGATTGGTTGCGTTGCGCCGTACTCAGTCGCCAAGCTCGACAACGGCATCTTTTGGCTAGGTGCCGACGCCCGTGGTCAGGGCATTGTTTACCGAGCCAACGGCTATGTCGGGCAGCGGGTTTCCACCCATGCCATTGAATACGCCATCCAGTCTTACGGCACCATCTCGGATGCCATTGCCTACACCTACCAGCAGGAAGGCCATGCCTTCTATGTGCTGTCCTTCCCGACTGCGGGCAAAACGTGGGTGTACGATGTCTCCGTAAACTCATGGCACGAGCGCGCAGGATTCAGCAACGGCGCGTTTGTGCGGCACCGCAGCAATTGCCATGCCAGTTTCCAAGGTCTGCCCCATGTGGGCGACTACGAGAACGGCAAGGTGTACGTGTTTGACCTGAGCGTGTACCAAGACGGCGAGACGCCTCAGAAGTGGCTGCGGTCTTGGCGTGCGTTGCCGACCGGGCAGAACAACCTTAAGCGCAGCGTCCACCATATGCTGCAACTGGATTGCGAGTCAGGCGTTGGCCTGAATACGGGCCAAGGCAACGACCCGCAGATAATTTTGCGGTTTTCGGATGATGGCGGGCATACCTGGTCTAACGAAAAGTGGGCCAGCATGGGCAAGTTCGGCAATTACCAACGCCGTGCCATTTGGCGGCGTCTTGGCATGACGCTGAAGCTGCGCGACCGCGTGTATGAAGTATCGGGCACCGATCCCGTCAAGATAATCATCATGGGCGCGGAACTGGCGGTGGATGGCACCAATGCCTGATACGCCTCCAAACATCACCCAGATTCCTGCACCGCGTGTCGATTTCATTGACAAGCGCACGGGCTTGATGGCTCGTGAGTGGTATCGGTTTTTTATCAACCTGTACCAAATCACGGGTGGTGGCAGTTCACAGGCATCCGTAGAAGACCTGCAATTGGTGCCGCCGCTTATCGGGTCGGATTCCCAGATTGCGGAGATTCAAAATCAGTTGCAGTCATTGTTTTTGCAACCTCCTGCGCCTGAAGTGCAGCGACTGTATTACGGGGCGTTTTACGATACTACCAATCAAGTCGCCGCTGTTGCCAATACCGCTTACGCCATCACGCTGAACTCAACAGACTTTTCGTATGGCGTTGATCGTGGCAGCCCTACTTCTCGGGTGATTGTCAACGCGCCTGGGGCGTACAACGTCCAATTCAGCAGTCAGTTTACGTCTACGTCCGCCTCATCTCATGTTGTATCTATTTGGTTTCGCATCAACGGAACCGATGTGCCGTATTCCGCTACCAAAATCACCATGCAGGGATCGTCGGGCAAGTTCGTTGCAGCATGGAACTTTATGGTTAAAATGAAAACCGGCGACTATTTTGAGTTGATGTGGGCTACTGACAATATTGCGGTATCCCTAGAGGCATCGGCAGCATCCGGAGTGGTGCCTGCGGTTCCATCCACCATCCTTACCGTTTCACAGGTGAACCTGCTATGACCGTCGCTCTCTCTCCCGTTGCTGGCGCTGGCTGGCAGTTTTTTGCCGATTCGGGTGCCGTGCTGGCGGGTGGACTGCTGTACACCTACTCGGCAGGCACTACCACTCCGCTGGCAACCTATCAAGACTCGGCTGGCTCGGTTGTGCACACCAACCCCATCGTGCTGGATTCCGCTGGGCGCATTTCGTCTGAGGTGTGGCTTACCACGGGCAGCATTTACAAATTTGTCCTGAAAACCTCAACGGGCGTTACTTTGTGGACGATGGACAACCTGCGCGGCATCAACGATCCCGCATCGGTAGCATGGTCTGTCATCACGGGCACGCCAACCACGGTTGCTGGCTACGGCATCACGGACGGCCTGACCACGACAGTCGCCGCCTCCACTTACGCCCCGATTGCCAGTCCGACGTTTACCGGAACTGCGTCCGCCAAGGATGAACTTACCAATACTTACAACATCGGTTGGCGGGACACTCCGCAAAACTCGCAAACGACAAGTTACGAATTGGTGCTTGCTGACCGAGGCAAGCAGATTTACATGAACGGCACCTCGCTGACCCTGACGGTGCCTGCCAACGCCTCAGTGGCGTTCCCAGTCGGCACAACCATCCTTATCGTCAACGGCAACTCCACGGCGCTGTCGATTGCCATCACAACCGATACCCTGACCCTCGCCAACTCCACCACCACCGGCACGCGGACGCTGGCCCAGAACGGCCTTGCCACGCTGACGAAGGTGGCTAGTGCAAACTGGGTTATCGCGGGGACGGGCCTGTCGTGACCGGAATCCTCGCCGCCACAGGTTGCATCAAGAACGCAACCCAAACCGTCTACGACTACACCGCTGCCGGAACTGGCACTTTGACCATTCCTGGCGGGTTCACGACCTGCACGGTACAGGCGTGGGGTGCGGGCGGCGGTGGCGGGCGTGGCGGCAATTTCGGCACAAACGGCGGTGGCGGCGGTGGCGGCGGGTACAGCAAAAGCAGCCTGACGGTATCCGGTGCGTCTGGGCAAACCATTCAGTGGACGGTGGGCCTCGCGGGTGTTTCCAACGGTGGTGACGGGGGTTTCAGCAATATCTACGCTGGCACGTTCAGCATGACCACCATGACCGCCAACGGCGGCACGGGCGGTTCCTTGGGCGGCGCAGCAGGCACTGGCGGCACTGCGTCTGGCGGCACGGTCACCAACACCACGGGCAACAACGGATCGGGGGATATTGGCGGCGCTGCCATTGCTGGGGACGGCAGCTTGAGTGCCGGTGCCGGTGGCGACGGCGGTACGGGGGCGGTCAACATCCCCGGCGAACCCTACGAACCCGCCACCAACGGACTGCCGGGCACGGACGGTCGCGTCCGCTTTGTGTTCTCGTAAGGAGGCAACATGGAAATTCTTGCATGGCTTGTTTTTGGTGCTGCACTGTGGGCTGCTTACCATTTGTGGTATGTTCCCCGTGGAACCAAAACCAACGCCGGGTCTCGCCCCACGGAAGTTGACAAGCAGGACAAGCACTAATGGCTGTCACCCTTAAAGTACTGATTCCCGCCAAGATTGCCGAGTCTACCCAGACCACGCAATACACGGCCTCGGGCGTCACTGCCATTATTGACAAGTTTACTGCCACCAACTATTCGGCGGCGACTGCCAACTTGTCTATCAATCTTGTCACGCAGTACGACTCGACGGGCAATCAGAATCTCATCGTCAAAACCAAGTCCTTGGCGGCTGGCGAGACGTACACCTTTCCGGAGATTGTCGGGCACTATCTCGCCTCCGGTGGTTACATCTCCACGCTGGCGGGCACTGGCTCTGCCATCAACATTCGTTGCAGCGGGCGGGAAGTGACCTGATGACTGATGTAGTTGCCACTGATGCTTCTCGTGCTTCCGTTGAGGCGTTGCAGTCGGCAATCTCGGTGTTGCCACAAGAGCATTTTCCGACTGAGCATATATTTCACGGCGGAATGTACTGCCGCCAAGTATGGCGTCCCGCTGGGGCGCTGATAGTTGGCAAGGTTCACAAGAAAGACCACTTTTACATGGTCGTTTACGGAACCGTGCTAATCACCAGCGATGATGGCCCGATAGAAGTGACTGGCCCATATTTGTTCCAATCAAAACCTGGCACCAAGCGTGCGGTATACGCATTGACCGATGCTTTGTGCATGACCTTTCACCGAGCGGATTCCGACACGGTTGAAGACGTTGAAGACGAATTGGTTGAGGAAGACCCCACTGCCACTTATGGCGTGGGCAACATACCCAAACCTCCTGTTGTAGAGGTGCTGACATGAGTTACATTGCTGCTGGCGCGCTTATTGGCGGCGGTTCCATTCTCGGTGGTTTGTTTGGCTCTAGTGCAGCCAAAAAAGCCGCCAAAGCTCAGTTGCAGGCTTCGCGTGAAGCGATGGCATTGCAGGAACGGATGTTCAACCAGCAGGTTGCCTTGCAGGAGCCGTTCCGTCAGGCAGGACTGACAACGCAGAACGAGCTGTTGCGGCAGATGGGGTTGTCAGGAGACGCCACCTCGCAGGGTTACGGCAACCTCATGCGAGACTTTACGATGGCAGACTATCAGGCAGACCCTGGTTATGCCTTTCGTATGTCAGAGGGGCTGAAGGCGCTGGATCGTCAGGCCGCAGCACGCGGCGGACTCATCTCCGGCGCTGCCCTTAAAGCATCCCAGCGATATGGGCAGGATTTGGCGTCGCAGGAATACCAGAACGCCTACAACCGCTACAACCAGAATCGCGGCACTCGTTACAATATGCTGACTGGTCAACAGGCGGTCGGTCAAGGAGCCACCAACGCTCAGGCACAAGCGGCAGGAAACTACGGTCAGGCAGGAGCCAACATCCTGACGGACATGGGTAACGCTCGCGCCTCTGGGTACATGGGTTCGGCAAATGCGTGGAGCAATGCCATCCAAAACGCTGGCAATGCTTTTTTGAATTTGCAAATGCTTGGCAAGATGTCCCCATCTAGCGGCGGCGGCGTTGGTTACTCTAATCCGTGGAGCAATCCAGGCGGTGGTTCCATGATGAGTCGCGTGTTGGGAGGATAACAGCCATGCCTATTGACTCGCGCATTGCAATGGGGTTTCAGAACCCGCAATTTACCAATCCTATGGAAATGTATGGAAACGTATTGAAGTTGCGTTCCATGCAGCAGCAGAATGCGCTTGCCGAATCTCAGATGGCAGACCTTGAGCGGCAGCGTACCGAAAATGCTTTGCTAGACGAGGCTTACAAAGGCGCGTACAACCCGCAAACTGGCGAGATTGACTACACCGCGCTTGCTGGTCGATTGGCGGAAAGAGGCCAAGGCCGCGCCATTCCAGGACTGCTAAAGTCTCGGTTTGAAACTGAGGGGGCGCGCTATACCTTAATGAAAAACCGCAGTGCCGCGCTTGTTGAGGAAGCAAATCTCCACAAGTCGCAGTTGCAGCAACTTGATCCAAATGACCCAAACGCGCCGTCGTTGATGGCTCAGTTGATTCTCAGTCATCACGCGCCGGGAACCGTAACCGCCGAGGCGTTGCGCCAGCAGGGCATCACGCCTGAGCAAAGCCTGTCTGCGCTTGAAAACGCGGTAAGAACCAATTCATTTCCTGATTTCCTTGCTCGTAGCCAGATGGGTGCCGAGCAATGGATAAAGCACAACACGCTATCGCTGGAACAACAGAGAAATCTAGAAGGACAACAAGAAGCTCGTGCTGAAACTCGTCGCGCCGCTGGTGTGCGAGAGCGTTTAGACGAGCGTAAATTTCGGCTTGAAGAGCAAAAAGAACGCCGACTAGAAAAATCGAGCGATTCGTTGCCTCCCGCTGAAGCGGCACGCGAACGCGCAATTGGCGAATCTCGGGCAAAGTTTGAAATCGCATTTCCGCAAGCAAAAGCAGATGCGGAACAAGCAATTGCTCTTATTGATCAAATGATTGGAAGCAAGCCGTACATTGACAAAGCAACTAACGTTAGGGTGCAGGACAAAAAACGGCACCCCGGATTCTCTGAAGCAGTTGGCGCTGGGTTTGGCACAAGGATGCTGCCAGGAACAGATGCTGCTAGTTTTGAGGCTTTGTACAATCAAGTACAGGGCGGAGCGTTTTTGCAAGCGTACGAAACCTTACGAGGCGGCGGCGCAATTACACAGACAGAAGGCGAAAAGGCAACTGCTGCTCGTAATAGAATGTCTCTCGCACAAAGCGAATCCGATTTTATTTCCGCTGCCCGAGAGTATCAGGAAGTTTTGCGCCAAGGAATTAAACGGGCAGAAGCCCGAGCGGCTAGCGGCTCGCCTGCTGTTGGCGGCAAAACTATCACTCGCACTGGTACGCTAAACGGGCGCAAGGTGATTGAATACAGTGATGGGAGCGTAGAATATGCCCCTTGACCCTAGCAAAGTCGTTTGGGACAAAATTGACCCAAAACAGGTCAAGTGGGATGAGCCTGATGCGCCAAAAAAATCCACACCTCGTCCTGAGGCTAAAACATTTTCTATTGCAGATTTGAAAAAAATTCCGCAATCATTTACTGCGGGTGTGCTGCAAGGATTTGGCGATATTGGCGCAACATTGCTTGCGCCTTTTGATTACATATTGCCTGAACAATACGGCGGCAGGCCCAATCGTCGGCAAGAAATTAGAAATGCGCTGCTTGATATGTACCAGCCATCGGATACAGGCGTTTCTGGGTTTGCGCGTGGCACGGGCAATTTGCTGCCGATTGTTGCCGGAACGGCTGCGTTAGGCGCGCCAACTGCCGCAGCAGAAAGCGGTCTTGTTGGTGCCATTGCCACGGGCGGATTGCGCCGAGAAGCCGCAAAATTGCCGACGCGAATTGCTGGTGGCGCTATTGCTGGCGGAACTTCGTCTGCGTATGTAAACCCAGAGGATGCGCTAACTGGCACAGTTGTTGGCGCAGCATTACCGATTGTTTCTCCCGTGGCAGGCAGGATTGCCTCATCTGTAGCTGATGCATACAACGCGCTTGGCCCCGGCGCTGCTGAGTATCGTGCTGGGCAAATGTTGCGCGAGGCTGCTGGATCGCGTCTTGCTGGTATTCGTGCGGCTCAGGGCGCGTCCCCCAACCAGTTGGCAAGTATTGCGTCTGCCGAATCGTCTACGCCCGCCTATCAAGCGCTGTTGCGTGTTGGCGAAAAATCTGACGTTGAAGGAACTCGATTTTTTGCTGATGAGGCGGCTCGTGCAGCAGAGCGCGCTGCGGCATCGCGGGCCGCTGGTGGCGCAACTCAGACGGAAGCGCGTACCGTCCGTGAGCGCACCAAGGATGTCCTTGACGAAATCACTGCGCCGATGCGTGAGCGCGACCTTGAACTTGCCGGTATCGGCGGTACTCGCGGCGTAGCGTTGGAGCAGGAAGCGGGTCGTGCTGGCACAGCCGCTTCTTCTGCTGTGCAGGATGTGCGCCGGTTTACGGCAGTGCAAAACAGGGCCAACGAATGGGCACGTAACTGGACTTCCAGCACTGGCGCAGGTCGCCCCGCAGGACAGCCCATTCCGCCAACGCAGGCCACGTACCCTGGCGAACTCGCCGGTCGCGCAGAACAGGTTGCCGAGCAGCGTGCGGCAGACTCGCTGCGTCAGGGCGAGATGCGCCGCGAGGCAGAGATGCGCCTTGCCAGCCTCAAGGCTGCTGGCTTAAGCCCGCTGCGTCCTGACGGCGTGCTTGCCGGTATCCGCAAGAAACTGTCCGACCCGAACGTGGCAACCAATCCGCCCTTGGCTCGTGCCCTTACGCGCCTTGATGAGATGTTGCAGTCGTGGACAAATGACATCGGCATCATCACGCCGGAAGCCCTGTACGCCATTCGCAAGAACGGCGTGAACGGCGTCATTGACGACCTTATGCCTACGGCGGACGTTGCCACCAAAAAGAAATACGCCGCCCAAATCATGGGCGAGTTGCGTCCGTTGATTGACGACGCGATTGAAGGCGCTGGCGGCAAGGGATGGCGCGACTATCTGCGTACCTTTGAATCCGGCATGAACGACATTTCCCGCAAGGAAGTGCTTGCCAAGGCGCTGGAACTGTACGACAAGTCGCCTGATGACTTTGCTCGCCTCGTAACCGGCGAAAGCCCCGAGGTTGTGGAAAGCATCCTTGGCCCCGGCAAGTACGACATCCTTAAGGAACTTGAGGGCCAGTTGGGGCCGTTGGATGAAATTGTCTCCAACATTCGCGCTCGCGCTATGGTGGAAGCAAAGGCGGAAGCCGGTGCTCAAGCGGCAAGAAAAATCATTGCCGATAGCGAGCGGACGGTTCGTATTCCCAATTTCTTCAGCCCAAAGGTTACGCTGACCAATGAGGTACTGAAAGGATTAGAAGGCAAAATATCGGCAGCGGCGCTAGACATTCTCGCTAAAGCATCTCGATCCGGAAAAGCAGCCAATGAGGCCATGATGGCATTGCCTCCACTTGATCGCAATCAAGCAGTGCAATTCATTCGCAAGTACATTACTCGCAACCCGCAACTTGTGGCTACTTTGACTGCGGGCCGTCCCGGCGCGATTGCTGGCGTCAACGCCCTTTCCCCAAAAACCAACGAAAACGCCCTAATGGAGTAACGACGATGGAAGCAATCGGTGCCCTCGGGGCGTTCCAACTACTGCTGGCAATCGCCGTATCCGTTGCCGGTTGGTTTCTGCGGTCGCTGCAAGATGACCACAAAAAACTGGGCGAGAAATTGACCGAGCATCAGCAGGCGGTTATGCGCGAGTTTGTCCGCCGCGACGACTACCACAACGACATCCGCGACATCCGGCAGATGCTTGACAAGATTTTCAACAAATTGGACGAGAAGGCTGACAAGCCGTGATTGGCGCATATCTGGCCCTTGTTCTGCTGGTGACGGACGGCGACACCTTCCGCGCACGAATTGAGATATGGCCCGGCGTCGAAACGGTAACTGCCGTCCGGTTGCGGGGCATAGACACCCCTGAATTGCGTGGCAAGTGCCAGGCGGAGAAGGACAAGGCTATCGCCGCCCGTGAGCGCCTGCGGACGCTACTGGCAGCAGGGCCGGTGCTGTTGGCTAACGTGGAGCCTGACAAGTACGCTGGGCGGGTGGATGCCGACGTTTCCGTCAGCGGGCAGCCCGTCGGGGCAGTGCTGGTAGCAGAGGGGCTTGCCCGCCCCTACACGGGTGGCGCTAGGCAGGGGTGGTGTCCGTGACGTTTGACGAGGCGCTACCCATCATCCTCCGGCACGAGGGTGGGGCGACCATCACCGACGACCCCCGCGATCCGGGCGGACTCACC
>Ga0075472_10000538_pt1 | contig 15783 bp, 20 predicted proteins | sample DEB19_08_DNA_3_FD_77014 | JGI IMG/M metagenome (GOLD analysis project Ga0075472, IMG submission 77014) | Aqueous microbial communities from the Delaware River and Bay under freshwater to marine salinity gradient to study organic matter... | ecosystem: Environmental > Aquatic > Marine > Coastal ...
TATATATATATATATACTTGTATTTTTAAAGAGTTGAGAATATTTTTTCTTTCATTTCGGTTTAATACCTATTAATGTAAAAGTTATAACTTTCTTATTTTGAATTTATAATTTAAATATTTCTTTAATTAAAATTTTGGCCATGAATTTTTTAAAAAACTAACATAGTTTTAAGGATAAAATATAAAGCTATTAAAAGTAGTATTATGCACGAAAATGTAAAGATACGTAATTTTGGAATTTTAAATAATTTTTTAAAAGGAGTAAGGATAACTAAAATTAAACCTGTAAAACTGCTAATAAAAAAACTCGGATAACGGCGAAGATTTTCCCAAAAATTGTCCATATAAAATTTTTAATTTTATTTATGTAATATTATTATAAAACGGAATAAAAATATATTTTTTAATTTTTATTCAATATTAGAAAACATTATTTTTTTGTTTCAGATAGTATTAGAATATCATTTTTTATGGTACAATAACATTGTAAAAGTGATTATAGGCTCTGTAGCTCAGTGGTTAGAGCAGGGGACTCATAAGCCCAAGGTCGTAGGTTCAAATCCCACCAGAGCCATATTAAGAAAACTTTCAAATTCCGATTCTTTTTAGGAGAAATGGCTGAGTGGTCGAAAGCAGTAGATTGCTAATCTACCGTACATTTTTTGTACCCAGGGTTCGAATCCCTGTTTCTCCTTTTATTTTATAAAATGAAAAAAAAATAGTTGACATCAAAAACTAGTAATTAGTATTATAAATTAAACAGTTTGGGATTGTAGTTCAATTGGTTAGAGCACCGCCCTGTCACGGCGGAAGTTGCGAGTTCGAGTCTCGTCAGTCCCGTTTTTCTAGAATTTTGGAATCTTAATTAAGAACAAACATTTAATAAAAGATTCTTTATTAAATGTTTGTTCCTGATGTTTATTCACCTTGAAATTTCAATAAAACAAAACCTAATGAAAGGCCAAATAATGTCATCCCAAAGCATGTAACTGCTGCACTTACAATTTCAGCATTTGCATACGGGACAATTTTTAAAAGTAATTCCATAATGGTTAATTTCTTATAAATATTTATAAAGTTTCAATTCTTAAAAACCATTTCGAGCCCAAACAACTAGAGCTAATGAAAATGTAAACATTGTCATTAATCCAGCCCAACCTAAAGTTAGTATATCCATTATAGTTATTCAATATTTATAAAATACCATTTGTCCAATCTACATCAACATTTTCAATAATCAATGATGAGTTATAGATTTGTAAAATAATTAATAAAAATACTAAAAATGCTGCCATTACGAAACCCATAATCGGAGTTGTTCCCCAACCAGGAGCAACTTTTCCGTATTCAGAATTTAATGGGCGTAAAATTTCACCTAATCTTGTTCTTAAAGCCATAAAAATATTTTCTATTTTTAATAAATGAATTTTTATACTGCCTGTTATATAATAAGTTATAAAATAATGTAACATTAAGATTAAATAACTATATAACATGGAAACAGCAACTATTATTATAATTTTTGTATCAAGTTTACTTTTAGGTATTACTATATATTCAGTATATACTGCATTTGGACCAGCTGCTAAAAATTTACGTGATCCATTCGAAGAACATGAAGACTAAAAAATAAACCACTATCTAGTGGTTTATTTTTTAATAATCCTAGGTGTTTCTCGGAAAAATACAGCAAAGAAAATTACCATCAAAGTACCAATAAGTAAAAATGTATAAACTAAGGCTTCCATTGTTTAATCCTATTTAAATTTTAGTACATCCTATAAAAATAAAGTATAGTTTTTATACTGCACCTTGTTTTTTCGTAGATTTGTCACCGATTTTTTGGAAAGCACCAAATTCTACTTGTTCTGTAACTTCAGCTCCAATACCTGTAAACACATCACGGAAAATAGTTCTACCACCATGCCATAAATGGCCTAGAAAGAATAATAAAGCAAAGTTTGCATGTCCAAAAGTATACCAACCTCGTGGACTACTACGGAATACACCATCTGATTCAAAACTTGTTCTATCAAATTCAAAAACTTCACCCAGTTGTGCCTTACGAGCAAATTTCTTAACAGTTGGAGCATCTTTAAACGTTTGACCATTTAATTTACCACCGTAAAAATCAACAGTAACACCAACTTGCTCAATACTATATTTTGATTCTGCACGACGGAATGGAATGTCTGCTCTAATAATACCATCTTTATCTACTAAAATCACAGGGAATGTTTCAAAGAAAGCAGGCATTCTTCTAACCGTTAATTCACGTCCTTCTTTATCACGGAAAATCGGATGACCTAACCAAGCTTCAGCAATTCCATCACCTTTGTTCATAGCTCCGGCGCGGAATAAGCCACCTTTTGCTGGATTATTTCCAATATAATCATAGAAAGCTAATTTGTCAGGAATCCTTGACCAAGCTTGGCTTTCTGAAAGACCTTCATTTACTGAGGTTTCAACTTGGCGTTCAATTTCTTGTTGGAAATAACCACTATCCCATTGATAGCGAGTCGGACCAAATAATTCTATTGGAGTTGTTGCTGCACCATACCACATTGTACCTGAAGTAACAAAAGCTGCAAAGAAAACTGCAGAAATACTACTAGATAAAACTGTTTCAATATTCCCCATTCTTAAAGCTCGGTATAAACGTTGAGGAGGACGAACTGTTAAATGAAAAATACCAGCTAAAATTCCAAAAATACCAGCTGCAATATGATGAGCTGCAATACCACCAGGATTAAAAGGATTAAACCCGTCTGCTCCCCAAGAAGGGGCTACTGGTTGAATTTTACCTGTAACTCCATAAGCATCAGAGACCCAAATACCAGGTCCAAATAAACCTGTTACATGGAAAGCCCCGAAACCAAAACATAATAAACCTGATAAAAATAAATGAATACCAAATATTTTTGGTAAATCTAATGCCGGTTCACCTGTTCTTGGATCACGGAATAATTCTAAATCCCAATAAACCCAGTGCCAAATTGCAGCTAAAAAACACATACCTGACAGAATAATATGTGATAAAGCTACACCTTCAAAGCTCCAAATACCTGGATTTGATACACTTTCACCTGTAATACTCCAACCACCCCAAGAATCAGTAATTCCTAATCGGGTCATAAACGGCATAACAAACATCCCTTGACGCCACATAGGGTTTAGAACAGGATCTGAAGGATCAAAAACAGCAAGTTCATATAACGCCATTGAACCTGCCCAACCAGCAACTAATGCAGTATGCATTAAATGTACTGCGATTAATCTTCCCGGGTCATTTAAAACAACAGTATGAACACGATACCATGGTAATGCCATAGTAAATGATTCCTTAATATAATTAAAGGTTCTTGACTTTCTTACAATTTAAACTACAAGGTAGTTAGCTACAATACTATTATAAGTGAAGATAATAAAAATTAATTAAAATAATAAAATTAATTAGTAAATTAATTAATTTTATTATTTTTTTGAAACTAATTATAAATTCTCAGAAAAAGTTAGACTAAATCTTATTTATTTTTTAAAAATATTTCTTTAGATTCTGCAATTGCTTCTTTTAAAGAAACTTCCGCTTCATCTGTAAATTGATTCGTTGTTTTAACAATTTCTAAATAAGGTTTTTGAGAAGTTTCTAAATATCTAAGTAAACTAGCACAATAACTTTTAACATCCGTAACATTAAGCTCATCTAATTCACCATTAATACCTGTATAAATTAAAGCTACTTGTTGACCAACAGATAAAGGAGAATTTTGTGGTTGCTTTAATACTTCACGTAATCTTGTACCACGAGCTAATTGTTTTTGTGTTGCTTCATCTAAATCTGAAGCGAACTGAGAGAAAGCTTCTAATTCTGCAAACTGAGCTAATTCAAGTTTTAATTTCCCAGCAACTTTTTTCATTGCTTTTGTTTGAGCGGCAGATCCTACTCGTGATACTGAAATACCTACATTTATAGCAGGACGAATTCCAGAATTAAATAAATCATTTGATAAGAAAATTTGGCCATCTGTAATTGAAATTACATTGGTAGGAATATATGCAGAAACATCACTTGCTTGTGTTTCAATAATTGGTAATGCTGTCATACTTCCTCCACCTAACTCATCACTAAGTTTTGCGGCACGTTCTAATAAACGTGAATGTAAATAGAAAACATCACCTGGATATGCTTCACGCCCAGGTGGTCGACGTAATAATAACGACATTTGACGATAAGCCATTGCTTGTTTTGTCAAATCATCATAAATTATTAAAGTTGCCTTACCATTATACATAAAATATTCTGCTAAAGAAGCCCCAGAATATGGAGCAATATATTGTAGAGTTGCAGGATCATTTGCACTCGCAGAAACTATAATAGTATATTTCATTGCATCTTTTTCTTCAAGTACATTTACAACTTGCGCAACTGTTGATGCCTTTTGTCCAATTCCTACATAAACACAAACAACATTTTCTGTTTTCTGATTAATGATTGTATCTACGGCAATAGATGTTTTTCCTGTTTGACGATCACCAATAATTAACTCTCGTTGACCTCGACCAATTGGAATCATAGCGTCAATCGATGTAATTCCTGTTTGTAAAGGTTCACATACTGATTTTCTGCTAATAATACCAGGAGCCATTGATTCAACTAATCGAGTATCAGATGATTTAATATCACCTTTTCCATCGATTGGTGCCCCTAGTGGATTGACTACTCGTCCTAAGAACTCTTCTCCTACAGGAATTTGAGCGATTTTACCTGTAGCTTTTACAGTACTACCTTCAAGAATTTGACTACCAGTTCCCATTAAAACAACACCAACATTGTCGTTTTCTAAATTCAGAGCAATACCGATTGTTTTATCTTCAAATTCTAAAAGTTCACCACTCATTACTTGATCAAGTCCATATACACGTGCAATACCATCACCTACTTGTAAAACAGTTCCAATATTGTCAACTTTAATATCTTGATCATATTTTTCAATTTGTTGACGGATAATACTACTTATTTCGTCTGGACGAATATTTATCATTGTATTATTTTTAAGATAAAAAGTTAATAAAAGATTTTGCTTAAATTTCTAAACTAGTATCTAAATGATTAGCTAATTTTTTTAATTGATTTTTAACAGTAAAATCAAGTACCTTTGAATTTGTTTTTATTAAAAAACCTCCTATTAGATCAGAATCAACTGTTATGATTAATCTAATTTCTCTCGCATGAGTAAGATCTTTTAGTTTTTTAATTAACATATTTTTTTGTTTATTCGTAAATGGAAAAGCTGTTGAAACTTCTATCATCTTAATAGAAGCTAGTCCATAAACTAATTTTAAATAATTATCAATAATTGGTTGCACTAAACTAATTCGATCTCGATCAACTAAAACTAATAAAAACTTAAAAGTTTCTTCATTAATCTGAGATTTTAGAAGTTTAGTTAAGATATCACGTTTATCTTCATTTCGAATAACAGGATTATTTAAATAAGTTGTTAACTCATCTGTTTTACTTAGAAACATTTCTAAGTTCTGAAAATCTCCTGTTATTTTATGCATGATATTTTTATCAACAGAATATTCATATAAAGCACGAGCATATGGAGCTGCAATTTTTAGTTCTAATGTATTAGTACTCATAACAAATCTCCTTCTAATTTATTAATTGTGTCATTAATTAATTCAGTTGCTCGTTGTTTTGGTCCAAATGTTTGTTGTGCTCTAGTAGTTGCTTGTTGTAAAACTAGCAGCATTATTTGTTGTTTGACTTCTAAAAAAATTTGGCGCTCTTTCGAATTAAATGTCGCTAATGCTCGATTAAAACGAATATTTAGATCTTTTTTAGATTGCGATGCATCTGATTCTAATAACATTTTTTTTGTTACTATTGTATCATTTTTGATTTCGCTTATAACAACTTGAGCTTGAGATAATTGTTTTTGAGCTTCACTTAGACGCTTATTTGCTTCATCTAATCTTTCTTCTGCGTCCTGAACACTTGTTATTATTTCGTTTTTACGTGTTTCTAAAGCAGAACCTAAAAAATCACGTCCAACATAAACTAAAATAACAATTAGAGCAATAATATTAATTAAACCAGTTTCTAAAATATCTAGATTTAAAGTAATATTTTCGTTTTCAGCAATTAATGTAAAAATTTGATCTAAATTTTCCATGTTTTAATGTTCTTATGTAAACTGTTCACTTATAAAAGGAAAAACTACATATAACAAAAAATTTAAATTGATAATGTTGTTTCAATTTCAAGACACAAAGATTGAACGATAGTTACTAAACTATTTACTGCCGTATTTTTTTTGTCAGACAAATCTTTTGTAATAGTGTCTAATAAATTATCAATGCTTTTTTGGGAAATATTTAGTTCGTTTTCCAAAATTTCCTTATGAATTTTTTGTGAATTTGTAATTTCTAATTGTGCTTCTTTACGTATGTTATTTAATTCTTCTTCATATTGTGTTGTCAATTCATTTGATTTTGACAAAGTTTCCGAAGCTTTATTTAAATTATTCAAAATATATTCATTACGTTCTGATATCACAGTTAGTAATGGATTGTATAATAAAATATTAAGAACAATCATTAAAAGTACAAATTGAATAGCTACTAAAGGTAAAGTTGCATCAATATCAAACAATCCTCCGGGACCGTTTGTCTCTGAACTGCAAATTAATAGTGACATATTAACCATATAAAAAATTTTTATATATGTTTTACTATAGAGTTAAAATTTTTAAGATAGATATAGACAAAACTATATCTATCAATTTTTAAATTTAACATTTAATTAACCATTAAACGGATTAGCAAACAATAAAGCTAATGCTACTACTAGACCATAGATTGTTAAAGCTTCCATGAATGCTAAACTTAATAATAATGTCCCACGGATTTTGTTTTCTGCTTCCGGTTGACGTGCAATACCTTCAACAGCTTGACCAGCCGCATTCCCTTGACCAATACCAGGACCAATAGCAGCTAAACCAATAGCTAAGCCAGCAGCTATAACAGAAGCAGCAGAAATAATAGAATCCATAATAAACCTTAAATAATAAAAATAAATAAAATATTAGAAAAATTAAATTTAATCCTAATTTACTCAATTGCTTCTGCAATATAAGCAGCAGCTAATGTTGAGAAAATTAAAGCTTGTACTGAACCTGCAAAAATACCTAACATCATAATTGGTAATGGAATAACCAAAGGAACTAAAGATGTTAAAACAGTAATTGTTAATTCATCCGCAAGAACGTTTCCGAATAATCGGAAACTTAATGATAACGGTTTTGTAAAATCTTCTAAGATATTAATTGGTAGAAGAAGTGGTATTGGTTGAATATAGCGCTTAAAATAACCTAATCCTTTTTTACTTAAACCTCCGTAGAAATAAGCAAATGATGTTAATAAAGCTAATGCTACTGTTGTATTAATGTCATTTGTCGGCGCTGCCAATTCTCCTTCAGGTAGTTTAATTAATTTCCAAGGAATAAGTGCTCCAGCCCAATTGCAACCAAAAATAAATAAGAATAATGTACCAATAAATGGAACCCATTCTCTATAAAGACTTTCACCTAATTGATCTTTTGCAATTCCTGTTATGTAATCAAGAGCTGCTTCCATAAAGTTTTGCCAACTGTGTGGAATTCTTTCAGTATTATTAGTTCCTAATACTGAAAATAATACTAATAAGCTTATTACAAGCCAAATTACTACTAAAACTTGCCCATGAACTAAAAAACCAGCAATATTCCAGTAAAAGTGTTTTCCAACTTCTGCCTCTGCTAAAAATGTAAACGTACTTGAATAAAAATTATCTGGGTACATATAATTTAACTAATTTAGTAAATTACCCAATATTAAAAAATATAGAGGAACACTATTATTGTAAAGGATTTAAATCGCATTTAGGTTTAATTTTATCAAAAAACTATATAAAATAGTATATTAACTTTCTTTTATCCATTCATAGCCTTTTAACTCTAATTCTTGTGCTATACTAAAGTCACCAGTTTTTATAATTTTTCCATTACGCATAACATGAACAAATGTAGGTTTAATATAATCTAATAATCGTTGGTAATGAGTTATTAAAATAATTGCTTTTTTATCAGTCATAAATGTATTAATCCCTTTCGAGATTGTTTGTAATGCATCAATATCTAACCCAGAATCTGTTTCATCTAAAATTGCAACTTCTGGATCTAATACCACCATTTGTAAAATCTCATTCCGTTTTTTTTCACCCCCCGAAAATCCTTCATTTAAATTTCGATATAGAAAAGTTTCTGACATATTTATACTTTTTGCTTTTCTGCTTATATATTCTAAAATTTTGAAAGAATCTATATCTTCATTATTGGTGGCTTTTAACTTAGAAGAATATGCTTGTTCTAAAAAATTTAAGTTAGTTACACCTGGTATTTCAATTGGGTATTGAAATGCTAAAAAAATACCTAAATAAGCGCGCTCTTCGGGTTCTAATTTTAAAATGCTTTCTCCATTAAATATAATATCTCCACTTAAAATTTTATAAGCAGGATGGCCGGCTATAACTTTTGAAAAAGTACTTTTTCCTGAACCGTTTGGTCCCATTATAGCATGAACTTCTCCTTTATGTATTTTAAGATTTAGATCTTTTAAAATTTCAGTTTTATTTATAGATGCACGTAAATTTCTTATTTCCAAAACAGGGTTTTTTAAATTCATTAACCTATACTTCCTTCTAATTTCAAACTTAATAAAAAATCTGCTTCCATAGAAAATTCTGCAGGTAATTTTTCATAAACTTCACTACAAAAACCATTGATAATTGTTGCAATTGCTTTTTCGACACAAAAACAACGTTGTAATAAATAAAAGATTTGTTCTTCATCAATTGTTGATGCAGAGGCTTCATGCTCAACTTTTGCTGTAGAATTTTGAACAAAAATATAAGGGAATGTATTTGCATTTGAAGAATTTCCAATAAGTAAAGAATCACATTGTGAATAATTTCTTGCCCCTAAAGCTTTATTATTTACGTTAACAAACCCTCGATATGTATTTTTAGAATTACCTGTTGAAATACCTTTTGATACTATTCTGCTTTTAGTATTTTTTCCGATATGAATCATTTTACTTCCAGTATCGGTTTGTTGATAATTATTAGTTAATGATACTGAATAAAACTCACCTTGAGAATCATTTCCAACTAACAAACAACTAGGATATTTCCAGGTAATTCCAGATCCTGTTTCAACTTGTGTCCATGATATTTTCGAATTGTTACCAGCACATAAACCTCGTTTTGTTACAAAATTATAAACACCTCCTTTTCCTTTTTTATTACCCGAATACCAATTTTGGACTGTTGAATACTTAATAGTTGCATTTTCTAATGCAATTATCTCAACAATAGCTGCGTGAAGTTGATTCTCATCATACTTTGGTGCAGTACATCCTTCTAGATAACTAACTTGGCTATTTTCTTCTGCAATAATCAAAGTACGTTCAAATTGTCCGGATTTTTGTTCATTTATCCTAAAATAAGTAGATAACTCTAACGGACATTTTGTATTTTTTGGGATATAGCAAAACGAACCATCAGTAAAAACAGCTGAATTTAAAGCTGCAAAATAATTATCTCCTATTGAAACAACTGTTTCTAAATACTTTTTAATTAACTCTGGATATTTTTGAATAGCTTCGGATATTGGACAAAAAAGTACTCCATATTGCTCAAGTTCTTTCTGAAAAGTTGTTACAACGGATACACTATCAAAAACTGCATCAACCGCTACATTCGTTAATCTTTTCTGTTCTGTTAAAGGAATCCCTAATTTTTCAAAAACATTTAATAATTCAGGATCAACTTCATTAATATTATTTAATTTTTCGAGTTGTTTTGGGGCTGAATAATAAATAATATCTTGAAAATTGATTTCAGGAAAATTTAGTTGTGCCCATTCAGGACATCTTATCTTTTTCCATTTTTTGTAAGCTCTTAAACGAAAATTTAATAAAAACTCCGGTTCATTTTTCTTTTTTGAAATAATTCTAATAACTTCTTCAGTTAATCCTTTTTCTATAGTATCACCTTCGATATTAGTTCGAAATCCATATTTGTATGGTTGATTAGCTAAATTTATAAGATCTCGATTTAAAATTTTATCCGATTGATCTGTCATGTCTTAATATTTATATCATATTTATACTATATATATAGTATAGATATTAAGATAATTTGCAATTTTATAAGATATAAGAATATTACTTGACTGATTAAAATAATCATAAAAATATTCTTAAATAGAATAAATAAAAAAATAAAAATTTTTTAGTGAAAAGCAAATCAATTTTATAATTATATCTAAGGTTGGTATTATGATGGAAATTCAACCGATAGAACTAATTTCTTTATAATTAATTAGTTAAAATTGCCTTTTTTATTTTAAGGAGAAATAAATGTCTCAATCTGTATCAGAACGGACTCGAATTAAAAGTGACCGTTACGAATCTGGTGTAATTCCATATGCTAAAATGGGTTACTGGGATGCATCTTATGCTGTAAAGACTACTGATGTTCTTGCATTATTCCGTATTACACCACAACCTGGTGTAGATCCTGTAGAAGCTGCAGCTGCAGTAGCAGGTGAATCTTCTACAGCAACATGGACTGTTGTATGGACTGATTTATTAACAGCTTGTGAACGTTATCGTGCTAAGGCTTATCGTGTAGATCCAGTTCCGAATAGTACGGATCAATATTTTGCATTTATTGCATACGAAATTGATTTATTCGAAGAAGGTTCTTTATCGAATTTAACAGCATCAATTATTGGTAACGTATTTGGTTTTAAAGCAGTTGCTGCTTTACGTTTAGAAGATATGCGTATTCCACATTCATATCTAAAAACGTTCCAAGGTCCAGCAACAGGTGTTGTTGTTGAACGTGAACGTTTAAACAAATACGGCACACCATTATTAGGTGCAACTGTAAAACCTAAATTAGGTCTTTCTGGTAAAAACTATGGTCGTGTAGTTTATGAAGGTTTAAAAGGTGGTTTAGACTTTTTAAAAGATGATGAGAACATTAATTCTCAACCTTTTATGCGTTGGAGAGAACGTTTCTTATACTGTATGGAAGGTATTAACCGTGCATCTGCTTCAACAGGTGAAACTAAAGGTTCATACTTAAATATTACAGCAGCTACAATGGAAGATATCTATGCGCGTGCTGACTATGCTAAAGCAGTTGGTTCGGTTATTGTAATGATCGATTTAGTTATGGGTTATACTGCAATTCAATCGATTGCTTATTGGGCTCGTAATAATGATATGCTTTTACATTTGCACCGTGCAGGTAACTCAACATACGCTCGCCAAAAAAATCATGGTATTAACTTCCGTGTTATATGTAAGTGGATGCGTATGTCTGGTGTAGACCATATCCATGCTGGTACTGTAGTAGGTAAATTAGAAGGTGATCCTTTAATGATTAAAGGTTTCTATCAAACTTTATTAGCTACTGAATTAGAAGTTAACTTACCTTATGGTTTATTCTTTGAAATGGACTGGGCTAGTTTACGTAGATGTATGCCAGTAGCTTCAGGTGGTATTCACTGTGGTCAAATGCATCAATTAGTTCACTACTTAGGTGATGATGTTATTTTACAATTTGGTGGTGGTACAATTGGTCACCCTGATGGTATTCAAGCTGGTGCTACAGCAAATCGTGTAGCTTTAGAGTCTATGGTATTAGCTCGTAACGAAGGTGTTGATTACTTCAATAATGAAGTTGGTCCGAGAATTTTACGCGATGCAGCTAAAACATGTGGTCCATTACAAACAGCTTTAGATCTATGGAAAGATATTAGTTTCAACTATACATCTACAGATACTGCTGATTTTGCTGAAACACCAACAGCAAGCCGATAATTAAGTTACTTTTAACAAAAATTAATATAAGGAGTATTTGAGTAGTGAGACTTACACAAGGTTGTTTCTCTTTTTTACCGGATTTAACAGACGAGCAAATTTTAAAACAAATTAGCTATGCAATCAGCAAAGGTTGGGCTATGAATGTTGAATGGTCAGATGATCCACATCCTAGAAATAGTTACTGGGAATTATGGGGTTTACCATTATTTGATATTAAAGATCCAGCAGCTGTAATGTTTGAAATTAACGAAGCTCGTAAAGCTTGTGCTAATGGTTACATTCGAGTTAATGCGTTCGATGCAAGTTATGGTACAGAAAGTTGTGTTATGTGTTTTATTGTAAGCCGTCCAGCTAATGAACCAGGTTTCTATTTAGACCGTACTGAAGGTGCAGGTCGTTTTATCACTTATACTATTAAGAGTTATAGTGTTCAAGCAAATCCTGAAGGTAGTCGTTACTAATAAATTTATTAGTAATCGATAAAAAACTTGAAAATAAAAAAAACAAATTTTTAACATTTGTTTTTTTTATTTTCAAACTTTTTTATATATAAATCTTAAAATTTACTTTTTATATAATATCATCTTCTGATATGTAAATAAAAAACAAAGCCATGCTAAATGCAGGAAAAACAATCCCAACAAGTGGAGTTAAAATTGCGGGTAAATATGATGCTGCCATAATTTTTTTAATATAGATATTTAAAAATTTTTACTTTATTAAGTAAATAATATTAATTGTATATTAAAAGAACTTATAATAGTAAAAAAATCAATATCTAAATCAAAATTTAATCGTTTTTATACTAAAATTAATAATATTAAATAAAACTATTTAATATTATTAATTTTAGTATAAAAATAAAGGTATTAATTATGGAAAGTTTACTTTTATCCCGCTTACCTGAGGCTTATGTTATATTTAGTCCGATCGTTGATGTTTTGCCAATTATTCCAGTTTTCTTTTTATTGTTAGCTTTTGTTTGGCAAGCAGCTATTGGATTTAGATAAGTATTTTTAACAACACAAATATTTAAGTTTTTATTTTTTTAATATAACAAATGGTAGAACCTTTATTATCAGGAATTGTTTTAGGTTTAATTACGGTAACTGCAATTGGGTTATTTGTTGCAGCTTACTTTCAATATCGTCGTGGTAATCAATTTGATATCTAATTGATTTTATAAATAAAAACTTTAACCAATAAAAAATTATTGGTTAAAGTTTTTACCAGCTTGATTTGCGAACTCCAGGTAATAAACATTCAAGAGCCATTTCTCTTAATACATGACGAGAAACTCCAAAATCTCGATAGTAACCACGTGGACGACCAGTTTTCCAACAACGGTTTCGTATTCGTATTTTTGCGCTATTTCTTGGTAACTTTTGAATCTCAGAATGAATTTCTAATTTTAAATTATAATCTCTTGTGTTGTTATATTTTTCTAACAATAATGCACGTTTATGTTGGTATTTATTAACTAATTGTATACGCTTTTTTTCACGTTCAATCATACTTTTCTTTGCCATAAATTAATACCACCTTATTTATAGTAAGTTAATTAAATTAAATTTTTAATATTGTAATAATATAATTTTGAAATATCAAGATTTCTGATATTTTTCTTTCTATAAAGAATTTTCAATAAATCTTGATTGATATGGTACATTTTTATTTGGTAAAATAGTATAATTACTTAATAATTGACGGAATTCTGTTCCTTCCATTGTTTCCACATCTAATAATCGTTCGACAACTAAATCAATAATAACTCGGTTATCAGAAATAATTTCGATAGATTTTTGTTCACAATAGTCAATAATATTACAAACCTGTTCATCAATTCGATCTGCGATGTTATCTGCATATTCATCTCCTTGAATCATAGTTCCTCCTAAGAATACTTGACCACTATTTTCGTCTTCTAACGCAATAGGTCCTATATTAGACATGCCAAATCTTGTTACCATTTGACGCGCTAAGTTTGTAACTTGTTGTAAATCACTACTAGCCCCTGTTGTAACATCTGGATCACCAAAGACAACTTGTTCTGCTGCACGGCCACCTAATGTCGTTATAATTCGTGCTAATAATTCAGAACGTGAAAGCAAACTTTGATCTTCTTCAGGAGTAAACCAAGTTAATCCTTTTGCTGTACCTCTTGGTGTTATTGTTATTTTTTCAACTTCATCATGTGATTTTAAAACGGAACCAGTAATTGCGTGGCCAACTTCATGATAAGCTATCAAACGTTTATTCTTTGTATCTTCCATTGGTGTACCTTAAATTCCACCAATAATACGATCTGCTGCTTCATTAACTTCATTTTTGGTAATTGAAGATTTTTTGTAACGTGTTGCTAAAATTGCCGCTTCATTTAATAAGTTTGCTAAATCTGCACCAGAAAATCCTGGTGTTCGATTTGCTAGTTGAACTAATGAAACATCTTCAGATAAAGGTTTATTTCGGGCGTGCACTTTTAAAATCCCAATTCGTCCTAAACGGTCTGGTAGATTTACTGTTACTTGACGATCAAATCTACCTGGCCGTAATAATGCTGAATCTAAAATGTCTGCTCGATTAGTTGCACCAATAACTATGACACCTTTATTTTCTTTAAATCCATCCATTTCAGTTAATAACTGATTTAAAGTTTGTTCACGTTCATCATTACCTCCACCAACACCAGCTCCACGTTCTCTTCCAACAGCATCGATCTCATCAATAAAAACAATACACGGAGCGTTTTCTGAAGCTTTTTTAAATAAATCTCTGACTCTAGCTGCTCCGATACCGATAAACATTTCAACAAATTCTGATCCTGCTACACTAAAAAATGGAACGTCAGCTTCATTTGCGATTGCTTTTGCTAAAAGTGTTTTTCCTGTACCTGGAGGTCCGACTAGTAGAATTCCTTTTGGTATCTTAGCACCAACTACTGTATACTTATCAGGTTGTTTTAGAAAAGAAACGATTTCTTCAAATTCTGCCTTTGCTTCATCAATACCGGCAATATCAACAAATTTTACACCTGTATCTGGTCGTCTTTCAAAACGTGCTGTTGATTTACCTAAACTCATTGGTGAAGAGTTTGTGCCACCGGGGAAATTTTCTGAATTTTGAAAGAAATAAAATAAACCACTTATAAAAAGAATAGGCAAAATTAAATTACTAGCAACTGTCAGTAAAAAATTTTTATTTTCTACAGGATGTGCATCAAAATCAATATTATATTCTTTTAATTTACTAATCAATTGAGAAGCACCTACAGGAATCTCAACCCGAATTGTTTGTGGACGATTTCCTAATTCTGGACTTGAAGCTTGAATAATAGCGTTTCTACTGTTGTCATATAAATCAACTTGTTTTACCCATCCCATTTCTAAATATTCTAAAAATCGACCATATGTCATTCGAGAGCTTATTAAATTTTGATTTCTTTCTGGGTTATTTTTTACTGTTTCTATTTTTGAAGTATCTTCAAAACTGATTTTTTTTATTCCAATTGTAGTTAGACTTAAAATAAGTATGGCTAACAATATATTTCTAATAAGATTACGTCCCATAAATTATATTTTTAAATAATTTTTATATTTATATTTTTTCATTATTATAACATAACAGTATTTTCAATACAATAATGTTAAAAATGTCTTAAATTGGTTTAATAGGTTATAAATCAAAAAATTATTTTATATTACTAAGCAATCAAATAAAAAAAATATTATTTATTATTTAAAATTTTATTATTATTAAATAATATTTAACCTAAGATTCTACTATAGTGATTTTCAGTTATTAAATAACTTAAATTTTTAATTAAAAAATAAAAGTAAAA
>Ga0075472_10000543_pt1 | contig 15708 bp, 12 predicted proteins | sample DEB19_08_DNA_3_FD_77014 | JGI IMG/M metagenome (GOLD analysis project Ga0075472, IMG submission 77014) | Aqueous microbial communities from the Delaware River and Bay under freshwater to marine salinity gradient to study organic matter... | ecosystem: Environmental > Aquatic > Marine > Coastal ...
CTTCAGCACGCTCCGGTCTCGCAATTCTTGACTTCCATACTTGGCCAAATTGGCCATCAGGTAGCGCAGACCCAGCGATGCGTGGATGTACTTGGCGTTTAGCGTCGTTAGAACAACCGCGGCTTTTGTCATGCCGGCATTATCAGCGGGCAGGATGGGATGCCTGAAAATAGATTCAGCGACGTTACTCTGGCTGGATCCAGCCAGGCTTGATAAATCTCGTTGGAGACATCGTAGTGGTACTCGATTGCCGTCTTGCCCCTGACCTGGGTGTGGCTGAAATAGCGCACGAACCGGGTACGCTTTTGCTCGGATGCACCTCCCGGCTCGGCGAGCCGATGTGCCATGTCCAGCATATCCTGGATGTCAGCCTAAACATCTATGCAGCCCACAGCTTTTTGGCCCAGGGCGAGGGCGTCGCTTACAAGCCAGCCCCCATTTTCTCCCTTGCGAGTTAACATCCACCATCGGACGCGCTTTATAAGTGTCTACAGAAATCTAGGTAGCGAATGTTTTTTTGTGGTCTATCAACCCTTGGCTCCCTTTTCAGGTGATTACCCCCTTTTTTCTTGACCCATATTGCTTACTGGGTATTTTTATGCCAACCTGGATCTGCTCAAGCAACAGATGCACCTATTTCAATCCATTTGATACAACTTCATGACCTGCGCTCGATCTCTATATCGTGTTTGCCAGTTTTTGGTTTTTAGCGCCGCCACCTTCTTTGCCTCGGTGGTTTGCGCTCAGTTCAACCTGGGTGGCGACAAGACCATCGTCAGCACCGATCAGGTCAGGGCAGAGCTTCTCGCGCATGCGCCTGAAGGCATTTCGGCGGGACGCACGGTTTGGGTTGGACTGCAACTTCGTCACAAACCTGAGTGGCACACCTACTGGAAAAACTCGGGCGACTCTGGCCTGCCCACTCAATTCGAGTGGTCTCTGCCTCCTGGGGTACTTGCTGGCGAAATAGCATGGCCCTTGCCCAAAAAGCTTCCCCTGGGCACCTTGGTCAATTACGGGTATGAAGGCACGGTGTTACTGGCCGTTCCTCTGACCATCAGCCCCAATTTTTCACCCCCACCTCAGTCAAACAAGTTGCAAGTCGGGCTTCGAGCCAGCTGGTTGGTTTGCCGAACCGAGTGCATACCTGAAGAGGGAGAATTTTTATTAAATATCCCGATTCAAGGATCGACAGCATTGAACGCGGCAGCTTTCCAGACGGCTTGGGCTGCTCAGCCTCAAAATCTTTCCGCAACGGGTAGCCGGCTACGGATCAATGGCAAGGCACTTGAACTGATTTTGGAGGGCCTGCCAAAATCTTTAATCGGTAAATCACTGGATGTTTTTCCCGAAACCGCCGAAGTCACCAATCCCTCCGCCCAATCGTCACAGTCCTGGCAAGGCGGCATCTGGCAAGCCAGCTTGCCTCTTGCTGACCAACGCAGCGCCAGCCCGTCCACGATGGCTCTGGTGATCACTCATGAGGGCCAGGGCTGGCGTGTCCAACTTCCAGTGGAAGGCGCCTGGCCAGCCAATGTCAAAGCAAGCGGCGTTTCGCCAGCCCTGCAGGCCGCACTTGATGCAAATGCACAGACGCCTGAGCCCGCGGCATTGCCTGGCTCCTTCTTGGCCGCGCTGTTAGGAGCACTCCTCGGCGGGCTCTTACTCAACCTCATGCCTTGCGTGTTTCCCGTCTTGGCTATCAAGGTATTGAGCTTTACCCAGCATGCTGATGACCATCGCGGGCACCGCATCAGCGGTGTGGCCTACACCCTGGGGGTGGTTGCCAGTTTCATGGCTCTGGGCCTGTTACTGCTGGGCTTGCGTGCTGCCGGCGAAAGCCTGGGCTGGGGCTTCCAGTTACAAAACCCCCTGGTGGTAACAGCGCTAGCTGTCTTGTTTACCCTGATTGGGTTGAATCTGGCTGGCCTGTACGAGTTCGGACAATTTGCGCCCACTGCGCTTTCCTCATTTCAGGCAAAGCACCCGGTCGTGGACTCCTTCTTCACAGGCATTTTGGCCGTTGCAGTGGCTTCGCCGTGTAGCGCTCCGTTTATGGGCGCTTCACTCGGCCTGGCCGTCACCCTGCCTTCAGTTCAGGCCATTTCCATTTTTGCCGCCCTTGGCGTCGGACTGGCCCTGCCCTATCTGCTTGCCAGCTTTGTGCCGTCCTTTGCCTCCTGGTTACCTAAGCCGGGGGCCTGGATGCAAGTACTGCGACGTCTGCTGGCTTTCCCGATGTTCATGACCGTAATCTGGATGGTATGGATACTGGGCCATCAAAATGGGGTTGATGGTGTGGGTGCTTTGCTAACCTTGCTACTAATTTTGAGCGCCCTAATCTGGTCCATCACCTTGAGTGGACAACTTCGGGTTGTTCTGGCCTCGACAATTCTGCTGATTGGAATTTGGGCTCTTTGGGCGCTCGGCCCCTATCTTCTGGAACTGCACAGCACCGCTGAAAACAACTCAAGCTCCAATGCCACCTCCCAAACCCAACCCCAAACTCAAAACCAACTCCAAGGCCAGTGGCAAGCCTGGCGGCCGGGACTTGTTGAGCAGCTTACTGCGCAAGGAAAGACTGTCTTTGTCGACTTCACCGCGGCCTGGTGTGTCACTTGTCAATACAACAAACAAACAACTCTGGCAGATCAGCAATTGCTGGCTGACCTGAAATCCCGCCAAGTCATCCTGTTGCGAGCCGATTGGACTCGCCGGGATGCGGCCATCACGGCTGCCCTGGCCCGGCTGGGTCGTAACGGCGTTCCAGTCTATGTGTTTTATAAACAGGGGGTGGCCCCCAAAGTTTTGTCCGAGGTGCTGAGCGTCGCTGAGGTGCGTTCAGCACTGTCTGGTCTCTAGGCCAAGAATGTCCAGGAGTTGCCTATGCTGCTTCGAATCTATTGGGTTTTGTTGTCCCTATTCAGTTTTTCATTGGCTAACGCAGCCTCAGTTGGACAACCTGCGCCTGACTTCAGCCTTACCGATAGCCAAGGCATGGTGGTTCGTCTGAGCCATTTTCGAAATCGTTTTGTGGTGCTTGAATGGGTCAATCCAGCCTGTCCTTTTGTGCAGAAGCACTACCGTAGCGGCAATATGCAGACCCTTCAGAAAGAAGCTGTCACCAATGGCGTGGTCTGGCTGTCCATCAACTCCACCGAACCAGAACACATTGACTACATGAGTCCCCCACAGATGAAGCGCTGGATGAGCGCTAATAACGGTGCTGCTTCCCATATCCTTCATGATGAGGATGGCCGTGTAGGCCAGGCTTATGGCGCTCGCGTTACTCCGCATATGTACATCGTTGACCCCAAGGGTCGGCTTGTCTATGCGGGTGGCATTGACAGCATTCCATCATCGCGCGTTGATGACATCCCCCGTGCGACCAACTTTGTACGCCAGGGTCTGGCTGAATCTCTTGCTGGCAAGCCTGTGACAACAGCGACAAGCCGCGCCTATGGCTGTTCGATCAAATACAAGTCATGAGCGATTTCTCTGAAGATGGCCAGACGGTCATGGTTTCCCATCAAGAATTCAAAGATGGTCTGCCAGCCGGTCAGTTCCGAGTGATTGTCAATCCTGAGCGGGCGCGCAAGTATGTGAAGCATCGACTGCTATTGACGGCTCTTGTTTTGCCAATTATTGGATCGGGCATTGGTATGGCCTATTTTGGGCACCCGCTGATCGGGTTGGCGCTGGTTCTGGTGGGTGTCGGAGCACACCGTTTGGTGGCTCATCAGGCCCCAAAGATTCTCTTGCACATGGCGGCCCAGGATGCTCGCATCTATTACGAGGCTATCGATTTTGAGATTCTTGAAGTGCGCCAGGCCCGCTGATTGGCTACTTTCATTGAGCTGACATGTCCCTCTGCGACAATCGGGCCCCATGAGTTCAAGCTTTGCCCCCCTGAAGAATGACAGTTTTTTGCGTGCCTGCCTGCGTCAAGCCACTGACCATACGCCAGTATGGTTGATGCGTCAGGCGGGGCGTTACCTGCCTGAGTACTGTGCCACTCGCGCCAAAGCCGGTAGCTTCATGGGCCTAGCCACCAACGTTGATTTTGCAACTGAGGTAACGCTGCAACCCCTGGAGCGCTATCCACTGGATGCTGCGATCCTCTTTTCTGACATTCTCACTGTGCCAGATGCCATGGGTTTGGGACTATCCTTCGCCCAGGGCGAAGGGCCCAAATTTGCCAAACCGCTGCGCGACGAGCAAGCGGTTGCCAAACTCGAAGCCCCTGACCTGGACAAGCTGCGTTATGTGTTTGATGCTGTGCGATCAATACGCAAGGCTCTTGATGGGCGTGTCCCCCTGATTGGGTTTTCTGGAAGCCCCTGGACCTTGGCTTGTTACATGGTCGAGGGAGCAGGCTCCGATGATTACCGGTTGGTTAAAAGTATGTTGTACAGCCGACCTGAATTGATGCACCGGATTCTTTCAATCAACGCCCAAGCGGTCACCGCCTACCTGAATGCCCAAATTGAGGCTGGCGCTCAGGCTGTGATGATTTTTGACAGCTGGGGTGGGGTTCTGGCTGATGGGGCCTTTCAGGAATATAGCCTGGCCTATACCGCCAATGTGCTCTCCGGTATCAAGCGTGCTGCTGCGGATGGACAAACTGTACCGCGAATTGTCTTTACCAAGGGGGGCGGTTTGTGGCTCGAACAGATGGACAAACTCGATTGCGAAGTGTTGGGTCTGGACTGGACCATAAATCTTGGCAAAGCGCGACAACTGGTCGGCCACAGCAAGGCGCTGCAAGGCAATATTGACCCCAATGTCCTGTTCGCCCCTCAGAAGGTCATTGAGTCTGAGGTCCTCAAGGTACTGAAGAGTTTTGGCAAACCCCATACGGACCTGGACCAACCCGGACCGACCCATATTTTCAACCTTGGCCACGGCATCAGCCAGTACACACCGCCGGACCGTGTTTCAGCATTGGTCCAAGCCGTTCACCACCATTCGAAGCTGTTACGAGCTTAGTGTTTCCTCTCACTCTTTTTGTACAAAATTTGAGGGCGACCACTCACTTATGCACAATTGCCCTTGGGCTCGAATTACTAGGGTTTTTCCTTAACAACTAAGTTTGACTTCTGAAAATATATTCTTAAGTTATTGATTTCAAATGTTTTCTATAAAATTTTAGACATTTTCAGTTTCTACGTGAACGGCTCCTGAATCCAAAGTCAATGCGACTCGATTGACCTATTCACAAAGTTATCCACAAAAGTTATTGAAGCAGACCAAAGCCATTTAAATTCAATGACTTAGCGCCAAATTTCCAGGTTGTTTTGAAGTTTTTCCATTCGATCGATCGATTGCATGCAAGGTCTTGTTCAGGTTCTGGTTCAGGCTCCAGCACATAGCGGAATCAACGGGGCACTAAGCTATTTATGCGAGCAAGCGCTTGCACATGGAACCCTGGTGCGCGTTCCGCTTGGAAAACGAGAAACGCTCGGCGTTGTCTGGAATAAGGCATCATCCAATGAGACTGACTCATTAGATGTAAAAAAGCTGAAGCCGGTTACTGCAGTTCTTGATTGCATCCCACCGCTGTCAGACCATTGGCAGCAACTGGTCAATTTTTCAGCCGCCTATTACCAGCGATCGGCTGGTGAAATTGCCCTGGCAGCCCTTCCTCCCCAACTTAGGGAATTGAGTGAACAGCAGTTGATGCGCCGGTTATTGCGGCACCCTAACAAGCCGTCAGAGGTAGATGATGATGACAACAGGGACCTACCGAGAACACTGACCATTCAACAAGCCGAGGCTATGACAATCATTGGATCTGAAGCTGGGCCTTTTTTATTGTTTGGTACCACGGGAAGCGGCAAGACCGAGGTTTATTTGCAGTCTGCCTCCCAACTGCTGGCCAGGGAGCCACAGGCACAGATATTGGTTCTAGTCCCTGAAATCAATTTGACGCCTCAACTTGAAGCACGCTTTACAGCCCGATTCGGTACTTCAGCCGTGGCCTGCCTGCACAGCGGGCTCACCCCCGCCCAACGGATGAAGAATTGGCTGGCTGGCCATCTCGGCCAGGCCCGAATCATGCTGGGCACTCGCATGGCCATATTTGCCTCCCTGCCAAATCTGCGCCTCATCATGGTGGACGAAGAGCATGACGCCAGCTACAAACAGCAAGAAGGCGCTCGTTATTCGGCAAGAGATCTGGCGGTCTATCGCGGCCATATTGAAGGCGCCAAGGTCATCCTCGGTTCAGCGACACCTTCACTTGAAAGCTGGCACCACAGCCGATCCGCTGCGCAGGGCGGCCGATACCGTCGCCTGTCCATGCCCGATCGCATCGGTACAGGCGGCAGCCTGCCAACAGTGCGCCTGGTTGACATGAACCATCAGCCCAAGGATGCAGTGTTCTCACCGCCACTGCTGGCCGCCATTAAGGCTCGCGTGGCCCGACATGAGCAATGCCTGATCCTTCTCAATCGCCGTGGCTATGCGCCCGTATTGCGTTGCAGCGAATGCGACTGGAAAAGTGAATGCTCATACTGCACTGGCTACCGGGTCTTTCACAAGATTGATCGCACTCTGCGCTGCCACCACTGCGGTCAGACTGACCGTGTGCCGCGAACTTGCCCGACCTGCGGCAGCCCTGACATCCGGCCACTCGGACGTGGCACTGAAAAGCTTGAAGAAACACTAGGCGAGTTGCTCGCCTCGGTGCAACGACCTGACGGATCGCCAGTACGCATTGCCCGCATTGATGCTGATACCACCCGGCGCAAAGGTACGCTTGCAACACAGATGGCGCAAATGCATGCCGGAGCGGTAGATATCCTGATTGGAACCCAGATGATTGCCAAAGGGCACGACTTTCGACAAGTCAGCCTGGTAGCAGCCATCAACTCGGATGCTGCCCTCTTCTCCAGTGATTTTCGAGCGCCAGAGCGTTTATTCAGTTTGCTGATGCAAGCCGCTGGTCGTTCTGGCCGTGATGCCAGCATCAGCCAACAGAGCGAAATGTGGGTGCAAACCTTTTATCCCGTTCACCCTATTTTTGAGGCCCTTAAAGCCCATGACTTTGACGCCTTCGCACGACTACAGCTCAAAGAACGTTCGCAGGCTGGTCTTCCCCCTTTCAGTTTTCAGGCTTTGGTGCGCTCCGAAGCACGTGATCAGGCATCGGCCCAGGCATTTCTGCTGGCCGCATCCGTGAGGGCCAAGGAAAGCGCCAAAGTCCTGGGCGTCACAATTTACCCGGCAGTTCCAATGACACCGCAACGGGTTGCCAATGTTGAGAGAGCCCAGATGCTCATCGAATGTTTGTCGCGCATGGCGCTACAGCGGTTTTTGGCTGACTGGCAGGAAGTTCTGCGAGCGGTGCGACAAAGCCCTGAAGGCAAGGGACTGATTCGTTGGGCTGTGGATGTCGACCCGTTGGCAATTTGAATCTGGCTGTCAGAGGCTTCGTCTGGCCCTAAGAGATGTCAGGACGATTTACCCCTGGTCAATTTCCGGTCAACAGAGCAACCGCGCCTGAAAAACTGAGAAATGACGCCGCAGTAGACACCAAGATTATTCGGGCAATTCGACCATTATCGGCGCCATATCGCTCAGCCAGCATTGACACATTGCTGGCGCTTGGTAATGCTGCCACGAGCACCATCACGACCAGGGATGACTGATCAAGCGCAAGACCCAGTTGCATGGCGCTGATGCCGATCAGCAAAACCAATGCCGGATGCAACAAGAGCTTGAACATCGCAACGGGAATGTAATCGCGCAGTGGGGGTTGGCCCTGCTGTCTTTGCCGGGCGAGCATTTGAGAACGCGCCATGACCGTGCCGATCGTGAACAAAGCCGTGGGCGAGGCCGCATCGGCAAGAAGCCAGACAGTTTTTGTCAGAGGCGCGGGCAATTCAAACTGAAGTAGGGATGCGACACCACCGAGCAAAATCGCCCAAGGCATAGGATTTAAAAATATGCCTTTCAACGCATTTTTGGTTGCCAGGGCCACGCCCTGGGCACTGGCACCATCAAGCCGTGACAAGGCAATGCACAGGGATGTCGTCACCAACATATCCACGACTATGGTCACGATCATGGGCCCGGCTGCATGGGCGCCGATCAATGTCACCAGCAATGGTACCCCCATAAACCCGGTATTTGGGAAAGCGGCCACCAACGCGCCAAAGGAAGCATCGTTCCATCGAATACGCCTGTTGAGGGACACTGTCACTGTAAACCCCACCATGATCAGCGCACAGATCAGCCAGGTCAACAATACACCGACATCCAGCAACTGGGCTATTGGCGTGGTGGCGCCAAAGCGGTACAACATGCAGGGCAGGGAAAAAAATAACACAAACCCATTGAGCCCGGCAATTGCCTCCAAAGGCAACATGCCACGGCGTGCAGCCACATAGCCGCACAACACTAGCGCAAAAAATGGAAAAGTGACTGAAAAAATCTGAAGCACACGGTATTGTGCCTGCAGAGCCTGGGTATGCATGAATTTGGGTGATCTACAACGGTATGATTCCGAGCTGCTATCCCTTACTTCATGCCTCCTTCTTATTCTCACGGCCTTAATCTGGCACAGCAGGACGCTGTCAACTTTCTCAGTGGCCCTTGTCTGGTACTCGCGGGTGCGGGCTCAGGCAAGACCAGAGTAATCACCCACAAAATTGCGCGACTCATCCAAGCCGGTCTCGCCCCTAAGCGCATTGCGGCCATCACGTTCACCAACAAAGCTGCCGCTGAAATGCGGGAACGTGCCAAAGGTCTGATCGGGGCTTCAGCCAGAGAGGTCCGGATCTGCACCTTTCACGCTCTGGGTGTACATATGCTCAGGGAGAGCGGGCATGCCCTTGGACTGAAACCACAGTTTTCCATCCTGGATACCGATGATGTGACCAGCATTCTTAAAGATGCCGGTGGCACCACCGATGCAGCCACTGCTCGTCAATGGCAGTGGACCATCAGTCTCTGGAAAAACGTGGGGCTCAACGCCGCACAAGCTGAGGCACAAGCCAACAGTGACAACGACAAGGTGATTGCGCGGATCATGACGCGCTATGAGGAAAGGTTGGCCGCCTATCAAAGCGTCGATTTTGACGACCTGATCAGATTGCCGCTCAAATTATTGCGAGAGCATCCCCATGAGCGCAGCCGCTGGCAACAACTAATGGGTCATGTACTGGTGGATGAATACCAGGATACAAACGCCACTCAATACGAGCTTCTCAAGTTGCTCATGCCCGATAACCCTCAAGAGGCTCGCTTCACTGCCGTCGGTGACGACGATCAATCCATTTATGGCTGGCGTGGTGCCACACTGGAGAACCTGAAAAGGCTGCCGGTTGATTTTCCCAAGCTAAAAATCATCAAACTCGAACAAAACTACCGTTCCACCACTTCGATTCTGCAGGCAGCTAATCATGTCATAGGCCCCAATCCCAAGTTATTCCCCAAAAGCTTGTGGAGTGACCTAGGCGCCGGCGAGCCGGTTCGTATCATTGATGCTGACAATGAAGAGCATGAGGCCGAGCGGGTAGTCGCGCGTATCCAGAGTCTTCGGCTCAATTCACAGCATCAGGAGTTTCGTGACTTTGCCGTACTGTATCGGGCCAATCATCAAGCTCGGGCACTTGAACAGGCCCTGCGTAAAGCACAAATTCCTTACAAGGTTTCTGGAGGCACCAGCTTTTTTGACCGAGCCGAAATTCGCGACTTGTGTGCCTGGTTACGTCTTTGGGTCAACAATGATGATGACCCCGCCTTCCTGCGCGCTGTCACCACCCCCAAGCGAGGGATTGGTCACCAAACCCTGCAACAGCTTGGGACGTTTGCCAGTCGTTACAAGCTAAGCCTCTTTGAGGCGCTGTTTTCATCATCTTTGCCCTCAGTCCTGAACGCCCGTGCGCTGGGCAGCTTGCATGAATTTGGCCGCTATGTAAATGACCTGCAATACAGGGCTCGCCACACTGAAGGTTCTGAGGCAGCGTTGAGCCTTCTTTTGGAATGGCTCAAGGATATTGGCTATGAAAAGTCACTTTACGACAACGAAGAGAATAACAAGCTGGCCGCTGCGCGTTGGTCTAATGTCATGGACTTTTGTGAGTGGATGGCCGGGCGTTGTGGCGGACAAATAGATGATACGGCTGGCGTCATACTTGCCAGCGCCAAAAAGTCATTGTTGGAGGTGGCCCAGACCATTTCCCTGCTGTCCACCATCAACGAACAGGAACAAGACAAGAATCTGGTGACACTCTCGACTTTGCATGCCGCCAAGGGCTTGGAGTGGCCCCATGTTCATATGGTTGGCGTCACTGAGGGCATGCTTCCTTTCAGCATGGAAGACCGCTCCAATTCATTGGCTGACGACGATCGCGATGCCGAATCAACTACAAGCAACCTCCTTGAAAGACTTCAGGAAGAACGTCGTCTGATGTACGTTGGTATCACCCGCGCCCAGCACACACTGGCCGTGAGTTGGCCTAAACGTCGAAAAAAAGGGCGAGAAATGATTGCCGCACAACCCAGTCGGTTTATCGCCGAGATGTCGTTGGATCAAAGCTCCACCAAGGAAGACCCAAGGGAAAAACTAAGGGCGCTTCGCGCCGAATTTGCGAAACGCTCACAAACCGCCACCAATTCGGCGGCCGACAGTTAAAGCCAAAGCCCCCCAAAATACTTTGATGGATTAGCCTCATCGAAGGGGGCCTCAGGCTTTTTTGGCAGCTTCTTCCTTGAAAATCTGTTGCGCAGCCTTGAAAGCATCCAGGGCTGCGGGTGCGCCGCAGTAGACACCACAATGCAGAAATATTTCTCGCATTTCGTCTTTGGTCACCCCATTATTGATTGCCCCCCGGATATGAAGCTTGAGTTCATTGGACCGGTTCAAGGCTACCAGCATGGCCAAGTTGAGCATGCTGCGTGTTTTCAAAGTCAGGCCCTCTCGCACCCACGAAAAACCCCACGCATGCTCGGTCAGATACTGCTGCAACGGCTCCATAAAGTCATCGCCATCCGCATTGGCCAATGACGCATTGACATACTCTTCACCCAATACTTTTTTTCGTACGGCCAATCCGGCCTTGAATGCTGCATTCTCGTCCATGGTTATCCTTGAAGTTTCAACTAGAGGGTTCGACCAACTTACCTGTACTTGGCCAACAGCTGCTCAACGCCGCGCGCCAACACGCCCACGTCAGCGCCCACAGCAGTGAAGTTACAACCAGCGGCCATATAGCGTCGTACTTCTGCTTCAGCCGAAGTCAAGACGCCAGCCGCTTTACCCGCCTTGCGAATTCTGCGGATGGCATCTTCGATCATGGGGACAACCGCCGGGTTACCCGTTTCACCGGTATAGCCCAGAGAGGCATGCAAATCGGCAGGCCCGATAAACACGCCGTCAACGCCCTCAATAGCGCAGATGGCTTCAATATTGTCAACAGCCTCTTTGGTTTCCACCTGCACTAAAACACAGAGCTCCTCATGAGCCCGCTTTGCGTAGCCCTGGATTCGACCAAACCGGGTTGCACGGGTCGTACCCGCTACCCCACGAATGCCTAGAGGCGGATACCTTGTCGCGGCCACTGCTGCGCTGGCCTCTTGGGCGTTCTGCACAAAAGGAATTAGCAATGATTGGGCTCCCGCATCCAGATAGCGTTTGATGAGAACCGCATCATTCCAGGCCACCCGCACGATCGGGTGGGAGTCATAAGGTGCGCAAGCCTGAAGCTGGGACAACACCGACTCCAGGTCGTTGGGTGAATGTTCGGTATCCAGCAAGATCCAGTCAAAGCCGGCGCCGGCAATTACCTCCACCGTGTAGTTTGATGACAGGCTGGACCAAAGTCCGATCTGTTGCTTGCCCGCGGCGATGGCATGCTTGAAATGATTGCGCGGTAGTTCCATCTGTAAAGCTCCTTGTTAAACGGTTTTTAGTGTGTTGAGATTTTCGAGGTATCCTGGCCAGGCTGAAGTTTCAGGTTGGCTTAAAGGCACATGGGGCAAGCCTCAGTCGCGGGCCTGGTTCAATGAATTTCAGGCTCGGCAGTGGGTGCGGTTCCTTCAAGGAAGTCGAAGTCACAACCCTCACTGGCCTGTTTGATATGACGGGAGAAAATAACCCCATACCCGCGCTCGAACCTGGGGGGCGGCGCGCGCCATTCAGATTTGCGCTTGCGTAACTCCTCATCACTGATCAGCAGGTTGATGCTTCGATTCTTAGCATCCAATTCGATCAGGTCCCCGTTGCGAACAAATGCCAAGGGGCCGCCCACAAAGGATTCGGGGGTGACATGAAGCACACAGGTACCGTAGCTGGTACCGCTCATGCGCGCATCTGACACACGAACCATATCTCGCACCCCCTGCTTGACCAGTTTCTTTGGAACCGGCAGCATGCCCCACTCTGGCATACCTGGCCCACCCTGCGGGCCGCCATTTTTCAGGACAAGGACACAGTTGGAATCCACATCCAGGTCGTCACTGTCAATGCGAGCGGCCATGTCGTTGTAGTCTTCAAAGACAACGGCTCGCCCTTTATGTTGCAGCAGCTCCGGCGTGGCGGCACTGACCTTGATCACCGCGCCCTCGGGGGCCAGATTGCCTTTCAGAACAATTATTCCGCCCACCCCCTTTAGCGGGTTGTTGCGACGGCGGATCACATCATCGTTATAGATTTCCGCCCCTTCCAGATTCTCACCCAATGTCTTGCCATTGACCGTACGACAGCTCAGGTCAAGCAGGTCTTTGACCTCCCCAAGCAATGCGCGTAACCCACCAGCGTAATAAAAGTCCTCCATCAGATACTGCTTGCCAGATGGGCGAATGTTGGCCAGAACAGGCGTTTTCGATGAAATTTCGTTGTAGCGCTCTAGGGGCAGATGGACGCCAGCACGTCCAGACATGGCCACCAGATGAATGATGGCGTTGGTCGAGCCCCCCATTGTCATCAGAGTGACGATGGCATTGTCAAATGAACTTGGCTTGATGATGTCAGAGGGCTTGAGGTCTTCCCAGACCATTTCAACAATACGCTTGCCTGTGAGAGTGGCCATCTTGGCGTGATTGGAATCAGGGGCCGGAATGCAGGATGCCCCTGGCAAAGTAAAGCCCAGCGACTCGGCCAGAGACATCATGGTCGCGGCGGTTCCCATGGTCATGCAAGTCCCTGGCGACCTGGCAATGCCATCCTCAATTTCCTGCCAGTCTTTCTCGTTGATCTTGCCCGCACGTAACTCATCCCAATATTTCCAGGTGTCAGAACCTGAACCCAGCGTCTGACCCCGCCAGCGGCCATTGAGCATTGGGCCAGCAGGCATGTAGATGGTAGGCAGGTTCATACTGAAGGCCCCCATCAGCAGGGCAGGCGTCGTTTTGTCACAGCCGCCCATCAGCACCACACCGTCAATAGGATGGGAGCGCAATAATTCTTCAGCTTCCATCGCCAGAAAATTACGGTACAACATCGTGGTCGGCTTTTGCATCGGCTCTGACAATGACATGGCAGGTAATTCAACTGGAAAGCCGCCCGACTGCCATATTCCACGTTTAACCTCCTCAACCCGGACTTTGAAGTGGGTATGGCAGGGGTTGATATCGCTCCAGGTATTGATGATGGCGATGACAGGCTTGCCCGCGTAATCATCACGGGTAAAGCCCATCTGAGCAGTCCGGGAGCGGTGACCAAATGAGCGCAAATCCTTTACGCCATACCACCGATGGCTTCTCAACGCTTCTGGCTTTTTACGACTCATGCAACTCTCCAACAACAGGGCAGAACTATTAGTCTGGCGCGGGGCGGTTTTAATTTGAAACGGAGCGTAATCGTACTATGAATGACTGCGCAGACTGTCCAACGGCCACGCCTCTTTTGCTAGTCCCTCGCAGTGCCCAGTTTTCACCGTCCATCCTGGTCTGATATAAAGATTGAACTGAACTTATTGCTTTCTATTGCTCAATCGTTCATGACATCACCAACTAGTGCACACCCCAAGGAGACAATATGAAGTGGAACCAAAATACTAGACACGGCAACGTCCAAGCATCTGATGGCGACCCGATGCCCCCTGATCAGGCGACAAGCAGCTGCGAATTCGATCGCCGCAGCATCCTAGCCCTAGGCGCTGGCGCTCTGCTGACTGGTCTTACGCCTGCTGCAAATGCCCAAGACAAATGGCCCTCCCATACGATCACTATTGTGGTTCCCTTTACACCTGGCACCAGTATGGATGTCTTGGCACGCAAGATTGGGCCTGTACTGTCTAATTCGTTGGGGCAGCCCGTGATCATCGACAATCGCGCCGGCGCCAGCGGCAATATTGGCAGCAAGCATGTGGCAACTGCACCTGCAGATGGCTATACCTTGATGATGACGGTGAGCACTCTGGTGATGAACCCCCACGTGCAGAAAAATGTCCCCTATGACGTCATCCGAAGCTTTGCACCAATCGGGCGCGTGGCCGTTGGTTCATTGGTGCTGGCTGTACATCCATCTTTTCCAGCCAAGACTTTGGAAGAGGGTATCAAACAGTTGGGCGCCAAACCAGATGCGTTTACCTATGCCTCGCCAGGCAATGGCACCCCCCAACATCTGGCCATGGAGCTTTTCAAGCAGAACGCCAAGGTCAACATTCGCCATATTCCCTACAAGGGCTCAGCCGGGGCCGTCACCGACCTGCTCAGCGGTCATGTCAACGCCATGATCCTTCCCGCCAATATGGCATTGCCACACAAAAACTCTGGCAAGCTCAGGGTTCTGGCTACCCTCACCGGTAAGCGGCTCCCGGTAATGCCGGATGTGCCAACTTTCTCTGAACAGGGTGTACAGAACAACGATGTTGACTTATGGTTTGCGTTGATGGCCCCGGCCAACACCCCACCCGCCATCGTTTCAAGGCTTCACACTGAGGTAGGCAAAGCGCTGACTATTCCCGAAATAAATTCTTCCTTGGACAAAATCGGCCTGACTGTCAGCCTGAGTACTCCCAACGAACTGGCCAAGCTAATCGCTGACGAAAATACACGCTGGGCCAATGTTGTCAAGGCGGCTGGCATTACAGCTGACTGATTCTTCCCCTGGCCTTGGACAAGCACACACGAATCATCATCGCTGGCGCAGGCATAGGCGGCCTGGTAGCTGCCGCCTGCCTGCTCCAGCGTGGATTTCGCGTGCAAGTGCTTGAACAAGCCTCTGAGCTATCGGAGATTGGGGCCGGTGTTCAGTCCAGCGCCAACGCGGTCAAAGTGCTCTACAGCCTTGGTTTGGGAAAGGAGCTCGAACTAACTGCGGTGCGCCCGCAAAGTTTTCAGTTCCGTCGTTATGACACTGGCGAAATGTTGCACAGCATTTCTCTGGGTGATGAACACCAGCGACGGCATGGCGCTCCTTATTTCCATATTCACCGCGCTGACTTGCATGCGTTACTGGTGCGAACTGTCAATCAACTATCGTCTGATGCCATCAGACTTAATGCCAGGGGCGTTGGATTTGAAGAATCCAAGGAGGGCGTTACCCTCTTGCTCTCAGATGGGCGTCGCATTCCGGGAGACGTTTTAATCGGCGCTGACGGCATCAAATCTGCTATCCGTTCCCAGATACTGGGTGAAACACCTGAGACCTATACGGGTGATGTGGCCTGGCGTGCAGTCGTGCCGGTTGAACGGCTGCCGTCTGACATCATGGAGACTGTTTCAACGGTATGGTGCGGCCCTAAGAAACACGCCGTC
>Ga0075472_10000547_pt1 | contig 15639 bp, 38 predicted proteins | sample DEB19_08_DNA_3_FD_77014 | JGI IMG/M metagenome (GOLD analysis project Ga0075472, IMG submission 77014) | Aqueous microbial communities from the Delaware River and Bay under freshwater to marine salinity gradient to study organic matter... | ecosystem: Environmental > Aquatic > Marine > Coastal ...
CAAATAATATACGCCGGGGATGGCGGCGATGATGCCCGACTGAATCGCAATTCTTACTGCTTGTTCGTCATTCATCCGCTGACCCTACCACACGACCCGCCGCACTGTGAAGTGCCGCATCCCATAGAAGGAATAAACCCTTGGCTTTCAATGGCTCCGGGACATTTTCACGTCCAGTTTCCGCATACGTCTTTGATACCGTCATTTCCGAGACTGACGTTAATTCGGAGATGGACGGCATTGCGACCGGCCTGTCCACGACCATTACCAAGGACGGGCAGACCACGACCACGGCCCGCATCCCGTTTGCGTCCGGCATCTATGCCGACACGATTGCCGAACTCACTTCAGCTACGGGCGTTACCGTTGACGGCGCTTTGTTAAAAGACGGGCGCATCGATACGACGCAGGGCGCGGACATTGCCTCCGCATCTACAACCAATCTGGAAACCGCAACGGGCAACGTGGTCGATGTAACCGGGACTACGACAATCACCGCGATCACGCTATCGCAGGGGCATTGGCGGTGGGTCCGCTTCACCGGGATTTTGACCCTCACGCATGGGGCATCCTTGGTCCTTCCTGGTGCGGCAAACATCACCACGGCGGCGGGCGATTACGCGCTCTTTATTGGCTACGCATCGAGCGTGGTTCGTTGCGCCAAGTACGTCCAAGCGTCCGGCCTTGCGCTTGTCGATCCCATGACGACACGCGGCGATGTGCTGGTCCGCAACTCTTCAAACGTCACCGCTCGGCTTGCCATCGGTTCGGTCGGCAAGGCGCTCTACTCGGACGGCACGGATGTTAGCTGGACCGGCGTTCATAAGCAGGGCTTACAGACTGTTTGGGTTCCTGCGGCTGCGATGATCTCGCGCACGACGAACGGCCCTTCAAGCGGGACGGTTGAAACCGCCACTAACAAGGTTATGCGTAAGACCTTGGACTTTGATACGTCCACGCAAGAGTTTGCGCAATTCGTTATTCGCTTTCCGAAGAACTGGAACCTATCCACGGTGACGTTTGCGCCGTACTGGACCGCTGCGTCGGGTTCAGGTGGTGTCGTGTTCGGATTGGCGGGAATTGCTCTGTCAGATGACGACGCGAGCGATACGGCTTATGGAACGGCGCAGACCTCTACAGACACGCTGATCACCGCCGCAGACATTCACGTTGGCCCCACGTCGTCTGCCATCACGATTGCGGGCACGCCTGCCGCTGGCGATTGGGTTTCGTTCCAAGTGAACAGAACCGTTTCCGATGGCTCCGACACGCTTGGCGTCGATGCGTGCCTTCTCGGCATAGTTCTCTTTTTCACCACTAACGCAGCGGATGACACTTGATGTATGCCCTGATCAGCACGGTTAGTCCTGGCCCCGTTCTCAAGCGCGGGTCTGAGTTCGTCCAACTTGCGGAGGCAAAGGGCCTTAAATGGGTTCCCGACAACCCGCCATCGTTCGATGCTGCAAAGCAGACGCGAACGGAAAGCGCGTCGATCCCGGTTGATGCGGACGAGGTTCCCTATGCCGTCGCAGACATCCCGCTTGATGAGCTTCGCGCATCTCGTAAGGCATATATCGCGGCCAAGCGGTACGAAGCGGAAATTGGCGGGGTTACGCTTAACGGCATCCATATCGGCACGGATCGAGAAGACCAAGCCATGATCACCGGGGCCTCTGTCGCGTTCAGTTCCGGGGCGATCAGTTCGCTCAAGTGGAAATCGCAGGCGGGATTTGTGACCTTGGACGCGCAAACCTTCGGCGCGGTTGCCTCGGCTGTCGCGACGCATATCCAAGACTGTTTCACGACGGAATCCGAACTCAGCGCGGACATCGACGCGGCGACTACTGCGGAAGATATTCTCGCAGTTGATTGGCCCGCCTGATGTTTGCGGTAAGCCATCTTGTCGGCTTCGGCGTTCGCGTTCCGGTCCTCACCGGCTACGGCTCCGACGTGACGAGCGGGGCGACGGTTACGGCCCTTCTCGGGTCGTATACGAACCTGTCCAACCTTGTGGACGACAACACAGCCAACGCGGTTTCTCACAACGACACTACCATTCCGGCCAAGCTCAAGGTCGCGCTGACGGCTACAAAGCAAGTCGAGCAGATCAAGCTAACGTCATCTTCGGGCAACCCTCAACGTATGCCGACCACGCTGAAGCTATACGGCTCTGCAACGGGGTCTTTCGCTGGAGAAGAGGCAACGCTGCTAAACCAGTCCGGCATTACTTGGGCTGGATCGCAGGAAACGAAAACCTATCAGTTTACGAACGCCACGACCTATCAGTACTACGCCATCGAATGCACCGTGTCTCAGAGCGGCAGCAAGTTCGAGCCCGCCGAACTTGAAATGATGGAGGGCGTCTATGATTAGGCTTGCCCTTCTGCTCGCGTTCGTTTCCTCCTCCGCCTTCGCACAATCCCCATCCATCTCAGACTGGTTCCGCTCCCTCAAGACGCCGATGCCTGTCGGCGGACTTCCTGAAGGAATTTCGTGCTGCTCGGAATCTGATTGTAAGCAACGGACGATCCGAACAAACGGCGTGATCCGCGAAGCCTGGATCGAAGAGATCAACGATTGGTCCATCATCCCCATTGAAGCCCGAATTACCGATGCCGAAGTCCTCTCCAAGCATCCGTTCTACCAAGCTGTCATATGTTTTGTGCCAATGCGTGGCGTGATCTGCGAAGCACCCCCACCGGCTGGAGGCTGATTGTGTCAGACAGAACCCATGACCGACGCGATCCAGAACCACTCCGCGAGATCATCCGCGAAGAGATGAAGGAAGCGAACAAGCAGCTTCTTTTGGCGATCGGCATCAACCCAGACCATCCCCTAGAGGCGCAGAACGATATGGCTTTCCTGCGTGCAATGCGAACGCGGTGCGAGAAGATCGGGCTGGGGGCGGTTGCTGCGGTGATAACTATAGTTATCGGCGGGGTGCTTTCCGTCTTTGTCCTCGGGTTTAAATCCTGGGTGGACAAATGACCGAAGCCATCGGGACGCTCAAGCGATACGCAACGGCCCGACAGTTGGAATACATCGCGGCCATCGAATCCGAGGGAGACTGTGAAGCGGCCGGCCGCAAGATGGGCCTGTCGGGAGGGACCATCCGAAACAGCATCAGGGCGCTTGAGAAGCGGGCGGCCCGCCAAGGCTATTCCCCAGACCACGATATGACCAAGACAGTGCCGGACGGTTATTTCGTCAAAGGCACATCTACCTATTATGACAAAGACGGCGAAGTCAGAGGGCAATGGGTTAAGTCGTCTATTGATCATGAACGCCAGGAAGCCCTGATCCGCGAAGCCTTCGATGAGATGGCCCAATCTCTTCCGCGCGTGACCCCCAAGCCGACAGACAAATCATATAACGACAGGCTTATGAGCGTGATCCCGTTCGGAGATCCGCACTTCGGCATGTACGCCTGGGCCGATGAGGTCGGCAACGATTTTGACCTGGACATTGCCAAGCACGACCTCTGCGCTGCCGTGCAATACCTAGTCTCTCAATCTCCCACGTCGAAACGCTGCGTAATCATAAATTGCGGCGACTTCTTTCATGCCGATAACACGGAAGGAAAGACGGCGAAGCATGGCAACGTGCTCGATATGGACACGCGCTTGCCCAAGGTAATCAGGGTCGGCGTCTCTGCCATGCGCCAGTGCATCGAGACGGCGCTGGAACGTCACGAGATTGTGGAGGTGATAAACGCCATCGGGAACCATGACGAGGTTCTTTCGATGGCTCTCTCGATCATGCTGGCCAATGTCTACGAGAACGAACCAAGGGTAATAATTCACGACGCGCCGACACGTCGCCATTACGTCAGGCACGGCAAGGTTTTGATTGGCGTGACGCACGGCGACAGGACAAGCGACAAAGAACTGCCCGGTATTATGGCGACGGAGAAAGCGGAGGATTGGGGACAAACCCGTCACCGCTATTTCTACCGCGGGCATCATCATCACGATACCCGCATGGAATACAACGGCTGCATGGTTGAGCAGTTCCGAACCCTTGCGCCTGGAGACGCTTACGCGGTCGGCGGAGGCTGGCTTTCGGGTCGGGATATGAAGTTGATCGTGCATCATGCCGATTACGGCGAAGTGGCGCGGACAACGTGTTCCATAGACATGCTGAGGGCCGTGGCATGAAGTCTAAACGCTTCGTTGAAGTCCTCTGGGAAGATGCTGAAGGGCACGCGGCTTGGACAACGCATAAAGATGCGGACCAATTATCTGCTCCCATTGTCACCATGCGCGGCTATGTCGTGAAGCGGGACAAGAAAGTTCTGGTTCTCGCAATGGGATTTCACGATGACAGTTGGCTCAACGTGTTCACGATCCCTGCTGGCATGGTCCGTAAGGTCACCCGGCTATGACCACGCTCCCTCTCTGGCTGGCTACGGGCCTGTATCTCTGGCAGGCGGCGAACTTCGCCGGGGCCGGTCAATTCGGTCTGTCATGGGCATTCATTGGATACGCGGTCGCTAACGGCGGCCTGATATGGGCGGCACGATGAAGGAGCTTTGCTATCCCGTCCTAGACGAGCGCGGGCTAACCATCGTCATCAAACGCGACGGGCAGGACGCGATCCGCTCCGAACCGCTCCCAAGATCAACCTGTTTCCGGCTGCTCGAAATGTGCCTCCAGCAAATCCAGCGTTCACTCCGCGAGGATAAATCTCAATGAATGTCAAAGAGGGCGTAGACCTAAACGGCATCCGCCCCGAGATATTGCGGGCCTGTGCGGATATTCATTCCCTGATGGAAGCAACGGGACAGTTCACGATAACTGCGGGATTGGACGGCAAACACAAAGTCGGCTCGCTGCATTATGTGGGCAAGGCTGTAGACATCCGCTCGAAGCACATCGAAGACCCCGCAATGAAAAAGCGCGTCCTGTCAGAGATCAAAAACATTCTCGGCAAGGACTATGACTGCATCCTCGAATGCGAGGGCGAGCCGAATGAGCATTATCATCTGGAATGGGATCCAAAGGTGTAGCATGGACTTCAACTGGAAAGCACTTCTCGGCTCGGTAGCCCCGACCATCGCTACGGCCCTTGGAGGCCCACTGGCAGGCATAGGGACAAAAGCCCTCATCGGTGCGCTTGGCTTGGCAGATGGCGCGGGCGAGTCAGAAATCGCCGCCGCGATGGCATCCGCAACGCCCGACCAATTGCTGGCCCTAAAGAAAGCGGATCAAGACTTCGCCGTTCGTATGAAGGAACTCGACATTGATCTGGAAAAGGTCAATGCGGGGGATCGTGCCGACGCCCGAAACCTTCAAATCCAAACCCGTTCCTATGTGCCGGCCGCGCTCGCGATCATCGTAACGGTGGGGTTCTTCGGCATCCTCGGTTACATGCTTGGCCACGGGTTGCCGAAGGATATGGCGGGCAATGACGCCCTGCTAATCATGCTCGGTGCCCTTGGGGCCGCATGGACCGGGATTTGCTCATTTTACTTCGGAAGCTCCATGGGTTCCGCTCGCAAAGATGAGGCTCTGGCGTCTATGAGGAAGTAGGTCAACCACCTCTCTATTAGGTATAGAACACTGTAGGAACATCTTCCCCTCACTTTCCCCCCAATTTATTGCAGTATTTCCGATTCGTTCTGCATAAATCCGGCGATGGAAAACGGTGGAATCCCTGGTTTCTGCGGGCGCTGTTATATAAGTAACAGTGCGAAATAAAGTGTTAGGCTTTCTTTCTTTTCATGGGGTTAGATGATTCCGCCCCAATTGTTCCCCTTAAATCCTTGAACATTGGCCGCGTGCGCTCGGGGTTGTCCTGGTCGTATGTTACCACGGATGAGCGGCTTTCCCATTGCCCCGCCTGCTGGATATCGTCCAGCCCCCACCCGAGATTGCGGAGTGTCGTTACCAAGCCTCTGCGCGATTGGTGCGGCCTGTAGTGCATATCCAAACCGGTTTCCTCGATCAGCGCGTCTATGGCGATATAGACGGCTCTGCGGTAGCGGTAACTGAATAAGCGGCCATCCGATCTCTCGGGCAATTCCTTCCACGCCTTCAAGACTTCCCGATCCACCGCGCTCCTGCGGTGCTGCTGGCTTTTCGCCACCCATCGGTTGATCTGAGCCCGCTTCCAGTCGATCTGCTCGCGTTTTATCTTTATCGTCTCGGTGACGCGCCAGCCGTGGATCTGAAACGTCATAAGCAGGGCCTTCAATTCCCCCGAAGCTGCTTTGACAAGAATCTCTAAATCACTCGGGTAGGTCACGGGGCGAATAACGCCCTTCGGCTTTTTCATCGATAGAACGATGTGGTTGCAAAGACCCCTTCGGGCCATTTGATGCAGGATCGCGCCTGCCGGGATCAGCACTTGGCTATTATGGGTTTGAGGCTTGGCCATCGGGAGCATCTTATGTGCTGCGGTATATACGTCGTCGGCGGTCATATCCTTGAGGAACCATCCGGCGAAATAACTCCGAAGATTGTTGACGCTGCGGACATAGTTGCGCGTCAACTGCGGTCGGGTTGAGAGGTATTCGTCGCAGGCCCAGTCGAATGTCGCCGTATTTCGGTCACGATTTGCGTCACGTTGCTCGCGTCGTGTTTCGCTGGCGAAATCTTCCCAAGCCGCCTTAGCCGCTCGCTCGTTTCCAGCTTCCGTTGTGATCTCGTACTGACGCCCGCCGACGCGGCCCCGGACGATGTACGTTTTGTTGCTCTTGCGGGTTCCTGGCGGATAGAATGTTGGCATTCCGAAGCCCTCTGGATAGCTTGGCAAAGTTCGGCGCTAAAAAACATAGTCTTTTGCCCATGCGGCGGACGCAAGCCCATTGCCGCGATTTTGGCGCGCAAAGTCCTCTCCGACATTTTCCCGACCGGGAAAGACGCAAGCAATTCCTCAAAGGAATAAAGGCGCGGTAGGTCGCTCAATCTCTCACCCTTATAAGGAATGGGTAGGGGGTCATTGGATAGAGGCTCCGTTTAGCTGATGGGTTTCCACTCGGTCGGATGCACCGACCGGATGTGTTCGGCGTTCGATTCCCAACAGACGCCTTCGCTCCAACATTCGGGCGGCTCGCGGTCGTCCATCCAATGCCAGCCGCCACAAGGCTTCTCGTTTTCGTCCATCAAGTCGTCGAGCCAAGCGATCAGGCAGTCAGAACCGTGGCCAGGAATTTTGGCCCGGATGTTCGTTCCGTCACGCGGCGCGGTGCTGATCGGCTGCCATTCGGTGTCGGTCAAAGCGGCCTCCTTTAATCTTCGCCGGGCGACAACGTGAACCCCACGTAATCGCCGCGATGGTTGAATTGCGGATTGCCGCCGTACTGTTTGCGGTATTGGTTGGATCGGTGCTGACCTGTGCGCCGCTCCTTACCGGCAACGATCACACTTCGCCGTTCGGCGCGAACGCCAGAACCAGCGAAAGCAAATCGAACAACAATTGCGTATCTGCATCTTTAGCCGCTCCTCAGTTGGCGCAATCGTTGACGGCGTGTTCGCTATCGACGCCTTCGGCACCGACCATGAACCGGCGCACTGGGCGAGCGCCTTTGCAGATGCAGTATTCGCATCGGTCCGCGAGCGGCACGTCCTCGATCTCGGTTACCTCACCGCACCCGAACGTGGTAAGGCCGCGCTTCACCGCGCGCTTGATGTGGGTGATGGCCTGGGCCTGCGTCTTGAACGCGCACGACACCGGGAAGTCGGTCGGCTCGACGTAATCGAGAAAACTGCCATCGGGTCCGCAACCTGCCGCCTTGGCGGCGTTCTCGACCTTAACGGCGTCCTCGTATGTAGCGATGTAGTGTGTCATTGAAGTTGCTCCGATCAATGCGACTGCATCAATTTTACCAAACCGACCTTCGCGAAATTTTTCCAACTCGCCGTTTTTGGCGCGCGCGACTCCGAGCGCGGCGGAAGTCTGCGGCGAAAATAATTTGAAAAAGTTCTTGGTCGGCTCAAATTCCAATTTCGTCACCACGTCGAAAAACGCTCCCTTATCTTGCCGCCTCGATGGCGGATTTGAGTTGGTCAATCACACCGTCCATGTCCCATCCCATGCCATAGGCGATCATCACGTTTTCGGCGGCGTCTTGGACGGCGCACAGCTTCCCGAACCATTCGTCAAGATTGGCCTCGCGGTGGAAGGTCTCGCCATAGAGTTCGACGGTCGAGGGAACGACACGGCCTTTCGTAAGATCTGGCACGTTCACTTGCCGCTCCGTTATGCCGCAGCCCGCACGGAGGCGGCAGCGGCGAGTGAAATTAATAAGTCGCGGAAGGCCGGCGGGGTGGCGCTGGCCTTCTTTCCGCTGATGGTCGGTTTGTTGCGGGCCTTGCCGCCGCTGATGATGCCCTTGTCACTGTGCCAGCGATGGAACCACCAGCCGCCGCGCGGACGACCGTACATCCAGGGCGCTACCCAATCGATATTCAGGCGCATCTTTGATCGCTCCTAAACGTTTCGGTCATCGAGACTGGTTGGGCCTGCCTCGATATTCATCATGAGCGCCATGCCCCGGTTCTTTGCCCAATGGCTGGCCTCCCAAAGCACGTTCGACAGTCAGAACCAGAACTGAATGCGGCGCATGGGTGGCTCCTAAAGGCTGTGCCAGCGCCACAAGGTGCGCAGGGTAAGCATGTTCCATGGGGTGAGGCGCAGTTGTGCTTGGCGGCCGCGCGCGACGAGGTTCATCTTTCTGATGAAGCCGGAGCGACCGCAGCGTAGGTACAAAAACCACGTTAGCCGCTCGATCACGCACCAAAATTCGTCGCGCAATGGCCCCTCTCTATTCCATCAGCCCGTTGTCTTCGACGTTCTTAATGAACTTCTCGATGTGGGCAAAATAACTGCCAGCCTTGTTGCGGAACAGCGCGATCAGTTCCACGCTCTCATCATCAGGTAATGTGGTCATGGGAGTCTGGTCGGTCATGGCTGCTGTTCCTTGGCGCGGTAGCGGGAGAGAGGGCCGCTGTTCCGGTTGATCTCCTCGATCAGCCTTTCCAGATCCAAACCATGCAGCTTGGCAAAGGCTTCCCGTCCTATCCGGTGATAGGCCTTACCGTCGTCGGTGTGGTGGAATGAGCAGCCTGGGAGAACTCGATCATCAGATGGCTTACGCGACATAGCGTTATCCATCGCCCGCTCAATGTGCATAGCTTGTATGGGCGTGCGATTGCAGCCAGGAACGATGCACAGGAAGTTATCTCGTACATAGGCCTTGTGGCCGGCGCATCTTACTACATCAACCCTGCGGGCTTTCTTGGGGCGACGACGGAGCATGTTCATCGGCCAAGCCCCATTTCCGCCTTCGTGTAGCTCGCCTCGCTCCGCTTCATGTCGATCCAGACTTGAAACACGTCGTAATTGATCTTGGCGATAGCGGCCTTTGTACGGGCATCAGCGAGGGCGTGAAGGTGGTCTCGGTATTCCTGGCTTGCTCTGGCCGCGCGTTCTTTCGACGCCTCAGAGCCGTCGTTCTGCTTGCCAGCAATATCGGACAGGACCGACTTGGTTGCGTCGTCCAATGCCTGATATGCCGCGTTTAGTTCGGCCCAAGCCTTACCACGCTTGGACAGTTCTTCCGCTACCTTGTCTGGATCGAGGGGGAAGGACATTAGAATGGCACGTCCGACATGTCATCGCGCCCGATGCCGGTATTGTCTGCAACGGGCGTGTCGCGTTTCTCGCGCGGGTCGCTCATGCGGAGGGATTGGAACCGCCCCTTCGCGCTTTCCTTCGTCCATGCGGCTAATTCCAGCCTCTCACCCGCCTTGATGTCGCGATGGGCGATAACATAGCCACGCGCGGCGGGATGGCTCTCCATCGTCTTGTGTTCGTTTTTGAAAAGAGCGCCTTCGCCCTTCTTCGGTTCGTAGGCCATCTGTTGTTACTCCGCTGCAATCTGAGGGGTTGCTTTCAGGCTGTCACAGAACGCCTGCATGTCGGCCTTGATGCCCGCGATGTCGCCGCCGTTCCCGTTCCAATCGTCGGGGAACTCCTTCTGGGCCTTGCTGATAAAGGCGATTGCTTCTTTCGTGCCGACGAACGCCTTGTACATGTCGTAGTCGGTGCAGGCGTACATCTCGCGGTAGAACTCACGCGACTCTTGACGGAACTTCGTGATGCCAGCGGGGCTTTTCTTCATGTTCGGCAGATCGGCCGGCGCATGTTCGTCGGCATCCTGGCCCTTCTCGCCGGTCGCGATCTGGAACAACGAACGTTCGAACTGCTTAAGGCAGTAGGACTGCGCTGCGCCGAAGGCCTGAGACCCCATCTTTGCCGAAACCATGATGGTGCGACGCGGACGATGCGCCCAGGTTTCGCCGCTGGAATGGGCCAGGGTGAAGGCGAACCGCACAACCAGCCAGCCGTCCGACATCTCAAAGGATTCCTCGTCCTGCGAAATGATCAGGCCATGCTTGGCGCAGAGGGGGCGAACGGCTTCCAGAAAGTCGTCAATGCTGGCGAAGTTGTAATTGCCGTGCGAGTTCTTCTCCGACTTCGCCAGCTTCGGGACTTCCTTCATAACCTCCGTGATCGCGTGCGCGACTTTCGGCGGCATTGATTCTGTGGCTAATTCCATCATCGTTTCCTTTCACAATTCCCCGGCTGATTCAGCCGTGCATAAAACCCGACCAGTATCCCGCACACTTTCTGATCCACATTCTCTCTGACCAGTTCGTTATCTGAGTAGAAGTCGTACCGGAATGCGGGAGGGGCCCAAGCCGGGGAGCTAACGAGAGTCAGCACCAAGGCCAGGGCGTATTTCATCTAAGCAGACTTCTCTGCGATGAACTCGACGCCGCTTTGCATCGTGCCGGTTCCGTCTGCGTGCTGCGTGATGATCATGCTCGGTGCGTGACCGCGTTGGATCATGCCCAACCATTGTTCATACGTGGCGGTCATATCCGCGAACGTGCTTGCCTTGTTGTCGGCCAGCCAGCGCGCGAGTTCTTCCGGCGTTTCCATGACTGGCGAGATCGGCGTGCCCTCGCTTGTGTCCTCGTACATTTGAAGATGCGTGCGGGATTCCTCTGGCCAGTCAGGACGATAATATTGATCGTCCGGCGGTTCGCCCGCCCACTGCCAGTAGAATGGATAGTCCGCCTTCAAGTCCCGCTCCTTGTTCCAGTCCGCGAAAAAATCCGGGTGAGTTCCATTGTCCCATTGGATTGCCTGATCCATCCAATCTCTGGCAGCCTCTGAAAACGACTCGTCGAACATTGGCTGATAACGGCCATCAGGCTTGCGCGGATGTTCCCAATCTTTTGGAACGCGGCGTACTGATCTTCCCATCGTTCTATGTCCTTACCTTAGATGGTGGGAGGTTCGGGGAGGGGCATCCAGTGAGTTGGGCGCGGGTCCCAAGGCTCTAGCCAACGATTGCCAACATTCCAGTTGCCGCCTCGCGCGGGACCATGGAAAGAACCAGTGTCCATGCGCCAATTTCTGATTTCGCCGTTCGGCCCGATATCGGTCGCCGTGAACAAAATCACGTTGCGTCCTTCTGGCGGCATCGTCTCTATCGGTTGCCATGAAAACTTCTCGCGGAACTGCGCATCGCTCATCTTCCCCGCGTAATGCGGGATTGCTTCAGAGAGGGGTAATGCTTCTGTGGTCTTGGAGGTCATGACTGGCCCCCTGTAGACTGACGGGCCTTGATCATTGCGTCGGCTAGCATCCATGCGTCATGTGCAATTCCATCTGGACCACAATCGTGTGGGCCGCTCGCCATCAATCCCTGCATCGCCGCCGACGCGAAGTAATCGCGTAGGGACAGCCCCGGCGACGGCTCCCACAGTTCTTCGCCTTCGCTCCGGAATTGCGACGGGAACGCAGGCCCGCCATCCTCTCTCTTATCTCCGGTCATCAGGCATTCCTCATAGAATGAGCTAACAGTGTCCGGGTGGCTGCGTTGGCGAGAGGCTCAATGTCCTGCTTGTAGGATTGGGCCAGCAGGATTAGGGCTTCCTTGGCGAACGGATCGTTGCGATCTAGGACGGCGCGGGACTTGGCAAAGTAGTCCTCCGTCACGGCTTGGCGGGCGGTCTTCATGCTGCTTCCTTCACGCTGTCATTCAACTTGCGGAAGTTGGCGAGTTCGGAGACGATCCGGTCGAAGTCCTCGAAGCACATCGAAATCGTCTCGCAGCCCGTATCGATCCAAATCTTGTTGGCCTCGAAGCGAACGGTGTAATTCCAATCGCCCTCAAACTCGGTCTGCATTTCGATAGTCCGATTTGTCATGGCCTAGCCCTCGATCTCGTCTTTGACGCCGCGCATCATCGAGATTGCGTCGGTCATGTAGCCGTCGAGGTACGTATCCGAATTGAAGGTCCGCATTTCCTCGATCTGACGAATGATGCTGTCCGCCATGTTGAGGATCGTGGCTTCCTGCCAGTTGGGCGAAAACGACTTCTGCCCATCTTCGGCGGCGCTTTGGCTAAAACGATCGAATGCGTTCATCTGGCGTCTCCATCTCCAGCCCATGCGAGCGGCTGATAGGAGAACCTTACGATAAACGTAATAATGAACGCAAGCAAAAAGATACGAAAAACGTAATTATTTTTGCAGCATCGTAAATGTGGCGGAAATCTTGGCCGAATCTGGCTTTTAGACGCCGATCAATTCGTTAAAGGTGTAGACCCGATGGACCGCGATAACGTCGGTCTGAGCGATCCGAATGTCCTTGGCAGGGTTGTATTGGGTCAAGACCAATACCCGGTCGTCCTGACGCTTGAGGCGCTTGAATAGGGCCTCGCTCTCGCCATTTGCCGCCTTTACCTGGACAATCACATAGTCGCCGGCACGGGCGGGCTTGTCGGGCGAAACATACACACACGCCCCGCTTTCATAGGCTGGGTGCATTGAGTCGTTCATTACGAATATAGCGTAAATGTTTTTTGCCGCAGCAAGCGCAGGCGGGCGCGGTGCGTAATCAATAACGTCGCTCATGAGCTGAAATCCTCCCCGATTCCCAGCGGAAGCGACCCCTCTTATTGGCACGTCTTTAGCGCCAAACACGGGGACCGTTACGTCCGTTAATGGAGAGCCTACATCCTGGGTGGGGTTTTTGGAAATGGGGGTTTGTCCCGATTCAGCCTTAATAAGTTGCTCGATCGTCCAACCTAGAAATTGCGCGAGCGGGGCGATCTCGTCGCCTTGGATCTCACGCTTGCCGCTTAATATTTCCGATACGCGAGATGCGGGAATCTTCAAGTGCCGCGCCAATGCTGACTTTCTGCGCCCGGTCTCCTTTAGGCGCGCTTCCAACCACATTCTCATGCCGGGTGAAGTAGCCGAAGCCAGCTGTAAAAGTCTTTTACTAAATACGTAATTATTTCTCTTGCGCGCCATGTTACGTTTATCGTAAGGTCTGTTGTAATGAACATGACCTCAGCACTTGAAATCATCAACGCCTTCGGCGGTGTCTCCAAGCTGGCAAAGGCTTTGGGGCATCGAAATGTAACAACTGTTGACGGCTGGAAACGTTCCGGGCGCATCCCAGAATGGCGTCGTCGCGAGATTGTGGAAGCCGCTGATCGCGAGAGCGTGACCTTGCCGGACTCCTTTACGGAGGCCGCGTAGATCAATGCTCTCCTTCCTCGATCATGTAGGCCAAGACACGATGGGCAAAGAGAGCCAGCCTATCGTCGCGCTTCCACATGGCATCAATGAGGAAATATCTACATTCGGATTTAATCCATTCGATGCGCCCACCCGCGTCGTCTACGGGAGCGCCCCCCAGCGCCCGCTCACGGTCAGAGGTTTGCGTCTGACTCCCGTTCCCTGTTTCCCTGAGCGTGCCTCCGCTCGCCCCCGGAGACGTTCGCTGCGTATCGGTGAACGTCTCCACCCTATCAGTGCTCGCTCGATCATCGTCTGCCAGGACCGGATCGGAGACGAGCTTAAGTCGCAACTGAGTTTGTGTGTGCTTCGTCATCGTCCTTCAACTGTAGGGCGAGGCGCATGGAAAGTTCTTTCGGAAATAGCGGCAACAAATTGCAAACAAATCCCCGGAAAATTCGGGGACGCCGCATGACGATGGCTCTACTCATCGAACGCGAGATGCGTGACTTCATCCCGACTGCGGTTCGTCGCGCAGGCCCGGCAAAGGTCGTGGCCCTGTTTGCAGACGCAACGCCTCGCACAGTCGAGAACTGGAGCGAAGGTCAGAACCTACCGAGCGCGCCCGCGCTGATTTCGATGGCACGCCACATTCCAGAACTCCGCGCAAAGGTGATGGAGTGGATGGACGCATCCACGGGAGACAGCGGGAACGATCCGGCGCGGGTGTTGAATGAAATCCAACGACTGCTAACGGAGAGAAGCAGATGACAGCAGTGACTAAGCGTAAGGGTGCGGCGGTGAAGATTGAACGTACATCGGCGGGGCTTCGGAATGCCTTGTTCGATGAATTGGATGCGTTGCGTGAAAATCGCACGACGCCAACACGCGCCAATGCGGTTGCAAAGATGTGCGGTGAGATTGTGAACACCGTGCAGCTTGAATTGAATGTCGCGAAGTTCGTTTCGCGCGGCCAGAAGGTCGATCCGAAAAAGTTCGGCGTCCTCCAACTCGGGGTTCGCTGAAAATGCACCGCCGCCCCGGTCGCAAATTTTACACGCACGACATTGAGGCGGCGGTTTCCGATCTGCGTCGGCGGCCAGCATTTCATCATATCCAATCGAGGCTGAAATCTATTGTTCGGGAATGCGGGAATTTTGTGCCGTTCAAGCACAACGGCACCTTTGTCGGCTTTTGCAATCTTGATGAACTGATTGAGGTCATCATCGAGACGCATGGTGAACAGTGTAGGGATTGCGGCGTCAAATCGTTTCGCGAAGGCGACATAAGCCCGATTGATGCTGTCTGCATTAATTGTTTCAGCGAAACCGAATGGATCGAAAACGGCATGGATTGGACTCACGATCTGCCGGAAGCAATCAACGAACTAAAACGCGAAGCCAAACGAGCAATCTAACCGCTTGGGGCGGTATCTAACGGGAGTTGGGGATATGGAAAGTTTAGACGGCGTTCAACATATGGAGCACGGTTGCCCAAATGGCCCGTCGTCTATGGCCGGGGCTGGACCCCAAACGGTCCCGGCCAAACCATCCAAGAAGCAGCAGGCGAAGTCAGGCCGAGAATATCGGTGGAGACTGTTTCGCGACCAGCATGAAGAAAAGTTACGCCTAATCCGCGCTGAGATGCGCCGTTGCGAAGATGTTGAACGCCTCGTGGTTCTCGAACAGCAAGAGATCAACTGCCTATACGCACTCGACGGTGCGCCGCGTGATCCATTGCAAGCCCCTGCGGAGGAAGAATGACCGGCATCATCACCCTCGCTCTATTCAGCGCATTTGTATGCGCCATTGCTTACGTCGCCATCGAAGCAGCACGCGCGCTGACAGACTTTGATGAAGGTGACGAATGAACACGGACGCAATGACGCGCCCGTTGCTGCCTGGCTCCGTGCAACCTTCCCAGGGCGCGAGTCAGGCAGCTTATCCTTTCGACTCCCTGTTGAAACTAACCCCGTCGCTGCATGTCGGCGGCGGGGGATTTTCCGGGGCCATGTGATGAAGCGGAACCGCGAAGAGGATCAACTACAGCGCGACGTGGTGATCTGGTTGCAGATCCAGGAAAACCTTGGGCG
>Ga0075472_10000548_pt1 | contig 15618 bp, 20 predicted proteins | sample DEB19_08_DNA_3_FD_77014 | JGI IMG/M metagenome (GOLD analysis project Ga0075472, IMG submission 77014) | Aqueous microbial communities from the Delaware River and Bay under freshwater to marine salinity gradient to study organic matter... | ecosystem: Environmental > Aquatic > Marine > Coastal ...
CACACAAAACCCCACAGGAGAGAGTAAACGAAATAGAAAACATTTTCGGTATTTCTGTTGGTGCAGGAGCGGGTGCGAAAAACCGCGAAGCACGAGAAAAAGTCCTTGCTATCTTTGCAGAGCAGGAAGAGGAAGTGCGGAGAGATGAAAGGGAGAAGTGCGAACGTGAAAAAGATTGGGCAGTACACGATGCGACGAGCAAATTACAATGACCCCCAACCTTTAGTAAGCTATGAAAAAATACCATGACCAATACGGACAAGTTTGGAAACGCTATCTCTCTAAAAACAGAGAGTATATATATCGAGTATCTGATGGAAACATTGGAGGGTGGTTTGACGGTAAGGGATTAACTGCAATATAGACTTATGACCCCCTACACCCACCATAGAGAACCACACCGAGGTTTAGAAATAACCAACGGTTTTTTGAGGGTAAAGTACGCAGACAAGTTTAGTGGCGTCTTGAGGGTAGATTATTGGCACCCAGATAGTGGCTGGTCTTATCAACCTATTAAGTAATTGAAGGAGGGTATGAGATATTTCAGCACATTTACTGGTATTGGTGGGTTTGAGTTAGGTATACAATTATCGTATGAACAAATCAGCAGCGTTGAGAACGTTCCCACGAATACCGAATGGGAAACCAAGAATCAAACAGTTGGAAATAAGGTCGGACAATCTGAGCAACTGTCTCAACACACACCCACTGGACTATCTTGTGTTGGTTACTCCGAAATCGACAAGTACGCCACACAAATTTATCAAAAACATTTCCCAGAATATAGATGTGAAATACATAATAGACCCACAGGGGAGGAAAAAGAAGATTTGCAAACCAACTTTAATAGTACCAACACTAAGGGCGAACACACACGGGAATCTTCCGCTAGTTGTGGATGCCGACACATCAACTATGGAGACATCACAAAAATCAACACAGACGAATTACCAGACTTCGACCTGCTCGTTGGTGGATTCCCTTGCCAAGCATTTAGTATCGCAGGAAAGCGCGGCGGTTTTGAAGATACAAGAGGGACAATGTTCTTTGAACTTGCGCGGATTGCCAAAGCCAAAGTTCCTATGTTCATGTTGTTTGAAAACGTAAAAGGATTAGTTTCACACGATAAAGGGAAAACACTAGAAGTCATACTTGAAACTTTGCAGGAATTGGGGTATTATACTAACTATGAAATACACAATTCCAAAGACCACGGAGTACCCCAGAATAGAGAGCGTATCTTTTTCTTATGCAAGCACATCAAAGGATTAACAAACGTTGGTCAGAGTCAGAAGATGACTACCTACGACAGAATTATCGAGGAGTTTCTGTTTCAGCTCTTGCTGAACAACTTGGTAGAGGTGAAAAAGCTACAAGGACTCGCCTCGAAAGACTCCATCTTGGGCTATCTACTCTTGAGAGAAATAAAAGAAAAACTCCCGAACCCAGATATAAGCGAAAGTATAATGGGTGGCATCTCGACTCTTACGGAAGAAAATATATCTCAGTTAAAGGCAGAGGAAGTGTGGCAGAACATAGATATGTGCTTGAAGAACATTTGGGTATACGACTCAAACGAACTCAGCAGGTACACCACATCAACTGCGATAAGACAGATAATCGAATCGAAAACCTACACATATTCGAGGATGTTTCAAGCCATCTCACTAGCCACCGTTCTCTTGAGAGACTCACAAAAGAACTTATGGAACGAAATGTTATCAAGTTTAATCGTAATACAGGAGAATACGAAATATGCACGAGTCAACAATGAAAACGAAGAAACGATTATCACAGAGAGTGGTACTGCTCACATCAAGTCAGAACTTCAAGACGTTCGACAACACTTTGCTCTCGGACATCTTAGAGGAACAAGTCGACCCAAAGTATTTCCTTTCGGAGAAACAAATGGTAACGATTCTAAACAGACCGAAAAACTACGAGAACCGATTAGCAATACACCCCGAACAAACTATTCAAATGGAAAGTCTAACGAAACCTACATTGGAGAGATTGAACAAGGAGTAAAAATCCGTCGCCTTACCCCAACCGAGTGCGAACGTCTACAGGGATTCCCCGATGGATGGACTGAAGGAGTGAGTGATACGCAACGGTACAAAACTCTAGGAAATGCTGTTACGGTTAATGTAATCAGGGATATTGCCGAAAAATTACTCACCCACTCATAAAGAGAATATATGAAACAACCAACTAAAAAGACTAGAGGAGTAGAGAAGAAGGTGAAGGCGTGGGCGGTGTACAAAATCAGCAATGATGACATCGGCGATATGGTTTTTGAGACACGGGCAAAGGCAAAAGAGTATCTCAGAGAAAACCTTTACCATAGCGTACCCGAAATTATGAGGAACGCCATGTTGAATTACTGTGTAGTTAAATGCACCATCACCTACTCATTACCAGTAAAGAAGAAGAAATGAGTATGTATTCTGACGAAATAAAAAACACGCACGACCTTGAAATGAACGCTATGGCTCCCACTCGTTGTCGAAAATGCAAATATAGTGGTGGCGACCTCGGAAGGTTCCCTTGCCAAACAGAAAAACAAACCAACCCTATGAACACACAAAGCACAGGAGAGAGTGAGGGGTGGGAAGAAACATGGAGATCGGGAAGAATGTTACAGGCGTGTCACTGTGATAGTTGCCATGAACAAATCAAATCATTTATCAGTCAAACCATCACCACAGTCCGTAGGGAGGAACGAGAAAAGGTGGTGAGGATTTTGGAGAGTATGACACGAGAACTAGACCCAGAGGTCGAGTCTAAAAAACCCAAATACACTAAAGACTGGAAGTACAGGACAGAAGTACAGGCGTGGGGCGCGACGTTAGAAACCGCAGCAATCCAAATGTTGAAAAACTAAAGGCGGGGGGATATGAAAACAAAAAATAAACAATCGGCTCTCTACCAGTGGCAAAAGAGAGCAAAACATGAAGACATTGCCTGTGCCATGTGTGGTCGGATTGGGTTTATGACCGTTGACCATATTGTTCCTGTCGCTTTCGCCGTGTTGCTTGGGTTGAAATCGAGAGAGATGTACAACGACGAGTGGAACTTGCAGTATCTTTGTCGGGCTTGTAATTATTTAAAGGGTATGCAAATGGATTATAACAATCCGAAAACTATTGAAAATATAAAACGATATACAGAGATTGCCATTTCTTATTTTTTAAATAATAAACACCCAACTGAAATCAACGAAGATGTCGTATAATGTAGGTATGAAACTCACTATTGAACACGGCTCACTCTTCCTCTATTTTTCAAAAAATCTTTACATTGAGTTTGAGTGTGAGTGGCTGTGTATCTCAAATAAATGTTATTCATTAAACCTAATCAACGTATCTTTCGAGAATGAGGCCATGGTTGGCTCGGTTGATGCTATGCTCTATGTACTTGGGTTTGGTATGAGAATCACATGGATATACGACGGTGTAGAATTAGATGAAAATGAAGATTTTGACTTTATGAAACGATTGGAAGAAGTTGGGGTAAAACCGTATAGCCAGTTTAAGAAATAAATAATATGTTTGAACTAAAGAAAAACACTCCCCCACAAGTTCCCCCTCGAAGACCCCCACCACGAGATGGGAAGCGAGTACAAATTGACGGCGATGAGGTAGTGAAGTTCTTGTCACTTTCAGGCGTACTGGTAGCGTTGGGTGGACTTGTTACCTATCTTATATATCTCTCACATGACGATTAAAGAAGCAATAAAAGAATCGTTGGAATGGCGCGTGATTTCAATTATCATCACGTTCATTCTCACCTATATTTTCACGGGACACATTCTCAATTCTACCGTCTTTACTTTGTTACTTCACTGGGTATTATTTTTGTCGCAGGTTCTTTATCTCATCATTAGAAAATGAAAATACCACTTCGTACCCTCTCGACCCACGCACAGTACGAGTTACGACCAGAAGAGCCGTGTTCAATGTGTCGCTTAATAGAGGGGAAAGAGGGCACCTTTTCTATCGTGCCGAATGAGTATCCCTACGACCTCATCACGACCAAACACGATATTCTTATATTCAAGAAACACGGAAAAAACCTCTCATTTAACGATATGTACGACCTGTACCTTATCTTAAATAAACAAACACAGTATGACGCCGTGCTGTGGAATTACCCCCATTCACAGTCAGTGGGTGGACATTTTCACATCCATCTGCTAAAGTATAAGGAATATGCGGATGTTTTGGCGGGAATGTAGTGCGTGCGCAGAGCCACTACAAAGAGAAAAACGGCGTAAACATCACTTCTGCTCACTCTACTGTTTCAAGATATTTATTCAAAAACTCACACAAAAAAATGCACGATTGGTCAGAAAAAAAGTATAAAGAGATGGAAGAAAAGGTGGCGGTAGAGATGCTCGGTAAATCAATTTTCAAAGAACGCCACAGAAGACAATGGACAGTACGCGAAGTACGAGCCGTTGAAGAATACTACCCCACCATTTCATCGAAAAAGATTGCTAAACTTTTAAGACGAAGCCAGCAAGCAATACGAATCATGGCGTATAAATTAGGTATAAAGAAATCCACAGCGACTTCTTAAATGTCCTTTACACACCGTACAAAATGGTAAAATGATAGTGTGAAAAGCACCCTCGTAGTAGAGGACATCATCACGTCAATAGAGTTGGCGTATGATTCGCTCAAATCTCATTTAGATGGGTGTATCACTGTATCGGACGTACCAAAAATCTGCGTAGAAAAAGGGTACGGGACAGTAGCCCATCATCAAAAATGCGTACAAGAGTACGCTTTTATTATTTATACGCTTTCGCGGTGCTTAAATGAACGAGGAACACGTCGCAAGACAAAAGGACTTCATAAGGGGTAGAGAACCAATACGGTGCGCTATAGACCTTGAAATAAGCCCCATGCTTGTCTATACGTATGAGGCGTACGAGGGTAACGCCTTAAAGGTAAAAGTCGCTCCCCAAGTTGTCGCCGCGTCTTGGAAAATAAACGACAAGCCCATAGAAGTTCGTGTCTTGAATCAGTACAAAGGATATAAGAGCGGTATTTTTAATCTCAATGACAAGCCGTTAATAAAAGAGTTGCATGAGGTGCTCGATAGCGTAGACATTTTATACGGACATAACTGCAAAGACTTTGACGTGAAACATCTAAAATCTCGGTTTATTTACCATGACCTCGACGTACCAAAAAAGTGGGTTATCGAGGACACACTCAAAATCGCTCGCAAATATTTTAAGTTTCCTAAAAACAATCTTGACTTTATTACCGAACTTTTAGGCATGGAAGGAAAAACTGACGTCAAACACTCCGACGTGATATGGAAGTGTATTGACGGCGACCCAAAGGCATGGAAAGCGATGGCAGACTATGTGAGGCAAGACATTAAAATCACCCACGCGCTGTATCAAAAACTAGCCCCATGGCATGAAACACACTACAATCTTAACTTCATTAAACGAAAGGGTACGATAGCGTGCAAAGTGTGTTTGGGGACAGATTTGATGTTAAAAGGATACGATTACTCTGGCAGAACATTTTGTCGCCAAAAATACAAGTGCAAGACGTGTGGACACTTGTTTCGCGGCGAAAGGGTCGATTTGCCCGTGGAACGAGTTGAAGAGTTTAATGTATGAACTACTGCATCATCCACGACAAAGAGTATTTACCAGAAAACGGATGTAGTGATTGTTTCCTAGAAACACTTTATGGAGAAGACCTTGATTGATATATTAGAACCCTGTTTTACCTACTGCGACACCCACCCAACTGAATGGTATAATTGGTTAGATGAGTGTCCCCTTTGTACAGAGTGAGAAAGTAAAAGAGGGGATACCGTTGACGCTTGTACTTGGGGCGATTCTCTTTCTTGTACTGTATCGGTGTGGGAAGTGGTAACTGTGGATTAGTGCTAGACAATACTGTTTTTGTAGTATAATTCGTCTAGGGTAACTGGCAGGAGACAACACACTTGAATAATCGAACTCCTTTCCACCACCTGCCCTCGCCCAAAGGAAATGGCGTAACCTAAGATTAAACCCCTCTTCAGGGGTTTTTTCTTTCTATTAGCAAGACTAGGGGGGCAAAACCCCCACGAATTTATTTTTCATACAACGTTCTCCAACACGTCCATCGTCCCTGTAGACCCTCTTTGAACTTTTGCGCAGCCCATGGCACAGAAAACGATGGGTCGTTGGCTTGTTCTTGTGTGACCCCTGGCCACGAAGGAATGTGTATTTGAGCAATACCAAACGACAATTCTCTATCTCCCGCCTCCACTCCCCATTCAGGGTAGTCTTTTTTGTAGGTGTGTTGGCTTTGGATGTCAATTTCAAGGCCTGATTCGCACCGTAGTGTTTCAACAAATTCAGTCTCGTTTATTCCATACTCGCGTGCGACGTCTCGAACGTACTGTTCAATATCAATAACCTCAGGTGTTATTTGAGGTGGTATTTCTACGCTATACGTGATGGGGGTAGTGGTTGCTAGAGCAACGCCAACTAACAAAGAACCGAAGTATTTTAAGATTTCAAGTTGTATATGCCTCTTTTAGAGGTTATTCAGTAGATTCTCGTTACGGGTATGCCACGACTAGGGGCAGAGGTAACTTTGCTATTTCAGAAGAGTTTTACCGCCTGAGTACAAGCCCGACGCAGAAAGTCCTGCAACAACGCCTGCAAACAAACTGGTAGCAGTAAAGCCATCGAATGCGCCCACGATGAGGACACCGAGAAGCAATGATACAAGCGGAGCAAACTTACTAGGAAGCCCAACCTGTTTTATTACCTCTACAACTCCAACGATGACTGCAATTACTGTTGCTGTTTCAATCATATATCTTCCCTTTCGGGATTAGTTAATTATACCAATAAAAATGCCTGTGCAAGTAGTTTTCCACTACGCCCAAAACGCTTTGACTAACCCTTTGACTGCCCTGTAAATAGCCGCCTGAGCGTGATTTCCTGCCTTTTCAGACGCTACAGCATGGTTTTCTAGGGAATCGAGCGTCATCTGTAGTGTTGGACTTGCAGGGGGCAAATCAGGGCTTACAGGCTCAAAATCAGCCTCGGTTATAGGCACTGCTCCCAATGAGCCATTGTCATAGTTTAGTATCATCACACGGTCGCCTGTGGAGTATTGAAGATTAGACGGTTCAGTACCTTTTGCGTGCTTTACCATGCGTCTACCGAGGTGTAGGTGTGTTCCCGCGTAAGGGTTGTACTTCCAGTATGGAGTTGCGCCACTAACCACAAAACCAGTATTCCCCATTCTGCCGATAATCTGTCCAGGCACGACGTGGTCGCCAAGTTTGACTTCAATTTGTGAAAGGTGTCCGTACACCCACTCTGAATCTTCAGTGAGGATTTTAATGTGCTTTCCGTATCCCTTCGGACTGTCGTTTACTTCAACGACCTTTCCTGCCTGTACGGGCATAATTGGCTCGCCCCAGGGTCGTACAATATCTAAGCCATTATGTCCTTTGGTGAGGCAGACGCCAGGCAGAGCACACACAGAAGCATACAATGGTACATTTTCACCGAAGAATTGCGTTACATCCCCTTGTGGGTATGGTTTACATTTGAAGTTTTTTACTGGATGTAAGAGAGTTGTTGACATTTTTAATGTGATGTGATATATATAATTTATGACGCTTGCACAGATACTATCCATTATAGCACTTCTTTCTGCTTTCGGTGCCCCAGAAAGTACGGTTTTAGAGGTGCAGAATATACTGTTGCAGTCGCAGAAATCAGAAGTTTATGAGGCAATTCAAAATGTTCCAACTGTTTCCCCACAAGAATTTTATGAAGTAAAACCATCTTTTAATTTAGACGTTTCAATTAGGAATAACCATTCGAAGATTTATGGTGGTTTTTGTACAAATATATATATTGATGTGGAAACATCACAATTAGCAACAATAACTTTTTTTAATCCAGAGACAAAATTAGAAGAAAGAAAGCAGTCTCCGACAACATTTATTTATAAACCACGTGCTACGTCAACAACACAAAATTTAATCGTTTATATTGAAGGCACTGAGGAACGTTTTGAAAAACCTATTACCATAGTAGATTCGCTTTTTTATTCACTATCACCAAACCATATACGGGACGATGGAGAATCCTATTTTACGACAACCAACGGAGAAAAAATAGATAAAATAACGAAAAATTGTCTTTAGTTTTCTCTTTGCCCTAACATTTGTGGAACCACTGGCAACGCCCCCACCCCAAACGCCTCAACTGGTGCTCTCTTCATTTCAGGTTTGATATTAACCTCCCACCACTTCACTCCTTGTGGGTCAGTTATGAGGGTAGCTCCGTATTTATTCTTGAGGTACTTACCGACTTCTTTTTCGTAGAACTTATAGATAGGATTATTGGTGTCTACTTTGCCTGAGATGTCGAAGGTTTCTGCATCTCTTTCTAGGTTGGAGAAGGTTTCTAATGCGCTATCCGCCTCCTTCTTTGTTGGGTATGACAATACTTCTCCTGTCTCTGAGTTCTTTACTAGCCAGAGTTCACGCCCACCTGGAGTCGTGTCTGGTACGACTTTATAGGCCTTAGAAGCATCAAATACTCTTTTTTGCACCGCCTTAAACTTCCCATCTCCGAGGATGTCGGTGATGATCCAGTAACCATCAGCAGTCTGCATACCAGCAGCACCTTGGCCATTTCTAAATACTTCTTGGCCGACTTTTAATTCATCGGGTTTTAATGAAACAGCGTTAGCACGACTAGCTTGGTCTCTTGTATACCACTGTGAATAATCACCCAACCCCTCAATCTTCATGGCAGTCTCTCCGGTAGGGAATTGGAGTTTGGTCTTGCCGTCTTTAGCGGCTTGTTTTACTTCTTCTCGGATTACTCGTTCGTGCCAGGTGTTGCGGTAGGGTTCTAGTTTAGAGAGTTCTGATGTCTCAGGAAAACCTTGTTTTGCGTAGTTGAATAATGCCTCATCAGAAACCTGTGGAAGTTTGCGAAGACCTGTGAATGTATCACCAGGCACATTGTCAAAAAACTCACGTATTGTTTTTGCTTCCTGTGCGACTTTGGTTAGTGTTTGCTTGTCTTCACGGGTAAGCATTTTGCCGAGTTCTACTGCCTTATACCCTTCTTCCCCCTCCAACCTCCCCTTCTGGAAGAGGTCTGATTGGATTTCTATGACACGGCGGGTTTTTGATGCTTCAGGCAGGTCTTCGATTCGAGAATGAGCAAAATAGTTAGACAACGCACGATTCTTGCCAGCACCTTCTGCCGTGTTGAATCCTTGCTGGCCTGAAAAATGAACATCACCTGCTGAAGTCCGAATCGGCGACGTGTAGATGCGTTCACCATAATTCTCTACATCTCCCTTCAGTTCATCTGGCAAAGTAATATTCTCGTACCGTCCTATATTGCGCGTTCCTCCTCCACCACTTAATTCACGGTCTGCTACTCGCAACGGCAACAACTCACTCTTCACCCTATTGGCGAAGTCGGGGACGGAGACAGTGTCGGCTTCATCTGCTAGGGTGCGTCTAATCAAATCCCTCTCTGGTTGTTTGAGGTCTGGAGAGTTGGTGAGGTCTTCTATGAACTGACGGGAGACGGTGGTGCGTCCTTTGAGTTTTTCAAGGAGTTTGGTGGAGAGGTCTTGAAATCCTAAGAAAGACGCTGGTTCTGGTTTCGCTGCTAAACGACTCTTTAAGGGTGGTAATCCAAGCGCATCACGCTCCTTTTTAGACATTCTATTTATGTCTTTCATAGCAAGCCCAAGAGAGGGTGGATTCTTTTCAAAATAATCCTTACTTCCTTTAAGTGCCTTGTCGCCTGGAGATTCTAATGAGTTTACAATGCGAATGAACTCAGCAAATTTACCCTGCGAAAGAAGGTCTGCAAGATGAGCTTTGAGTGCAGAACTAATAGTTTTCCATGCAGTTGAATTAACCAGTCTAGAAAATACTTTCATCGCAGTCGCAAGACCTAGTGCCGTTGAAATACCGCCTTGTGAAAAACCACCAGCAACCCCAGCCCCAGTCAGTATTTTTTCTCCAAGCGGTGCTCGTTGTGAAGACTTACGCAACACAGTCTCATCAACCACATCTTGCATTCTTTTCCAAAACGTGAATTCCTTGCTTATTTTTGCTATGTCAGGGAACTGTTTACCAAACTCTTCACGGATTGAGTTTGCCATGGTCTTTTGTGCGGCAAGTTTTGCATTCTCTGCTCCTGTCATACCAAATCCTCCGCCAGATTTCTTAATTTGCGTATCAAGAATTTGACGATAACTACGAAGACTCTTTACTGGAACTTCCCCCTTTTTAGAAAGTTTTATAATCTCTCTACGAATCTCTTGAAGTGCTTGGAACTCAGGACGTGCAGATTCTGGAATAAATTTTGTCCCAGCAACACGCAAATCTTCCTGTGCCTTCTTGATAGTATCGAGCGTCGATTTAATGTTTGCCTTTGCGTTGGGTGGTAGTGTTTCGTATGCAATGTCTAATTCATCACCAATTTTTTCAACCATTCCTGTTGCTTTTTCTTGCAAACCCTTCCTTGAAAGAGCAACAATCTTTCTTTCCGCCATTTCGGGAACTATCTTTTGTGAAATTTCTTTTAGTTTCTTGGTAGTAGCCCCCAATGCTTCAGAGTAACCTTTCTGTGAAGCTTCTTTTAATCCTGGGGCGGTACGTTGTAATGCGCCGAGCCCTGGACCTATTGCTCCCAATCCAGCGCCTAAGGCAGTGCCAAGGCCAGGAACAAAAGACTGAGCGCCCTCTCCTTCTTGTAAGCCCGAGCCAACGTCAATCGCGTACCCTCCCGTTGCTCCAGAACCAACCTTTCCTAATGCTGAAACTCCACGTTTTAATCCCACTGCTCTTGCGCCACTGGTTATTGCTTTTGCCGTTGCCCCATAGGGGAGAACAAGAGAGCCGAGTTCTAATGCAGAGCCAACTGTTTTGGGGTCTGAAAGTTTTGGCGTTTGTACGAACTGTTTTTGTTCTTGTGGAACGGTTGCCTTTGCAATTCTACCTCCTAAATAAGAAGCCACGCCTTTCCCGCCAAAGAAGTCGGACACGGCAGTTCCCGTATCGAGAACCTTCTGTCCTAAAGGTTTAGGCTTTGACGGAGGGGGCGATGAAATGTTCAGCGACGTGGCTACTTCTTCTACATCTTGCGGCGTAGGAGTGCCGTCAAACTTTACTTTTGTACCGTTCTCGAATTGTATAGTTGCCATGCTAATCAGGAATTATGGTGTATTTCAGCCCAGAAGAAGTGACTCCTGACGTTGGTGATGAACCGCTCTCTTCAAGCGAAGCTGCGCCGTACTGCCGCAATACTTGAGATGGGTCTACACCTGCGGTAAGGGCGCGGTTTTCGTAGTACGAATAGGCATTTCTATAGTTTGCCTCTTTTGCCTTGTAGATAGCGTCAGCAGCAGCAGAGAATTGCTGGCGTGCTTCTGGTGTCAACCTGTTTCCTTTTATAAGTTTTGCGGGAATGTTAAGCACCTGTTGTGCAAAACCCATCGCCGCCTCAGCGTTTGCAAACTCCGTTTCACGAACCACAGAGGTCGGGTCTAGGAGTTTCATGTAACCGAACAGGAGCGACAGGTCGCCTTGTGCGTTATTAAGGTTTGCTCCCGTCTTCACACGCTCATAGCCGTCACGAATCTGCACAAAGTCCTTGATGTCAGGGTCAGCGCGAACGTCATCAGCTATCTGACCAATACGCTTAAACTCTTCACTACTCAATCCACCTGGGGCAACTCCAGCAGCAGCGATAGATTTCTTCCTATTTGCGTCTTCATTCTGGTAATCAGTGAACGAACCCTGATATCCTTGTGACTTAGCGAAATTGTATTCACCTATAGCACCAGTCCCATATTGGTCAGATATTGACTTTTCTTCAGGAAGGAGCGACTTTTCAAATTCAATGCGGGCTTTTGCCGCTTCGCTTGTTGCACTGCGTGTTCCTGTTAGTCCTTCCAATGCTCTTGTCGCAGAGTCAATCTGTCTTTGCTGACCGCGTGCGATTTTTGCACCTTGTCCGAGAGAAAAATCAAGTGTATCTCCACGTTCCAAAGCCCTATCGTAATCTTCTGCTGACTGTCCAACGAGGCGGTCAAGGTATGAACGAGCTCGTTTTTCTTCTTCAGAAGGCATCAGAGAACGAATGTATTGTTCGTATGCTTGCTCGTATTGAGCAGTTCTATCCTTAGGTGGGGCTTTTGTCATTGACCCAGTAGTTACATCAATTTCTGCTCCAGACGGGGTTTTTGTTATTCCAGTGGTTATGGGTGTTACAGGAGAAGGTGCGACTGGTGTTGCGCTCGCTACGTTCTGTACAAACTGTTGTTTCGCGGGACTTGCAGACGTTGCACTTGGTGTAGCAGGTTCAACAGAACGAGCCGTTGGCTGTTTCGCTGGGTATGGACTAATTAACGGGCTTGTTGGTTTTGACTGCCCAGCAACAAACTTTTCTTTTTGCTTAAATTTGCTTAGATAGTTGCGGTAATCTCCCGTATTCCCAAACATAGAGCCGAAATTATTGAGTGATACATTCATAAATGTTTTTGTTAAAATCCTGATGCGTCTAACCAGGGGTTGTAATACGGTAAGCCATTTCCCACATTTGGTCCGTACCGCGATGTTGGTTCAATATATGGCCCCTCCATACTTTCTCCCGCCTCTTGAAGCATTTGTCCAATAAGTCCACCGTATTCCTGCGAAAGACCAATTTCAACGCCACCATCATACGAACGCCAATACCGCTCTGAAAGAACCATGTTTTCCTTGTAATCCCAATACTGCGCTACAGCACGGTATATAGGAGCCATTTGATACTGTTCTGGTTCGTATGTGATAAGCCCAATACGGTACGCAGCGCTACCCACCACGATAGACGTTCCTTGATACGGCTTTTTGAGCACCAGCGTTGTTGCGTTTGTTACTGAAGCAATTTCATACCAATACCCATCTCCACCATTTGCAGCATCAGTTTCTGTGATTCGAATGTACCTACCAGCCATAGAGGTAGTCCATGTCGTTCCTGAACCAGTCACCGTTGTTGCATCGTTTGCGATGGATACGATAGTTCCTGTGGTATAGTCGGTAATGTTTATATCTCGGATTTTGAGACGACCACGCATGATGACCCTATTCCCCGTAGTATCTGGAGTGGGGAAGATGTAAAGACGACCGTTTCGTTCATAACAGTTATACGGCACCGAAGAGGGGCCATAAAGAGTCTGGAGGAGCATATCCCATGTTGCAGAATCGAACACCATTCTTGGGCGATAAATAACATCGGTAGGGTCAGAACCGTTCTGTTGGCGAACACTCATTATTTTGTTAATGTGGTTTGGAATCTCCACATAATCCTGGTTTGCCACCGTATCAACCTCTTCTTCAATTTCAAGCCACGGCCATTTTCCACCATTGATGCCAGCGACAGTTCTGCGCGAATCGTTCCAAAATTGAATCAGCGTAGCCGAATCAGCAGTGTTGTTTGCAGAAACACCAGTGATTTTTTGCATTGTTGAGAGTGCAGAATCGTACGTTAGCATAAATTATACTTCATAGTTAATTATAACACTTGCATTACCTGTAGATGAAGAATCAACTTGGAAAACATCACCCTTTGCGTAAACTGTATTTGAAAGCGATGTTGCACCAATCATTGCTCCTGCGGTAGTACCTTTTGCAATAGTACATACAGTATTTCCACCCTGTAGAACGGTTATATTCCCTGCTGTGGTGTCTTTTGAAATCACATACACCGAAGTAATGGTGAGCGCAAACGGTGCCCCAGCAGAAGAAAATACGTCCACATTTGTAGTCCCGTTCGTATCTGCGGTAACGCTGAACTTCCCACCGCCAGCCGTCTGCCACTCCTTATTTAAAAAGTCATACCAATACAGTTGAGCGTTGTAGATAACCACTTGACCATACAAGTCTTGTGGTTGTTCTGATGGTGCTTCGGTGACAGTTTGTAGGTTGCCAAAAATATCAAAGATGTTTACTCTTTGCGCTTGTAGCCCATTATGGGCGTGTGACTGAATTTCTCTATTTAGATTGTTTAAAGCATTCTGCTCTACTGCTCTCAATTTTGAATCTATGTATTGTTTAAAATCATTTTTCATATTATGTCAAGTTTGCTGGGTCATAGTACACCACCATTTTTCGTATACCAGGATTAACGGTGTCAAGAATTAAACGAATTTGTAATGTTGAAAGTTTTACATTAGAAAATCCAGTACGGTCTGCCAGTTCTGTCCAATAAATAGTCCCCCCAGTTGTATTCCTTAAATCTATAAGTCCAGATTGCCCAATAGAAGTCTCTACACCGTTTTCTGAAATGATAGAAAGTGAGCCAGGGTCTACGTTGTTCGTTATGGCACTATCCCAAAATATACGAATTTTTCTAATCCATACATCGTCTTCAAATTCATATTTATTTGAATAAAATGTTTGAGTGTTAGAAGTGCTTACTGAAGTTACTGACCATGTATAGAATTTATCAGTAGCAAATGCCATCCCTAAAACATTTTGTCCTAAATTGCATATATGAGTTAAATCATTGCTGTTTACGTTATTTTTAAACGCATAGTAAAAAACTTTTTGTCCAGGAATAACATCTCCAAAAGCCAAAATAGAACCTTGTTCAATGAGATAAAATGTTTCCCCGATAAAACAGCCGTGTTGTTTATATGGGAGTTCGTTGTTATCAAAGCCAACATTTAATTCACGTAGTAACGATATACCAGAACCTGTAAACTCTCCTATACGTGGACCGTATCCAACAACTACTTGCCCCCCAGAATTCCAAAATGCTGTCACCATATCTTCCACAGTCACTACGCGAAGAAATTTTTCAGAAAAACCATCATAATACCCTACACGATTAGTATTAGCCCTTGTGTCACTTATGTTCAGACCCTGTGTGGTTGAGACAAGCATTTTCCCGCTACCAGGGTCAATACCAAGTGCAATGATATTTTGTTGACTGTCAAGGGTCAGTATAGTGGTTGGTGTCGCATCTGATGCGTCGTCTATACGTTTTAATAAATTACCATCACCAAAATATAAATACCCTTCAAAACGTAAAAGCGGATGTGGAACGCTTGCGTTTAAACCAGTAATAAAATCATCAGTAAAAACTGAATCCACAGTCCATTTTACTATCGTTTCTGATGTGCTTGTAAAAACAGACCCATCAAATGCTTCCATGTCAGTTTTCCCAGCAACATACCCACTGGGATTTGTCGCGTCAGTTCTTTCTAAAGAGACAGTTGTTCCATTCCATGAATAATAATTCCCCTCATCATCCACGAGCACCCTGTCTGCACCAAGTAATTGTGGGTCTTCTGATGATGCAATTATTTCTCCAACAACATTGGTGCTTTTATCTGTTGGTTGTGCTGGTTGGTACAAGACACCTGGACTTGCAATTAGATTGACCGCATCAGACCGTGGCGAAAAACCCCCGTTATCGGTGTTGTCACTTGTAGACATTCCCACTACAAAGTTTTCTTTTCCTATAGTTAATGTGAGTTGTCCGAGTGCCATAAATTATGTTTTTATTTCTTCCCCGTCTCTTAATCGTATCACTTTTTGCAGTAA
>Ga0075472_10000549_pt1 | contig 15613 bp, 22 predicted proteins | sample DEB19_08_DNA_3_FD_77014 | JGI IMG/M metagenome (GOLD analysis project Ga0075472, IMG submission 77014) | Aqueous microbial communities from the Delaware River and Bay under freshwater to marine salinity gradient to study organic matter... | ecosystem: Environmental > Aquatic > Marine > Coastal ...
CCCCAAAACCCCAAAACCCCACTCTTATTATTTGAATGAGAATAAATGATTGATTAACTCAAAATATTTCTGTCCATCAATGCGAAAGTGAGCAGAATAAGGCCGTGCCACGTTTAACCCAGTGATTCGAGTTCTGGTTGTAAAGCTATTTGCTCGCAATCGTGCTGGAATGAATCATCTTTGATCTAACACTGTGTCGGTTGGTTTCCACGTCAACAGTTAAAGGCACAATCGGCGTGTCGACGTAGAAGATGAAGTTCGTTGAGTGGCCAGTTGTGGATAGCGTTCCGCGACGCTCTGTAGTCTTGTACAAAGGACATTTATAGCTTACTCGTTCAACCCTCGCTTGCTGGCCAAAGTCAACACCTTCCCTTGAGTTATTGCCTTCGCTAAGTGAAACCATGTCATAAGGTCTTGGCGAAATAACATTCTTTAAGTTCACTCTTTACGTTTCAACTGTCTTAGGGTTTGGATAAGCAGTCGGCTTGTTGGACACATCAGAAAATGATCCAGCAGTCAGGGTCGTTGGGTCAAACAGCTGAATGATTGTTGGCTTCAGCCAAATGATGGGAGCTTTGCTAAAAAGCTGTTTGGGTGATTATTCACAGATGCAGTGCTGGCTCCTGTCCCAGTCCGCGCCTTCAAAGAAGAGCCCACTGATCAGAGCGCCATCAGCCGGCTCCTCAATTTTCAGCCCTCGTTCTCTCGCTGTTGGCATGTCGAAGACTTCAGTTTCGTAGTCAGTTGGGTCGTACGAGTCCGTAAAGTTGAATTCAAATTCCAAAAGATCAATTTCAATCCGATTTTTGCGCGCGAAGTTTTGCAGAATGGCAGTCAGGAATGACTAGGTTTGGTAGAATCCAGAAATCCAAAAGACCTCAGGAGGTCTCATGCTGAGGATCCATGTGTTTAGCATCTGCATTCTTACACTAAGATCAGAGATGTACCCTGCAAGTGATTTAAGACTCGGGTAAGATATTTGCTTCCACATGTCAGGCACAAGTCCGCGGTAAAGCTAATCGGAGGCGCAGCTGAGTTCCTGGGTCATAAGAATGTCACCTGATTGAGCCTGCAAGATTTAGTCGATCGACTTTGTTATCAAGTTGTACAGCCGATTGAAGCTGATAATTTCTTGGACCAAAACAGCGTTCATTGAGTTCTCGCGCACGATCGGGAAAGTGCCCTAGATGACCGAAAAGTTAGATTCCTGGTTGCCTTTGGCGATTCAATTTCTTCTTCTTCCTGAATCACTGTGCCTTCAACCTCCCCAATAGATAGTAGGACTCCCAGCAGCAACTTTGCGTTGTCTAAGTTCTTTACTATGTCTGCATTTGCGTGGAAGCCAAACAGTTCAGGCTACTCAGTTGTTGGCATGCCCTAAATCTTGTCGACGTAGGTGTAGAATGGGTTGTCACCCGAAGGAAAGACATAAGAAAGCGTCTTGTCTTCAGTCAAGTGCGAGTAACCCTGTTCCAGCACTTTCTTCTCCATGAAGTCTTCAAGCAAGGCCGACAAGATGCGATTATCCTGGAGGCTGGTAACTCGACCACCGTAGTTGCATTCACCGATCAGGTACTTGAGCGCTTTGAATGGGACATTTTAGTAATTATCAACAAAATGAGAAAGCTAGCGCATCGAGATCTACAAGTCGGACACTGTGAAGTCGTACTTGATGTTGAATCCGAGTGATCCGAAATTTCTCCGCTGAAGCAAGATTGCGTGGAACATTGTCAGGCTGAACGCAAGCTTTTTAAAGACTGCAGGGTTCTTGCTTTGCTCAAAGAATAGTTGGTCATTCAAGGGCTCTGTTTTGTAGCTTCCAATCATGTTTGCTTTCAAACTGATGGGTGGTTCATTTGTCATCTTGATCCCGTTTTGTAAAATTGAACTTGGGAAGTCTTCGGAAGGGTAGGAAGTCAGCCACAGTCTGAACTGCGGGTGGTTTTTATTATCGAGTACTCCTGCTTTGGCCTCTATGTGCTCGCAGATTTGTTCAAGCTTGTGCATCCAGGACGGATACAAGTGGCAGTTTTGGAGCAACACCCAGTTTCCATGCTTGCGGGCATCTGATATGCACCGTTCTGCCTTGGGTCCTTATCCTTGTCCTAATGAAATGACTTTCATGCTTTCGTACTTCTTCTTCTGGATAGCAAACTGGTTTAGTTACTGAAGCGGATCTGTGCCTGGAAGAATAAAGATCAAAGGTGTGCTGAAGTTAGAGTCGTTGAAGGAGTACTCAAGTTCGAATTAAGGTGGTTAGAGATACTCCTTCCCCATCTCTTGGTAGACGTAGTCTTGTAGCAACTCTGGCAGTTTGTCCAGACGGAAGACTTTGACTATAATCAGCTTCATAAACAGAGGCCACTCTTTGGAGATGCTTGCCTCATTCGGAGGGAATAATGCATCGTCGAGAGTCTCGCAGTCGTAGAGGTCGTGCCAACTTTCTTTATGTTTTTCAAAGTGTCGGATCAGTCCATCGAACAGAGGGTCTTCCTGTTTGCACAGACAGAGCTTATTCCATGTGGCATTTGGGAGCCAGTCTGGACACGGATTTTGAATTTCACTTGTAACGCTATGACCGTCCATGTTCATTACCAGCAGTTTGTACTGTACTTCCGTAAGTTTTCCTTGCATGAGTCTTATCGACGTTGTCAGCAAAAACGAGAATAGCAGTTTGTCCTTCTCAAAAATGGAGCGGCACACGTTTGAATAAAGGCTCGACGTGAAGCTTTCAATGAGCTCTTTCACTCTATTCTCGGCTGGTTATTACTAGGCTTGAGGTTACTCATAGCCGTCTTGCTGCGAATTCGCATCAGAGTTTGGTTTTTCTTCTTTTTATTTCGTCTTGCTTACGACGCCTTTGAAGAGGTTAATGAACCAGTTCAAACTGTACTAGTACATTACGTCAACAAAACTCAGTTTTTGAACAACGAAAAACAACATTGAAGCGTGCCTTGCGATAGGATAGTACTTCTTGCGCGCTGCTCCAATAACTGCTTGAGTTTTAACTGCGTCAACAATTCGTTTTTTAATCTCCTCGCTCAGCTGTTCGCTCTGCCTCAGAATGTTTATCGTCTTTTCGTCGTCAAGGATGTTTCCTTGGGACTCGCGCAGAACCTTCAAAATAGTTTATTCAATGTCGGACATTTGCTTGTTGTTTTCGTATTGCATTTAAATGAGTCTCACACGTTCGTCTTCGATCACTTCATTTTCCATCTTTACGACGAGATTAAGGAGTTAGTCACACAGGATCTCGTTGGTAATCATAAAGTTGATAATTGTCACTTTTGTAGTCAGTTCTGGCTGATAGTGTGGGTTCACGTGTTTTGTTGTCATATAAAGCTTGAACTCGTCTGCATAATCGATTTCTTCGTCACAGAAGCGAATTTTTCTGATGCCTTAAGATGTGAATGTTTGCTTGAGAAGCACCGGGTCAAGCAATGGGTCCACTTGCTCACCAACGCCTTCGAGCAACACCGCAAGACCCATTCTGATGGCCTGTTCAAATTGGCGACTTAAATCATGCGCCTCCGGCTTTATGACCACAATTCGCATGCCATGGGAACTCTCCTGCATCATCCGAGTTTCCATACTTTTAATCCAGCGGTTGGCTTATCCTTGCGGGTCGATCATTAAGGGCCATTTTAGAGCATTGAAGAGAATGATTCCGTTCTCGATCGAAAACGCGTCGCTTGGTAGCCCTGTCTTGTGCCACTGCTTGATCACAATTTACTCGCCTAAGACTGACTCCAAACTGTAATGTGGCTTGACCTGCAGGGCGTAGCTGACCATAAGTCTGATCCACCTTTCGATCGCAGGCTAACGGAACTGTGAAATGAAAGGCCCTAAGTAAGCAATGATAACGGACGACAGTAAGACATCCGGAACAAGCGTCTTCAGGTCAACTTTGCACTTTAAAAGCGATTCTTTCCAGCGCTCTTCTTCGCCGCCAAGACCTTCAATTAAAATTTTGGCACGTTGGAGCTTTATCTCACAATCTTTGATTTCTTCAAAGAGCTATCTACGCTTGTCAGCAACTTCGGAGAGACGCAGCTGCAAGCCTTCGTACTTCATTACAATCTTTTTAAGTTCATCTTGCTTCGTGCGCAGCTATTATTCGGCTTGTTTGTGGCGCATCTTCGACTCGGCTAACGCGTTCTTTTTAGGCTTAATTTCAGTAACCACAGTGTGGTATTACTCGAGCTTAATAATCCACTCGCAGAGACCCTTGGCAGCTCGTGATGCCTTTGAAATGAGTTGAGGCTTAAATTCAGGGTCTGTCAGGAAAGTAGTCCGAATTTTCTACATGATGCGCTCCTCAATGTTGTCTTTATCAAAGTTCAGCAACTAGTCAAGGAAGTTCTCATTCATCAACTTTTGCGCAGTGAACCACCAGTTCTCTTCTTGGACCTTCGGGTTGTCCTTCTTTGGGGTCTTCTCCACTTTGCGGTCCATCATAATGCACACGGCGTGAAGCGTCAGTCGAATTGCACTCGGCGGATTTTGCAGAGAACGGATTTCTACGATGTCCTTGGACTTGATTGTGTCCAGTGCAGCCTGTGCTTGCTTGAGGATCGGCATCGCTCTCTTAAGATCGTTTTCGCAGTCCATCTTGATGCTTTCCGCCTCTAAAGCGATCTCGTGGGCAATCTTTTCCTCCTTTTAGATCATTTTCTTCTGCGGTTCGACTACTTCTTCAGATTCTTTGGCGATCTCCTTCTCCAAGATCTGGGCTTAGATTTAGGCATCCTCGAGCTATGGCTGTTTTTCATTCAGATCCTTTTGCATCTTGGCAACTGCTTCCTAAGTTTCTGTCATCTTGTTGATGCCTGTCTCATAATCATCATGCTTGTTCTGGATCTTTTCACGTTACTTACGGAGGGTTTCTTGGAAGATTTGCATCAGGTCGAGGTAGCTGGTGGGTGTGATATAAGTGTGACGTTTCATCAGCTTGAGGTAATTCCTGCTCATCTCATGGCTATCGTTATGGAACTGGAAACACACTTCCTTTATGTCCCTCTATTGCTTATTATCAATGTCAGGAATTTCGTCGAGGAACTTCTGCGTCACTGCGAAGAGCGCTTCTTGCGGCCAGTCAGTAAACCAGTCGATTGTGCAGCAGTTCACCAGCGACGGGAACATCCTAATTCGTTCTTAAAGCGCCGTACCAGTTGGACTCATGCACAAGATAACGTGCAAGTTCTTCTCGACCTTTTTCGTGAAGTAGTCCATCAAGTTATTCTGGCTGGTTGTGTTGAAAAGGTCTGAGCGACCTTCATTCCGCGCATTCAACCTGGCAGTCTCGCAAATTGTCACTCTGTCATCTTTTGAGAGAATGCCTGGGATTTCGTATTAATTGATCAAGTTGTTGACATCTGCGAGTACGTAGCTGTGCTTCATCACTTGGTCATTTAGCAAAAAGACACTTTTGCGGTTTTGAAGCCCTGCCTTCATGATTACTTCTTTGACCTCTTGTGTCCAGTCATCTTGTTTGTAGTTCATTGTTTACTTCGTCTGATTCAAATCCTACTCCATCAGGTAGGCAGAAAGCACTGACAGACTTGTTCTGCCGGATCCACCAAGTCCGATCAACAAAAGGTTGCCTTTGCTTATCTTAAGAACTCTCGTTATTCTTAAAATGTGAGTCACCGCAAAGTCAAATAACACCAGGTCCATTGGTTTCGTCGAAACCATATTATAACCTTCTTTCAGGCTTGAATTAAGCTTGGCGAGCAGTTCAGGATACTTTTCGTGCGAAACTTCGTCGTATTCTCGGCTGTCCACTTTCTTGCTGGAGTCAAACAAATCAGTGAACCTGATTGACTCGGTCATCAACGAGATCGCGTTCTCAACATGCGTTCCCAGCTCGAGTTCTTGCTTCGTCAAACAACTCTTCAGGGAATTCGCGAAGTCTTCCTTGATGAAATTCCTGCAGGCATACGGCAAATGCTTGAACACCTTCATTTGATCATTTGATTTGCCGAGTCTGTCGGTGAACACTCTTCCGATCTCGTGGACCCACAGGCGCACCAATTTGTCGACTTTAGAGTGCAAGAACATGTGCATCATATGGATTCCTTGAATTACGCGGCTGATGTCGCGCAAGTTAAAAAGGTAATGTGACTTGGCGGGTGTCGGCTTCAAGTTTGTCTAAGCGAAGTTAAACACGTCGATCGTTGCCTCTACAATGCTTTTGAGCACTTTGGCTGAGTTCGTTCCTTTGATTTTTTCCTTTTGAATGTGCCAGTCGATAATCCGTCCGTAGATCCTGTTGAGGACAGTTTAATCAAATTAAGAACACGCAATAATGTTGAAGTGGCGAGAGAAGCGCGGCGAAACCAAATTCTTGCCACCTTCGTGGGGACACATCGCGCCGACATAAACGAGGCCTTTGAGAACTTTAAGGATATTGTCCTTTTCTTTGTAGTCGTACCAGCTCTTGTGATCAAACCACTGTCTAATGAGTTCAATGGGTGGTTGCGCGCCGTGTTTTTCGATCGTCGGCATGTTGAGATCGTCGACGAAGATAACCATCCGCTTTGAGCTTTGAGGCCCAAACAGTCTGCGGTTTCGCTTCTCGAGCTTGTTTTGAATTGTCTCCTGGGTGATGTTGGCAGAAGACCTGGAACTGAAGCAAATAGTAGTTGTTTCGAAGAAGTTCGTGTCCAACGAGCGCATAAACCGGTTTACTGCAATCGTTTTTCCAGTTCCAGTACCTCCGATAAACAGAGTAGGTTTGGCGGCCTTCACGAGCAAGTTCAGCATATGAACTTGTTTCAAAATATCAGGAGTCGTCACGATGATTTCGTTAATGGGTGTTTCATCGTTGATTTCTGGGTTGTTTTCAGGCCTGTTTGCAAGGTCTTTCCAACTACTCCACAGAAGATCGTCAATCTTAAAGTTCTGGGGCGACTGCGTAAGATCGGAAATCAGACAGTGACGCTCGATTCGGAACTGCTTCGAACCGATTTTGAACGTCTCTCTAGCCTTCTCGTCGAATCGCTTTTGGAAGACTTTGTGTCCATTCTCGTCGGTGATTGCTCCGAGTGACCAGTTTGTTGCAAACAAAAAGATCATGTCGATTCGTTAGAATACTTCTTCAATCTTGCAAGTGTCGCTATGAATTTGTCTTATAAATTCCTCCTTGTAAGTCATTGCTTCCATAATCTTCAGCAGACTTGAGGTGATCTAGGTGTCTGACGTTGGAATGATAAGTTTGCATTGATTTAGAACTGTTGCCAGAGTTGGAGCATAAATTAGCTTGAACAAGTTCTAAATGCGCGTTATCACTTCTTTGGGTGACACGGAACGGACCGAAGCTAGCTTTGCGTTTTGTTCAAAATTATTCAACCAGCTTTACAAGAGACTATACCATCCACCGTAAGTTTCTGCTGGACAAAAGACCATGCCGAGACGGGAAACAGTAGCCGGAGAGGCAAACGTAAGGTCATGAGTCTCAAAAATCATGTTCATGTAATCTGTCATCTGGATGATTTCACCATTTACCAGACAGAGTCGTTTGTTGTCATCCAATACAGTATTCATGTTCTCGATCCAGTTTGGATCAACAGGTCCATCAAAGACAATCCACTGCCGCATCTTTTTGGTGTTCTTGTAGGCGCATTTCCGGAAGAGACTTCCAATTATACCGTCCTGGAACTCCTGGGAAATGAAATCGTATCTGCCGTACAGTTGTTCGATAGTCACGCTCTTTGGATTGACTACAAAGCTTTCGGTCTGCGTCTCTTCAAACGACTAATCGTTTACTGCAACCAAATTCAGCGCCTTTTCAAGGGAAATGCGCACCGCTGTCTTGCCTGCATTTGCTGGTCCAACAATCATCAAGCCATGCCTGCACTTTATCATGTCATACAGCTAAAAGACCTTCTCGGTAAATTGCTGACTTGTCTGATAATTGAGTTGCAACATGGCGTTGTAGAGACAGTCTCGAAGAGAGGGGTAATCTGTCTCAGGAATTTCCATGCCTTGAAACAAGTCGTTAATGATGCCTTCGAAAAGTTGAATGTCTTCTGCAAGGAACTTTGGCAAGTTAACATCGCGGATGCTTCTTAGGATAATTGTTTCTTCGGATTCTTCATTTGATAGAAAAGTCGTTTGATTGCCGACATCGCCACTGGGCAGTTTGCTGCCGACAGAGCCTGCGATTATGCTTGCTTGTTTCTTCGCCTGCTGGTACTTGAGGTTTTTGGCGGCTGTCAGCACTGTTTTTACTGCTCTCATTCCGTAGTCGTAGTGTTGCTGGAAAGACAGCTGTTCTGAACAAAGTCTGTATGTTTATACAATTTTTTTGGCGAGCAATCTGGACTGCAAGAAGCCAAAAGAATATAGCGAGATTTCTGCAATCATATGTAGTCAGGGATCATCATTGCTACGGGTCTAAACAGGGCCTTCAAATTGTCAGGAAGCGCAGACCGCCCTGCGTAGTCAGGGTTCATGGTAATAAAGACGCTGCAATTTGGTTAAAGTTTGATCATCGAATCCTCAAAGTTGAATTCTGAAAGCTTGGCAGCTTTGGCGCGCTAGATTTCCAAGATTTGTTGAGCAACGACAGACAGAACTTAAAGCTCGATTCTGTTGAACTCATCGAAACAGCTCCAACTTCCTCCAGAGGCAAGCCCTTTGAAAAACCTCGACATGAACTTTGCATTAAGACCTTCACCGCAGTTGAACGTTCTGCAGTAAACAGCAACAGCTTTTGCCAGATCCTTGGTCGTCTCAGTTTTGCCTGTACCAGCCGGACCCTCAGGTGCTCCTCCGAGATTCAAAGTCAATGCTGACATAAGAGTACGATAGCAGCGCTCCGTCAACGGCGTAATCACAAGTCGGCCGGTATTTCCGAGGAACTCGTTGGCGTAAGTCAACTCGGACATTACCATGCTCACTTTGACAGTCTCGGACTTCTTGTCGAAATAGTAACGCAAATTACTGATCCAATTAAAGTCATCTGTGCTCATACATCTCTGCTTTGCCAAGTTGTTGACGATTTCTCTCGCGCGTACAATTATAACGATTAAAGAGCTGAGTGTCAATCTAAGTAAGTTGGGCAGTTTGTCGCGGACCATGTTAACGATTATCACCAACTCAGCTTAGTAGCTGTGGTAGAGATTAATTAGCTGTCTGAAGCTGTCATTTGTTTGCAATGCGTTCTCAACGTTATTGGTCCATACAATTGTTTGAACAACAATAAGCACCTAGCTCTGCCAGTGGGTCAGCCACTCGGCGAATTCTTAATTGTATTTTTTCATCGTCTCTGAATTTGGCTCTCTTTTGTCTGCAAACGACTTGTTTCTAAGATACTCATTACCCGTTGGAAAGTCTTTGAGCGCATCTGTAATGACCCTTTAAACACTTTGCTTCATCTATTCCTCGAGCTAAAGCAACCATTTCTCAACTTAGCCTTCAGAAATATGGGGATAAATCGGGTTGAGCAATTGCACCTTTTCACCTTCTCGACTTTCAATTTGGTAAATCTATTCAAAGACAGCCTTGCCAACTTGCTGCTCTCTGAACACGACCTCGTTGATGCCTTCAAATATTTTCTTCAGATGTTTTTGAATTCTCTTCGGCTTCTAAGAATCGCCAAGAATTTCGATTAAGTCTTCGTTCGGAAGGAAGTAAAAACGAGGAAAGTAGTCTCGCTTGCTCTCCAAGTACGAATTTAGTCCAAGCTGAATAGTTTCGAGTCGCTCGTCCTGGTAGCGCAAATCTTCTATCAAAGTCGGGAAGTTTTTCTCGAGACTGAGGACTTTGTTTCTCATCCGGAGCTCGTTCATGATGCTGCGCCATTGCAAGTCAATTTTCTTAAAGCTGTCGTGGTCAAGCAAGTTCTTGACTTCGTCTTGGATGCCTCCCGCGTCAAAGATTGGAACGAGGAATAGGTAGTTTGTCTGGACACGCAGCCAAATTTCGAGGATGTCTTGGATATACAGCATAGTGTGCTCCCATTCGCTGGCTTCAAGGATGATCGGTTCAACTTCGGGGTTGTTTTTAATCATTTAGGATTGCATTACGTGTTCGTCAAGCATGCTCTGCATGAGCTCAACGTTTGCACCTGACAGGATGGGAATGTCGGTGTCTTTGAATGTCTTCAAGTCAAAGCAGATGTTTTACCACTCCTTCTGCATCTGCCGCAGGATGTTTTCAAGCCGATCCTGCTTCTTGGCTTTCTCGATATTTTCTTTCAGCAAATTGAGGTTTTCCTCATCGTTAACGGCAAGCTGCATTACTTGACTTAACTTTTAGCCTTTAATGTCGTCGAACTATGCGCCTGTAATCAATTTGATTTGCTGCCAATGTCTGTCTTTTAGCGCTTTGCTGCAAAGAACATCGATTACAGGCTTCATGTCGTTTAGTTTTTTCAGTTCTTGTGTCATTATCTGCAAAATGTTTCCAATGCCCGAGGTCTGGCTTCCGAACTGCTTCTGGAGCTTTTGCAGTGAACGAGTTGAGTCTTTGATGAGCTTTTCAACTTCCTCTGCATCAATGTCCTGCAAGTTCGCTTCTGACAGCTCATTTCTCTTGTTCATCACCTAGTCAATCTTCATCCACAATTCGTAGAAAGGCTCGAATTACCTCTGGATTGAAGCAAGCCCTGAAAACTCTGTTTTATTGCCGAACAACAGAATTTCTTCGTTAGTAATTTATTGTTTGAGCTCCTCCAAGTTGTCCAGATTCAGTTTGGCCTCCTTGATGTAATCGATCCTGCTTTGCCGTTAGCCTGTGAGTGACTGGTAAGAGACAACTTGTTTGAGTTTCTCCTGGAATTCCCGGACGCCTTTCTCGAGTTCCTGCTTTTTGGTGAAGATAAGCTTTTCTATCATCAAGCGTTAGTCCGCGTGCTTCTCATCGCATTCATCCATAAAAGTCGACAATTTCTACGGCCATGCAAGCAGGTCCTGCACGTATTTGTTGCAAATCCCTTCAACCAACTACCCTTGTTCTTCTTTGGGTTCTAAAAAGACTTCCGAGTGGCAATTCTGAGTGAGTAAAAAGTATACAGACTTTTTGTTAAAGTCTAATCGGCGCTGCATCTACGCCATGTCTTACAACAGCCTGTTTTTGTATTAGTCCATTTGGACAACTTCTTCGGCAGTTTCCAACTTCTTCTGGAGTTTCTCGTAGATCTTTTCAAACATTTCACAAAGCTCTTTGGAGTTGTTTTCTAAAGCAGTTTCAAAGCTAGTCAGAATTGTAAAGATGAAATTTTCAACTCGGTTGATAAGCTCTCGATTAACAATTCGAAGTCCGACTTCAAATAGCGGGAAGCTGACTCGTTATGGCAGCTGCAAAGCAAGGCTTTTGTAGTTCTTTAGCTCTGCGAGGAACGACTAATACTCGGTAGCCATGCCAAGCGGATCGCTTTGGGACTGCACAAAGTTCATGACGCGTTCCTGCATTTCGCCTTGGATGATCGGCTTGAACTGCTCGTACAGCTCGTGGACTCGCTTGGTCTCTCGAAGGTGGTCCCGCAGCGTGTTCATGATCTTGTCGCGCTTCGTTTTGAAGAAGTCTTCTTTAACATGGGCAACCTCCATCGCACGCTTGACAGACTCCATCGCGAAAAGTGTCTCACCTTCTTCCAAGTCTGAGGGAGCTATTCGCTTTTCGTTGGTCTGATGGAGCGCCTCTTCGATTTTTATTCGACCCATGTATTTCTCGTAGGCGAACGGGTTGTCGAATTCTTCTGTGTACAGAATTTTATCAAAATCCAGAGATGGGACGGTAACCATTGAGTGAAGCGAATTGTGGAAAACTTTAGAAGTGAATGCTTCTCTAATCGTGGCAGATTCTTTCGGGATGTTGAGCATCTCGCGACGGCGTTGTTTACGTTGCTGCTCGAGTTAAATTTTTCGTGTGTGGTCGTTCTCTTGCTGATTCTCCAGCTCACGCTTGTTAAACAGCCGTACTTTGCAAAACTCAGGCCTACTAAAATCGTTGAAACAAGTTACCAAATCGTAAAAAAATGCGTCAAAATGCTCAAGAATTTGCTGTTCAGTCTTGTTGAACTCAAGGTTATGCGTCAGCTTTAGCAGGTGACGGTCTTTTTGACTCTCTTGAGGATCCTACATCGCGCCGAGTAAAAGTTCAAGATGGAATATAGGATTAGCGTAGTCTTAGTAGTCAAGGAAGTCCGGGAACGATAGTATTTGTTTATCTTGATTGACGAAGTAGTTGGATTCGACGTCAAGAACGGAGGCTTTTGCGGTTGAAATTGCCCTTTAGCGTTTTTCAAGCTACTTCTGAAGACGAGCGTCGCTTCCACTTGCATCGGTCAACTGCTTTGAATCTTTCTTCTTCTTCGCTTCTTCCTACATCCTCATTTGCTGTTTTCTTGCAGCATCGGACGTGAATTTTGTCAAAGTTGGTCTGATGTACCGAAGAGGCAAAAAGCTAGCGTTGTTCCTTCTAAGCTCATCTAAGGTCTTAAAACCTGTGAAGAAATTGCACAAAGTAGCAACTGAAGACTCAACCATCTAGCGAAGTTGAATGCGCATCAAGTTGCCTGCAGCGTACTTGAGCTCTCGCTTGTACTCCTTCGCGAGCCCCTCGTAGCCGTTCTCGTCGTAGTTGATGAACGACCCTATAATTTTTATGAACGAGATGTATGAAGGGCACTGTCGAATGTCTACCAAGTCTTTCAATTCTGCACTCTCGAACAAGTTATTAATTACTGCACCAATTTGTTGTTCTTTCTCGCTTCTGAACACGTCTGACTGCACTGGTTAAACGTTTTTGTGAGCAACTGCTGTTCGGAAAGTGTATGCTTGATAAGGAGTCAGCTTCTCGTCGGCCGCGTTGCCTCCGGTGTAGCTGAAATTTCTAATTTGATCCTGCATTTGCTCTATTCTTTCGTGCATTTGGGAATCTAATTCGTAGCCGTAGTCTTGCGGCTCAGCAATGAAGCCTTGGTAAGTCCATCTCGACTTGGCTGAATTGCCGGGGAACAGTAGGCGCTATTATTCCTTCGTGCGTAGGAACTTGTACTTTTTGACAATCAAAATTGCACCACGGTGCCAGATGTATTTCATAAGTGCCTTATTCTTCTCCAGAACTGCCTCTTAATATGAGAGGAAGTTATCAATGTCGAGCGTGTTGAAAACAGTCTCTGGCTGAAGAATTTCTCCGCCTGTCTGGTGGAAGACAGACTTTTCCTGCCGCTTTTTAACAATTAGACTAAAGTTTTGGAAGTCAATCAACTATATGTTTCGGAACTCCTACCACCAGCTCTGAAGAGAGCTCACAACGATGTTGTTTGTAATAAGCCTGAACTTGATTTCGTTTTCTGCCGAAATTTTTCGGTGATGAGTACCCTGGTAAATTCCGATTGAATAGCCTCCGTTCAATACCTGGCGTTCTTGAGAGGATACAACTTGCTGGGGCAGCATTAGGATGTGCAGGCGTCGTCGTTCGTCTGGCGAGCGGAGAATGTAGTCCATGATAGCTTGCTTCATGCTGCGTTTGTAGGTGAGCTGCACTTCTTAAAAGAGTGATTAAAGCTAGCCCTTGTAGCTCTTCTGAAGGAACATTGGAATCAGAACAAGCGCATTTAGAATCCACTCCGACCTGAAGTGGCTCAGCTCTTCGTCCTTTATGCAATCAAGACCATCGATGTACTTCAACAAACGGATGATGCTAAGCTCAAGCTATTTGAGCAGCGGAGCTGACCATATTTTTTCAATCTGCAAACCTAAGAGCTGGCGCGAAGAGCAAGGGTTGTACGCAAGCTTTGCTATGAGCTTGTTCCGATGGGTCAAAGCAGTAACTTCAGGAATTGAATGGTCCATAATGGCATTGACGACAGAGGTGTCAGGTTCCTCGTTTAACATCAGCCCATGGAACAAACAGTGGTCCAAGTAGTCATTTTAGTTTTTGCCGAACTCGTCATCGACCTTGACGGTCTGTTTCGATGTCTTCTGGAACGCGATGAGGTCCATAAGATGGCGTTTTGTCAGTCTCTACTAGAACTCCATGTAGTTGCCGATTCGCTGGACCGGGGTGAAGTAGCTTAAGTCACCGTACTTTGCAAACGTCGCTGCAAAAGTCCTCTCGCTTCGATCGAACAGCTCGGGATAAGGCAAATTGTCGTGAATACCGTCGGTGCTACCAATCAAAGCGGTTGTTGGTCGGGCCATCATGATCTGTCTGCTGAAATTCTAGGCTTTCTTTTCATGCCCAAACCCGCCCTCGAGAGGTAAACCGTTTTGTTCTTGGGTGCTACTTTGGGCCTCCGAGTCTTCTTCGTTAAGTGTATCGTAGCTTGCTCGCTGGCTTGGTTTGGCATTCAAGCTTTCGATTGACTTCAACTGCTGGTTGCCTTTCTGGAGCATCAGGTTCTACTGAGCTGCAAGGAAAGCAGAGCTGCCTCCTGAGATCGGTCTTGTCGCAACTAATGTGACAGGTCGGGAAAGCGTCGGTTTTTCTCCTGTCCTGAGACTCATTTGATTCAAAGATGGTAGTGACTCGATGTGGCCCTCTGAAGGCATGGAGCTCAAAGGCTTATTATACTGCATCTTTGAAGACTTCATCTGCTCCCTGATGACTCGCCGGGATTTTATGTCAAAGTCTTGGTGGTCAACGTTCCTGTCTGTGAAGATAACAAGGTTCTCGTCGGTCTGTTGGATTTCTGCCCGACTCTGGGGCGTTTGGACGAATTGCTACTTCTTCTAGTTTGCTGTGTTGAATGTGAACTTCATGGTGGCTGTCTCTTTGTTTCCGAGGCATGCAAAGAAGTTACCTTTCTGCTTGGACACTGTCATTTCGGTTGGCGCTACCGCATGCTTGCGGGAATGCAGCTAGTCTTCAGGCTCATCGTTGCATCGGATCCAGAACTGCTTTTGGGTTGTTTCTGATGCCTTTTGTTTCATATGGTGGGCATCTTTTTGCTTCCAGTATTGGATGGCAGTGTTTTTGTTCTGGGGAATAGCGATGCGAAGCTTTTAGCCTTCTGTACGCGATAGAAATTCATCAGTTTCTGAGTTGAACTGCGATTGGCTCGGATACGAAGAAAGTCCCGAGAAGGCTGGAATTTTTTACGTTTGTAAGTGTGCTTCTATGTTCCGTCTGGGCTCTCTGGGGGCGGGTAAGATTTAGTTCTTTAAGTTGATTTGGGCGCGCTTCGAGTTTGGCATCTGGTTTGAGTTGTTGCGCGCGTGCAGCATTCTCTGGCCCAACGCTTGGATTCCTTCGTTCCGTCCCTGTGTGTTGCCTCTTTCCTTGATAAAAGGCTTTTGTGCTGTTGGCCGCATAATTTACTCTCTGCTGTCGAGAGTCTGAGACTTTGTGACAGAGCCGGCTTTGTTTCTTGCAGCCTCCATCGTCGTTTTGGCGCTTTAAGTTGCGCTCGTTACCCCCCGAGTTATCGGACGACCCAAATTGTTTACAATTGTCGCGTTAGTTTTCGCAAAATTAGGTTTCATCTCGTCCGGACTAATTCTGATTGTTTTAGTGTTTTAATTCTGTTCAAAGTGAACAACTCCGTGGTCACGTGAGATCATAAACTGCTGATGACTTTTTTGCTCCATCTACAATTTTAAATTATAATTCATATCCTAACTCAGATAAAATCAAACTGCGGGGTTTTGGGGTTTTGGGG
>Ga0075472_10000550_pt1 | contig 15608 bp, 10 predicted proteins | sample DEB19_08_DNA_3_FD_77014 | JGI IMG/M metagenome (GOLD analysis project Ga0075472, IMG submission 77014) | Aqueous microbial communities from the Delaware River and Bay under freshwater to marine salinity gradient to study organic matter... | ecosystem: Environmental > Aquatic > Marine > Coastal ...
CGGAGCTGTGGCGCACCGTGCGTCCCGGTCTCGCTGCCGGCCGTGTGCAGAGCCCCGCACTGCACATGGTGGTGAAGCGCGAGAAGGAGCGCGTGGCGTTTGTCGTGTCCGAGTACCACGGCATCGACATGACGGTCACGGGGGACCCCGCGGTCATCGCCTCGCTGCGCACCGTTGACGGCTCCGAGGTGGCCGCGTCACGTCACTTCGATGCCGCGGGGAAGCCGAAGTCCGGTGTGCTCGTGCTTGGTGCGGAGACCGCAACCGATCTGGTGCGCCGGCTCGAGGGTGCCGCGGTGTCCGTTGTCTCGGTCGAACCGAAGGCGTACCGCCGCCGCGCTCCTTTCCCGTACATCACGTCGTCGATGCTGCAGGACGCCGCCAGCAGGCTGAAGCTCGGTTCGAAGGCAACGCAGTCCGCACTGCAGTCGTTGTTCGAGGCCGGTCACATCACGTACCCCCGCACCGACAGCCCGCACATGGCACCGCAGGCGATCGCCGCGGCGCGTGCGACGGCAATCCAGCTGTTCGGTGAGGAGAACGTGCCCGATAAGGCCCGTCACCCGAAGGCGAAGAAGTCGAACGCCCAGGAGGCCCACGAGGCCCTGCGGCCCACGAACATGTCTCGACGCTCGGTCAAGGGCGTGGGCACCAACGCACAGCGCATCTACGAGATGATCTGGCGGCGCACGGTCGCGTCACAGATGATCGACGCGACGGGAACCACGACGACCGTCTCTTTCGCGGTGACGGCGGCAGGTGCGGGGGAGCAGTGCGTGTTCACCGCGTCCGGCACTGTCATCGACGTGCCCGGTTTCCGCCTGGTCTACGTGCCGCAGACGGAGGAGGAACCGCCGATGCCCGCATTCACCGTGGGTCAGCCGTGCACGGCGGATCAGTTCACCGCGGTTGCCCACGCGACCAGGCCACCTGCCCGGTACACCGAGGGAACCCTGATCAAGGCGCTCGAGGAGGAGGGCATCGGTCGTCCGTCCACGTACACGGCGATCATGCAGTCGCTGCGGCTGCGCTACGTGTGGTCGAAGAAGGGCGACCCAGCGCTGATCCCCACCATCTCTGCGTTCGCCGTTGACCAGGTGATGGGAATCTGCTTCGCGGAACTCATCGACTACCGGTTCACCAGCCAGATGGAGGACCGGTTGAACGACGTCGTCGCCGGTGATCTCGAGTACGAGAACCTGCTGGCTGCGTTCTGGTCGGCCGGCGACGGCACGTGGTCTCCGCTCGAGAAATTGATCGTGAACGGCAAGACGCTGTTCGACCCGAAGAAGACGCCGGTCCTGTCATTCGGCATGCACCCGACGCTCGGCGAGGAAGTGGTGCTGCGCGCCGGCCGTGCGTACAAGTCACGGGGCCGCACCGTCGGCCGTCCGTACCTTGCCTGCGGCAAGAAGACAGTGTCGATCGCAGACGAGACGGAACTCGACCAACTGACCCCCGACGTGGCGTTCGCACGGTTGCTCGAGACCAGGGAGCCGCGCGTTCTCGGTGAGCACGGCGGGCACCAGGTGGAGGTGCTGCGCGGCATCTACGGCCCGTACCTCCGCTGGAACGGGCGCAACGTGAAACTGCCGAAGAACCTGGATGCGGGGACCATCACGCTCGATGACGTCACGGGATTTCTGGAATAGCGGGCCCGTGGTTGTGTGTCGGGCGGGAAGCCGATAGCCCTGTGTGGGACGTCGAAGGAGTGCACGTGCTGGAAGTCGAGATGGTGGTGGAGATCCCGCAGGGGTCGCGCAACAAGTACGAGATGGACCACGAGACGGGCGCCATCTGGCTGGACCGCACGTTGTTCACCGCCACGCAGTACCCGCTGGACTACGGCTTCTTCCCCGGCACGCTCGGTGAGGACGGCGACCCGCTCGATGCACTTGTGTGGCTGAGCCAGCCCACGTTCCCGGGCTGTCATGTGTGGGTGCGACCTGTGGCGGTGTTCTGGATGGCAGACGAGAAAGGACCCGATGCGAAGGTGCTCTGCGTTTCGTCACACGACCCTCGGTTCGCGAACTACGTCGACATCGATGACCTGCCCGAGCACCTTCTCGACGAAGTGGGCAACTTCTTCGAGGTGTACAAGCTGCTCGAGCCGAACAAGGACACCACCGTCAAGGGCTGGGAAGGCCGCGCCGCCGCCGAGGCCGAGATCAAGGCCGCGCTCGCCCGTCACGGTCACTGAGGACCTTTCGGACCCTGCGAAAACCCTGCGCTGCAAGGGTTCCAACGGAAATCCACCACTTTTCACAAAGGCACATTTAGGTTCCCCCATGCGGACTCGTCCGCAGAAATGGGGGATACATCCAACATGTACACACTCGGAGCCCTGCTCCTCACATCCATCGTCCTGGCACACGCCGTGGCCGTCATCGAGTCAGTTCTCGGTGTCGTCCAGGTGCACGGCCCCATCAAGAAGATTCCCGTCATCGGAACCCACCTCGGACTCATCATCGCGGTCGCAATCGTGTGGTACCTGAAGATCAACCTCATCTCCGGATGGGGAGTGAACTTCAGCGATGACTGGATGACCTACACGTCCAACGCAATGGTGCTCCTCGGAATCGCACCGTTGAAGGACGCCATCATCTCGATGGTCAACAAGGGTCTGCGCGCCTAGTCGCCGAAGACCGTATTCCATTCCCACCAACGAAGGGTCGTCGGCCTCCGGGCCGGCGGCCCTTTCGCATTCCCGGGGTCAGACCATCGAGTCGATCACCCAGAACGTCAGCAGACCGGCAGGTGAATCATCCATGCTCACGGAGATGTCGACCTGCCCTGCGTGCGGGAAGGTCACGGCGCGGAGCGGAAGGGCGAACGGGATGTTCAGGCCCTCACCAGGGTTGCGTTCCGCGTCCACGTTGAACTCGAAGTCGATGCGCGCGATGTCCTCGGCGGTGTCCGGATAACGCAACACGACACGACCCGAGTGTGACTCGCCCACGCGGTGCGGGTGCACGTACACCGACATCGCAATGTGCGCCTCGATTTCTGCCGGGAACCCGTGGTGAACGGCGATCCGCGTGATGCCGCCGCTCGTGATGTTGAGCAGGCCCTCGCGCACGTTCGCGTAGTCGCACAGCGAGAGCGTGGTGAGGTCGATGCCTGTCGGTTCAATGGGGTCGAGGGGCATCGCCCCACCGTACTTACTTGACGGGCACCGGGACGGGGACGATGACGACCGGCACCTTCGCATGCCGCGCCACGTAGTCGGTGGTGGATCCGAGCAACAAGCCCGCGATGCCACTGTGGCCACGTGACCCGACGACGACCAGGTCGCACTTCTCGTCCAGGATCGCGGTTCGCGGGTCGACGTGGGCGAACTTCGATTCGACCACGACCCCGGTTCCCTCTGCGAGCTTCTTCGCCTTCACGGTCTCCTGCTCGAGCACGGTGCGCATGGCCGTGTCGTCGTCGGCGTACGCAACCGCCATCTCGGGTGGAGGAATCACCGGGTGCCATCCGGTCAGGAGCACCAAAGTGTCGCCTGAATGTGCGTTCTCAATGGACCATGCGACTGCCTTCCGTGAGTTGGCCGAGCCATCCACGCCGACAACGATGCGCTTGTTCTTTGCGTTGCTTCCCATGCCCATGAACGTACGCCCGGCTGCACGGGAATGACAGTGGACGGATGTCCCTCAGTTGTCACGTGTGGTCGGCACGGGTGCGGACCACTTGCGCCAGCGGCTGACGACGCGGATGACGAATGTCGTGACCACCGCAGTCACCGCGATCGCGGTGTCAGGCGTGCCGAACTCATGGCCGACCGCAACGACGGCGGCACCGATGAGTGCCGCGGTCGCGTAGATCTCCCGGTGGAGGACCGTGGGTATCTCGCGGACGAGCACGTCGCGGATGATCCCACCGCCGATTGCGGTCAGCATGCCGATGCCGCACGCACCGACCGTGCCGATTCCGTGGTCGAGTGCCTTGCGGGCGCCGGCAACGGCGAACAACCCGAGCCCCGCCGCATCGAGGATTACCAACGGTTTCGCGAGCCGGGCGATGGTGGGGTGCACGCGGAAGCCGACCACGCCGACGACGGCGGGTGTCACCAGGTAGCGCCAGTCGCCGAGAGCAGCCACCGGCGTGGCGCCGATCAGTGCGTCGCGGATGAAACCACCACCGAGCGCCGTCGAACCGGCGAGAAAGACCACCCCGAACAGGTCGAGTTGCTTCTGCACGCCGGTGAGGGCACCCGACGCCGCGAACACGGCGATGCCGACGAGGTCGAGAACGAGCAACAAGGTGGAGGTGGACATCGGGAACAACGGTAGGCGGTGGGCGCACGCCTATCGTTCATGCGATGTCCACACGCGGTGCCCTCTTCCTCGACCTCGACGGGACCCTGGCTGATTCCGGTGTGGGGATCACGTCGGCGCTGAACGAGGTGCTGGCCGCGATGAGCACGGAGCTGCTGACCGAGGAGGAGAAGCGTTTCATCATCGGGCCGGCGTTCCAGCTGACGATGCCCGTCCTGCTGCGCACCCGTGGCCTCGACGAGTCCCTCAGTGACGAGCTGATCCGGGAATACCGCCGCATCTACACCGCGCACCACCTTCCGCACACGCCGCGCATCGACGGCATCGGTGACGTCATCGACGAACTGTCGAACCATTTCCTCCTCTCGGTGGTCACGGCGAAACCGGTGAACCAGGCGGTCATCGCGGTGGAGTCACTTGACATGCATGACAGGTTCGAGGTGGTCATCGGACCGCAGCCGGACAGGCCCACGCCGAAGGCACGCCTGCTGGAGGACGCCCTCGCGTTCCTCGAGAACAAGCACGGGTCACGGCCGCACAACGACGCGTGCTGGATGATCGGTGACCGTCACCACGACATCGATGCCGCCACCGAAGTGGGGACGAAGTCGGTCGGGGTGCTGTGGGGGTACGGCGACGAGGAGGAACTGACCTCCGCAGGTGCGACCGCGATCGCCCGTGTGCCCGCCGATCTCCTCGCGATCCTGCTCTGACGGCAGGGAACGAAAAAGGCCGGCCCGGGTTGCCCCGGACCGGCCTTTCTGTCGAGGTTGACTAGGCCTGCGTTGCCTCGTCCTCTTCCTTGCGGCTCTTCATGAAGAAGAACAGCGCGAGCAGCACCACGATGACAGCGCCGATGCCGGCGTACAGCGGGGTGTTGGAGGATGACGACGGTTGGTCAAGCAATGATGGCTTCGTCTTCTTGACGACGATGAGGCTCGAGAGCTGCTTGCCATCCGAGCCGGTGCCCGTGACCGCGATGTCGGTGGTCTTCTCGAGGACGGGGATCCGCACGGACTTCTGACCGGGCGTGACACGGATGGGTCGGCTGCCCTTCACGAAGATCGTCATCGACGTGGTGGCGTCTGCCTTAGACACGCCACCGGGGGTGCCGAGCGTCGCGAAGATGTCGACCACCGGGATCTCCACGGTGGTGACGGTCTCGCGGACCTCCACCACCGGGTCACCGCCGCCGACGGGCATCTCCACGTTTGCCTTCTCCTCCTTGTCGCCAGCCTTGAAGGCATCGTTGTACGCCTCAGCGGCTCGCTGGTCCTTCGTCTGGACGACTGTCGTGGTGGGCGCGTTGTCGGTCGACTGCGGTGCAGTCGTGTCCGAACCGCGGGCCACCGTGGTGTCTGGTGCCTTGGAGGGCGCAGTCGTGTCCGAACCGCGGGCCACCGTGGTGTCAGGAGCCTGCGAGGGAGCAGTGGTATCCGGTGCCTGGGCGACCGTTGTGTCGGAACCCTGGGCCACCGTGGTGTCCGACCCCTGGGCGACCGTGGTGTCGGAAGCCTGGGGGACTGTGGTGTCCGACCCCGAATCGCCGAATCCCCATCCGGAGTCGAGGGTCGAACCGTCACCGGCACCAATGACGAGAGTCGACTGGCCGACGTTGCCGATCCAGTCACCCATGATTTGGATGAAGTAGGTGCTGCTTGCCTTCGTGTTGAACCACGCACCCATGAAGTCGGGAGCGTCGGAGTCCTCGAAGTAGCGTGCCCACCATCCATCGGTGAGGAGCCTGAGACCGTCCGGGGTCTGCTTGAAGACCTTGATCTCCATGTCCATGGTCGAGTTCTCGAAGGTCAACCGCATGGTCTTTGCTTCCTCGGCCGTGAACTTGAACCACACGGACGAGTAGTTGGACTCCCGACCGGACATTGCCCACCACGGGGCTCCGTCCGTGCTCGCGGATGTTCCTCGCACGTTGCTGAAGTTCACGCGGCCGGTGCCGTTCGGGATGTCGACGGCATTGGCAACATTGTCATTCACCGGCGCACCATTGGGTGTCCCGGAAATCTCGGCAAGCGACATTCGGAAATTGTTGTCCCAGTGGTAGTCACCTGTTTGGGGATCCTGGGTCATCCATGAGCAGTAGCCGGCCAACAGGAACTTGCCGCCGTCGTTGAGTCCCGCAGACCTTTCCTCCGGATGCCACGTGCGCCACTCGTACGCGTATCCATCCCGGTACTGGCCGTAGAAATCAACTCCGCTGTTCCACCACACCGTGTCGGTGCTCTTCTGTGAACACTCGTAGTCGGTGCTCACGCGGCCGGTGTCCGCGAATGCCGACTGGTCGACGTTGATCGGTTCGTCAGACAATTCGCAGTCCTTGAGGCAGACGAGGAAGTCGGGCATCGGGATGCGCCATCCGGATGTGATGGCGAACCAACCACTGAAATCGACATCCTTCAACTGGAGAGTCGTTCCGTTGATCGGCAGGGACACCTCGCCCGGTCCGTTCCACTGGTACGCCGTGAAGTCGAGGTTTGCATTGCCGATGGTGCAGTTGGTCAGCTGCGCCGTCTTGGCCTGTGCATCGACACGGAGGTGTGACTCGGTGCAATCCGCACCGTTGTCGCCCCCGTTGACCATGAAGTCGTGCCATCCGGCCATCCTCTGGCTGCCCCAGACAATTTCGTATTCGCCATCCGGCAGGTAGACGGTCTCCTGGATGCGCTGCGTGTACTTGGTCTGCAGGAACTGCGCCCACACCGGCATCCAGCTGTCACCGAAGATGACCGCGCCGATCATGTGGTTCTGGTCCTTGCAGTCGGCATCAACCGTGATGGTGACCATGTTCCGGCGGGAAGGGGTTGCCGGGTCAGTCACCATGAACGGCTGGACGTCCTTGCACGCGTCAACCGTGTCGGCAAGCTCCGGGTCGTCCTCGGAAGAACCCATGATTCCTTCGAAGAACTGGATCACTTCCTTGTCGATGTCGAGGGCGTTCGAGTAGAAGTCGACCTGCCCGAAATAGGTGGGCTCGGTGATGACACCGTTCGCCACGAGGCGGGGGAGGCCCATGCCGTCTGCCTCGAATGCCTTCCAGGTGACGGGCGTGCCCTCCTGGTAGCCGGGCACCTTGTACGTGCTGAAATTCGTGCTGACGATGACGCCGTTCACCTCGAGGAAGCGCCCCGCCCCGGTGTCCATCCACCACGTGTAGGTGTCGATGGTGCCGTTCTCGAAGTTCAGGTTGAAGGACGTCTCCCAACCGGAGTCGGCCACCCACGTGCCCGACATGTCGACGAGGACGTTCGCGGTGTGCTCGGCATCCTCGAGGTCGAGGATGAGCCAGCCGTCGCCGAGGAACTGGGGGGTCTTCTTGTCGGCCATCTTGTTGCCGACCTCGATGCGGAACGCACGGATGCCCTGCTCAACGAGGCTCTTCTCGATGTCGACGTAGTTGCCCTTGCCCTTGCTCTCGACCTTGCCCGCGTACGTCCCTTCCATGTCGTACATGGCGACGTAGATGAAGTCGAACGCACGGCACATGGTGAGACGGGACGAAGTCGCGTCGTAAGAGGCCTGGCAGTCGGTCTTCTGCATGACGACCGGCTGGAGGTCACCGTTCTGGGGGATCGTGGTGTCCGGCGCCAGCGTCGTGTCGGGTGAATTGGCCGCGACAGTCGACTCCGATGCGGGCATCGTCGTGTCGGCGGCCGGCATTGTCGTGTCGACGGGGACGGTGGTGTCGGCAGCCGGCATCGTTGTGTCGACGGGGACTGTGGTGTCGGCGGCGAGCGTCGTGTCCGGCATGGCCTCGGTGGTCGAGGTCGTCGGGACCGGCTGAGGCGTGTACTCGAACGATGTCTTGGAAGCCACCGAGGTGCGGAACTCGACATCAGCAGACTTCACCAGCTGGCCGTCCGGGTCCTTCTGGTACACGGTCACCTTGATCTTGCGGACCTTGTCCTTCAACGTGACGGTGACGGCGTTGGTGCCTTCCTCGGAGTCGACAGCGGATTCACCGTCGGTGACGGTGTTGCCGTCCTTGTTCTTCTGCACGACCTCGAAGCGGTTGAACGAGTCACAGAACGTGATGGTCTTTGTGTCGGTGTTCCAGTTGACCTCGCACTCACGCGGCTCCTGGGCCGCGTCCTCGTAAGAGTTGTCGGGGCTGCAGTCCTGCGAGCTGATGTTCTCGTTCTCGTTCTCGTCGCTCTTCTTGCTGTCCTCGGAGTCGGACTTCTTCTTGTCCGACTTCTTTGTCGTCGTGGTCGTGGCAGCAGCTGTCGTGGTCGTGGTGCAGTCCTCGAGGGCCGAGTTCCTGTTGCGGTTGGAGGTTGACCCCGAATCGGAGCCGCCGCAATTGACGAGCGAGAACAGGAGCGCCCCGGCAACGAGAAGACGGCCGGCACGGCGGGACAAGGTGGTGTTCATGGGGCTCCAGGGTCACGAGAGGACTACGACTGAATCCCAATTTAGTGCTGGGTGAGGTACTTCCCTCACTTTGTGGTCGGGTGAGGCGCCGCAGGGTCGACCCCCCGGGGGTCACTTCACGGTGACGGTGACCCACTTGGAGACGTTGCCGGCACGGTCAACCACGCGCACCCAGAGCTTCTTCTTGGTGGTGTTGACCTTGACAGTGCGGGTGGTGGCCTTGGGACTGCCGGTGGCGACATCCACCGGTGAACCACCGGACGATCCCTTCACCTGCACCTTTCCAATGCCGGAGTTGACATCCTTGGCCTTCACGGTCAGCCGCACGGCACCCTTGGCAGCCGAGGCACCGACCGCCTGGACAGTGACGTTGTCGGATGCTGGAGCCGTGGCTGCGCCGGTCGTGCTCGTCATCACCGGCGCGGTGGTGTCGAGGATGATGTCGTCGGAGTAGTTCGACGACTGGGTACCGAAGCGCTGGACGAAGCGTGCGTACACGGTCTTCGGCAGGCGCTCGTCGCGGCTGGCCACGAGGTTCCACGGGATCTCGGCGTAGTTGTCCGTCAGGCTGAACGTCTCCGACGACTTGAAGCCGCCGTCATTCGAGATGATCACCTGGGTGGCGCCGCTCGGCCCGGTCGCAAAGATCGTGACCTGCTTCTTGTTCGTGAATTCTGCCGCGTCGTTCACCGAGATACCGGTGGGTCGCGCAGCGGTGAACGACTTGATGTCGCCCTTCACGGAGCCAAGTGAGTTGGATGCCTCGATGCGGTAGTAGTACCGCACCGATTCCGTGAGGTTGAGCGCGGAGACCGAAACATCGGTCGATGTGTTGCCCGTGATCTCGCGGAAGTCAATCTTGGTGCCGTCGGAGAGATCGCTCTTCTGGCCGATGGTGAACCACACACTGGTGGCGACATCGTTCGCGTTCGCAACTCCATTGAGCGTGGCACGCCCGGACGAGACCGATGTGGGCGAACCGGTTGTCGCCGAGGGAATCGCCCCGAGTGTGGTGAACGACTGGGTGGCGGGCTTCGTCTCGCCGACCGAGTTCGTCGCGGAGATCGTGTAGTAGTACTTCGTTCCCGGTGCGAGACCAGTGAGTGTGGTTGACACAGTGGAGTCTGATTGACCGGTGACAGTGGTGGTGTTCACCCGCGTCGCGCCGGTGAGGGATGACGATGTTCCGTAGAGGAAATACGTGGACGTGGAGAGCTGCGCTGCGTTGACCGAGGTTGAGAGCACTGCGCCGGTGGTGGTGATGGACGATGCTGCATTGAGGGTGACCACCGGTTTCACATTCGTCACTGCGAACGTGACTGTCACATCGGATGCGGGTGCATACCAAGTGCCCGAGAAATTTCCGCCGGCGTTGGATGCGGTGATCGAGCACGTTCCCGGGGTCAGCATCGTTGCGATGGTCGAGCTGGATGGGGTGGAAACTGAGCACACCGACGGACTGTTCGACACGTAAGACACCGGGACGCCGGCGGAAGAAGTTGCCCCGAGGGTAACCGGGGCCATTGCCGTGGTCTGGGCGTCGATTGCAGGGAAGGAGATTGTTTGCGATGTCGGAACGACAACGGAAACCGCTGCCATGGGCGAGTTTCCGCCGCTGCCGCCTGCATCGCCGAGCTCGCCGAACGGGCCCGCGCCCCAGCACTTGAGAGTGGACGAGTTCGTCGCACACACCGTCGACGTACTGACCGCGACGTTCGTGGTCGAGGTCATTCCTGACACCCAGTTCGAAGAGAAAGCGGCACCGAAGTTAATTCCGCCAGTGGCCATTCCGAGGCCGGCGATTGAACCCCAGCACGCAAGGCTGTTGGTGAGGCTGATGATGCAGACGCCCCTGGGCCCACCGTCGATGGCCTTGGCCGTGAGGTCTGTTCCGCTGAGTTGTGGTGTCACCGGTGTCTGCGTGGTGAAGAGCCCGGTCGCATCCGTGGGGTACGTGTTTGGCGAGGGATTCCCCGTGTCGTACCCCATCTCGTTTGCGGAGTCACCGCCCCAGCATTTGACCTTGGACGCGGACACGATTGCGCACGTTGCGTACTTGGTTGCTGCGATCGCCGTGACGGCAGTGACGCCGGAACGGTTCACTGACACCGGGGTACTGCTGGATGTTCCGCCGTCGCCCAACTGGCCGCGTGTTCCGAGCCCCCAGCACTTCATTGCGCCGCCCGCGACAAGTGCGCACGTGTGCGAGTCTCCGGAGACGATCGACGTCGCTCCGGTCACACCGCCGACTGCGAGTGGAGTCGTGCTGGTGGTCACTGCCGGGTATGCCGACCCGATCTGGTTCGTGGAGTTGGTGCCCCAGCACGCAACAGTTGCGTCAGCGAGGATCGCACATGCAAACCCGAATCCGAGAGAGATGTGTGTTGCACCGGTGAGAATGCCCGACCCGCAGCCTCCGACAGCACACACTGTTGCCAGCGTGAAGCCGCCGCTTCCTGCGGTGCCGTTGCCGAGCTGACCGTAGGTGTTGTCACCCCAGCACTTGACGGAGCCGCCCGTGATCAGCACACATGTGTTGCGCTCCGATGCGGCAACCTGCTCGACGTTGGAGACGTTGGGAACGAACGTCGCCATGTTCCTGTCGGTGGAGGTGCCGTCGCCGAGCTGGTACCGCCCGTTGCTTCCCCAACACGCCACGCGCGTATTGACCACGATGCATGTGTGTCGGTCACCGGATGCGATCTGGGCCATCGACGACTTGGTCGTGGAATCCACGCCGCCGGCGGTCTCGGCATGAACCAGTGATGGTGCTGACACGAAGGCTGTGGCGACGAGTGCGAAGGTGGCGAGAAGACGACGGAACATGGGGCCTCCCGGGCAGGGTGTCAAGGACTGAATACCAATTTAGCCACGGGAAATCCCCCCATGTACGGGGGTTGGGTGTGAGCCCCGCTTTTCCGTGAAAACGCTGTGTTTAGGCCCTCAGATAGACGTAGTCGTCGGACGTCACGGACGAAATCGAACAGCTGGCCGTGTAGGCGCCGCCCGATTGAGAGGCCGTCACCCACGAGCCCTTGGTGCCGCACCGGACGGAGAACGGGACCGCCACGTTCTTCATGGTGAAGGTCGCGGTGGTGGTGATCGTTCTGCCTGTCGTCGGGTCCGTTCCCGTGGCGACGGTGTCGACGAACATTCCCTCGAGACACGAAGCCGTGCCGCACGAAGGCGAGTCGGCGTTCGTTGCCGTGAGGACGGCATTGAAACCTGATGATGCCGGGTCGGACGGTCCGTATGACCAGTTGTCCAGGTTCACCCCGATGCTGACTGCGGTGCGCTGGGTCACCTTCTGCGCGACTGTCGTCGTCGTCTTCGGTTTCACGGTTGTCTTTGTCGTGCTGCCGCTGTTCCCGCTGTCGGTGGCGTCACCGCCCGTTGCCACGACGGTGGTCGAGGTGGTCACGGTGTCAATGGCTTGGCTGCGCTCGGATTCCGGGGGAAGACCGGGAACCTCGTCGGGCTGGGCCAACGGGGCCGAGAGGTTCGGTGATGTCGACGTGTTGTCGAGTTGACCATCAACCTCGGTGGTCTTCTTGGTGCCGTCGGTGTTCACGACAGTTTCTTCCACCTGACCGGCAACCGACTGCGTACGCAGCACGTAGTCGGCATCCGCCGGCAGGTCGCCGGCGCCGGCACCGATGACCTCGGCGGCGGTCAGCTCATCGGACGTCGTGACGACGACGGGCTTGCCGCCCGCACCGTCGACCGTGGCGGTGATCGAATCATTCGAGAAAACGATGGAGTTGTTGGAACCCTCGGCGGACACTGCGTTGTCTCCGGCTGCGAGAGTCAACTGGACCTTCGGGTCATTCACGGAGATGCCATCGTTCCCGATGGTGATGGTGGCGTCTGTGCCGCCGGCAGGGGTGCGCACCTCGCCGATCGCATCGGGAGTCACGGCGACGATGCGCGCCTCCGACCCGACAGAAAGGGTCGTCTGCTTGTTCGTGGCGGGGATGGACACCATGTAGTCACGGGGCTCACCCGGGGCGGGTTCCTCGCCGAGACCGGTCACCGGCCGGAGAGTCGATTCGCCGGCGTCCATGTTGTCCGGGCTGACCGTCCCGTCGTCGGTGGTCACCTTCACGTTCTTGTCGACAGAACGGATGACGAGGAGCGTGTTGCGGACCTTCGCCGGGTTGCCGCAGAAGGGGCAAGTGCTCGTCGTGCGTGACGTGAGTGACGTGATGTCGAGATCGCCCTTGCCTCCCGTCCAGATGTTGGGGTCGTTCGCCGGGTCCTTGCCGGAGAACGAGAAGGACCATTCCTTCTTCTTCAGGTCGAACGAGACATAGCGGTCCTTGTCGGGCCAGTTCGAGTCGTACACGTGGACGACCGCGTGGTCGTTGTCCGGGAAGTCGACGGAGAGCGGGAGCAAGGCATGGCCGCCCTTGTCCGTGTAGAGGTTCAGTGTGTACTCGGGAATGTCCTTCTTCAGGTTCTCGGCGATTGCGGCGAGAATCGTGTCGATGGATTTCTTCGCCCAGTCATTGGTCTCCGACTGAGACTCCGGCAGGAACTGTGTTGCGAACGCGCGGAGGATCGCATGGACGACGTCAGAGTCCTTCTGGAGATCTTTCGTGACCGGTGTGACCTTGTTGACGAACCGAGAAGCGGCGAGTGCCACGAGCCCCTCGCAATGGCCGGATGCACGCGCCTGGTTCACCATTCGCGCGAAAGCCGCAGCCTCGGCAGTGGGAACACAGGGTTCCTTGCCGCCGACGCAGACGAACGATGAGTTGCCGAACATTGCAACGAGGTCCTCGGCACCGAATTCCTCGGCGACCTTCTTCGCCGAGAAGTTCGCGAATGTGAAGCCGTTCTCGGCGGGCGTCATCGACGACGCGACAGGGGTGCGGTCCAGGGACGCCCCGCCGCCCCCGCCCCCACTGCACGCCGCGAGCGCGACGAGGGGGAGTGCGAGAAGGAGGCGGAGTGAAGTGTGAATCCTCATACAATCCTGACCCTACCGAGTGTGGGGTCAGGCCCCCATGGTGCGAAATGGAGCACGGGTACACTCCCTCGTCCGCCCCCGGAGGTTTTCACAATGGCAAATGCATGGTTCGAGACCGTTGCCGAGGCCCAGCGCCGCGCCCAGAAGCGTCTTCCGCGGTCCGTCTACGGCGCACTTGTCGCCGGGTCCGAGAAGGGCGTCACGCTTGCCGACAACCTGAGCGCATTCGACCATCTGGGTTTCGCCCCGCACATGGCGAACCTGCCGCGTGAGCGCAGCATGAATGTCACGGTGATGGGCCAGGAGCTCTCGATGCCGGTCATCATCTCGCCGACGGGCGTGCAGGCCGTCCACCCGGAGGGCGAGGTGGCGATCGCTCGTGCGGCGCAGAACCGCGGCATCGCAATGGGCCTCAGTTCCTTCGCAAGCCGTTCCGTCGAGGATGTCGCAGCGGCCAACGACAAGACCTTCTTCCAAATCTACTGGTGCGGCGACAGGGACACTCTCCTCCAGAGGATGGAGCGTGCGAAGGCCGCCGGTGCAAAGGGCATCATCGTCACCCTTGATTGGTCATTCTCGAACGGTCGCGACTGGGGCAGCCCCTGGATCCCCGAGAAGGTCGACCTGAAGGCGGCGGTGAAGCTGGCGCCGGAAGTGATCGTGAAGCCGAAGTGGCTGTGGCAGTTCGCGAAGACCTTCAGGATCCCCGACCTCACGGCACCGAACATGGCCAAGCCCGGCGAGAAGGCCCCCACCTTCTTCGGTGCGTACTACGAGTGGATGACGACGCCGCTCCCCACATGGGAGGACCTCGCGTGGCTGCGGTCGCAATGGGACGGACCGTTCATGATCAAGGGTGTCTGCCGCGTCGACGACGCGAAGCGCGTCGTCGACATCGGCGCGACCGCACTGTCGGTGTCGAACCACGGCGGCAACAACCTGGACAGCACGCCGGCATCCATCCGTGCGCTCCCCGCGGTCGTCGATGCGGTGGGTCACCAGCTGGACGTGGTGCTCGACGGTGGCGTTCGTCGCGGAAGCGATGTGGTGAAGGCGGTCGCGCTCGGTGCCAAGGCCGTCATGATCGGTCGCGCGTACCTGTGGGGTCTTGCCGCGAACGGCCAGGCGGGAGTGGAGAACGTGCTCGACCTCCTGCGCGGTGGCATCGACTCCGCCCTCACGGGCATCGGCAAGGCCGACGTGAAACAGCTGACCCGTGACGACATCGTCGCGCCGGCTGACTTCTTCCGCACTCTCGGCGCATAGTCTCTGCCCGATGGGGGATTCGTTCGACGACGAGGTGGAGCGTTTCTTCGATGCTCTGCCCGCCATCCTCGCCGCTGCGCCCGCCACCCATGTGGGGCGTGCCCGTGCGTGGCGCAACGCACTGTTCGATGCCGGACTCGCGGGCTTCGGCATCCCTGCTGAGTACGGCGGCCGCGCGGAACCCGCCGACGGTGCACGTCGCCTGCAGCGCCTGGCACGGGGTCGGGTCCCGTCGGAGGAGGGAACGTTCGGCATCGGCCTGAACATGGCCGTGCCGACCATGCTGCAGTACGGCTCGCCCGAGATGTGCGCGCGGTTCGTCCCGCCCGCACTCCGCGGTGACGAGGTGTGGTGCCAGCTCTACTCGGAACCCGGCGCGGGCAGTGACCTGCCGAGCCTTTCGACACGGGCGGTACTCGACGGTGACGAGTGGGTGGTGAACGGACAGAAGGTGTGGACGTCCGGCGCGCATCATTCCGATCTTGGGATCCTTCTCGCGCGCACCGGTGACCAACCGGGCAAGGCCGGGATCACGATGATGGTGATGCCGATGAGGCAACCCGGTGTGGATGTCCGGCCGTTGCGGCAGATGACGGGTCACGCGGAGTTCAACGAGGTGTTCTTCACCGACGCGCGCGTGCCGAAGGACTGGGTGGTCGGCGAAGTGAACGACGGCTGGCGCGCGGCCACGCAGTTGCTGGCGC